>Ga0136642_1000795_pt1 | contig 15095 bp, 15 predicted proteins | sample LowCatLa1302831Y_FD_115313 | JGI IMG/M metagenome (GOLD analysis project Ga0136642, IMG submission 115313) | Freshwater microbial communities from Lower Cathedral Lake, Yosemite National Park, California, USA - 13028-31Y | ecosystem: Environmental > Aquatic > Freshwater > Lake ... | reverse complement strand
GATTTTCGGACCGCAGTCTCTCAAGCCGAGCTCGAAGACCGTGAACGCCCAGGCCACTACCACCGCATCGCTTTTAGCCGCGCTGATGGCCAAGGCGTCGTAGAAATTGAAACCACTCGTCCCGAACTCTTGCCCAGTTGCGTCGCCCTGGTCGCTCACCCCAGTGATGAGCGGTACCAGCCCCTCTTTGGCTCACTGGTGCTCAGCCCCCTTTTCGATGTTCCCGTACCTGTGGTCGCCCACGAACTGGCAGACCCTGAAAAGGGTTCGGGCATCGCCATGATTTGTACCTTTGGCGATACCACTGACGTGACCTGGTGGCGTGAACTCTCCCTACCCGCGCGGGTTGTTATTGGCCGTGATGGACGCTTTCTCCCCGCAGACTTCGCAAGTGAGGAATTCCCCTCAATCAACCCCGAATCAGCCAACGCCTTCTACGCACAGTTAGAGGGCAAGTACGTAAACCAGGTGAAAACCGCCATCGTGACCGCTCTCACCGAATCAGGTCAGCTAATCGGCGAGCCGCGAGCCATCACTCATCCCGTCAAGTTCTACGAAAAAGGTGAGCGTCCGTTAGAAATCGTGACCTCACGCCAGTGGTTTGTTCGCACTATTGAACACCGTGATGAACTGCTTGCTCGGGGAGAACAAATTTCATGGCACCCTGATTTCATGAAACACCGATTCCGCAGCTGGGTTGAAGGACTCAATATCGACTGGAACATTTCGCGACAGCGTTTTTTCGGTGTCCCCTTTCCCGTCTGGTATCCAGTAGACACGAACGGCGAGATCAATTTTGATTCACCCATCTTGGCCACCGTTGAAAAATTTCCAATCGACCCGTCGAGCGACGCCCCAACTGGGTATGAGGAATCACAACGCGGACAAGCCAATGGTTTTGTAGGGGACCCTGACGTCATGGATACCTGGGCCACCAGTTCCCTGACCCCCCAGATTGCCGGAAGATGGGGAACCGATCTTTTCGAGCGTGTTTTCCCGATGGATCTCCGCCCACAAGCCCACGAAATTATTCGGACCTGGCTATTTTCGACGGTCGTTCGAAGTCACTTTGGGTTCAACTCACTCCCATTCAAAAACGCGCTGATATCTGGCTGGGTACTCGACCCCGATCGCAAGAAAATGAGCAAGTCTGTCGGGAACGTCGTTACTCCGATGCCCTTGATTGAACAGCACGGCGCCGACGCACTGCGGTACTGGGCCGCTTCGGGTCGGCCAGGTACCGACACGGCTATTGACGAAGCTCAGATGAAGGTTGGCCGCCGACTAGCTATCAAGTTGCTTAATGCGTCGAAGTTTGTGCTTGGGGTACTAGGAGAGCATGAGCTCTACGGTGCTACCGACATCACCGAAGAGATTGACCGTGACCTAATTGCCACGTTGCGTCAGGTTGTCAGTGAGGCGAGTGTGGCTTTTGATGGCTACGACTACGCCCGAGCTCTCGAACGTGTTGAGCAATTTTTCTGGCAATTTTGCGACGATTACGTCGAACTCGTGAAGATTCGCGCTTATCGCGATGAAGCAAGCGTTGAGACCAAATCTGCGCTTGCGACCTTAGCCTTAGCGCTATCCGTAGTACAACGACTGCTCGCACCAACCTTGCCTTTCGCCACCGATGAAGCGTGGAGATGGTGGCAGAAGGGCTCCGTTCACGGGGCGGCCTGGCCAACTCTCACGGAACTCGACTTTGTTCCAGAGCCAGTACGCCCATCACTCAGTGCCGTCAGTCAGGCCCTTGAGGCGATACGGCGCGAAAAAAGTTTGGCAAAAGTTGGACAGCGAGCCAAGGTTGCAACCTGCAGTGTCTTCGGTCCCGATAATTTTATTGACGCCATTCGTGTTGGAGAAGACGAATTGCGCGATGCCGGTTCTGTGTTGCGCTTTATCTACGCGCCTTCCACGGAAGTTTCAATTACTGTCGTACTCGCCCCGAGCGAATAGCCCTACAGGCTTCGTAGCAATTACTTTGACCCCCTCTACATCGACTAGGTAGAAAGCGAATTGTCCCCAGCGCCGTGAAATCGTGTGGGCCATAGGAAGCTCCAGCCCCCATAAGGCAAAGCCCTGTTCATCGGGCCACACGCCTTGCAGGTTTCTCGCTCTGGTAGGGGCGGACGTAATTCTCCTCTTCTTGATCTGACTTTGGAGACTCGAGCGACGAGCAGCGTTCCGCTTCTCAGTGAAAAGTCTGCTGGCCGGGTTATCAGGAGTGATCACGAAGAAGTCGCCTCTCAAATTTTGAACTTCGAGCGGGGTGAGCCAGGCGCCATTGTCCTCAATTAGTAATTGGGTGGGCGGTGATTGGTAAGCGGCCAAAAGTTCAGGTGACGGCAATGCTGACCGCTTCACTCGAAGATTGAACACCATGTCTGGCTTCAAACCTAGCCGGGCCGCTCCGAGAATTTCACCAAAAATTAGAAGCGAATGGCTAGCCTTAGTTAAGAAAATTTATGATTGCGTGGACATAAAATTCTTTATACCTAAAAGGCACTTCTCAAAAAAGGGGGATTATGGCGAAGTACGCCCAGCGCACTGCGTTCACGAAAGAGCTCGTCATCGAGCATTCTTCACGACTACTCCTGGAAGGTGGCATACCTAGTTTCCGCATGCGCGATCTCGCCGATTCACTTGAGGTGACAATCCCCTACCTTTACAAGCATTTCAAGTCTCGGGAAGAAATTATTGCCGAGAGCTACGTCTTTCTTAAGACTTCGCTACTCGAACGTGAAATTTGCGCATTCCAACCCCCAAACGAGCCAATCAAATCACCCAAAGAATTTTTTGACTACCTTCGAGTAATCCTGCGTGATCCAGAAGGGCAATTCGAGGAGACCCGCCGTCTTCGCCTTCAAGCTCTCGCCGCAATATTGTACGATTCTGATGCTGAACGTAAGATTGCAGAAGTACTAGGGCGTCATCAAAAGGCCTTGGCGGACTTGATTGTGTTTGCGCAAGAGTCAGGTGCCATCTCCGAGGGCATTAGACCTGACCTATTGGCCTTCATCATTATTAGCGTTCGAATTGGCTTCATCATGCAAGACGTCCGAGAAGGTGAGCAAGTCACTGAAGATGAAGTGTGGGGATTATACGAAGCAGCATTCTTGCTGCTGCAATAAAACTAGTCCTTTGAGACGTCAATAATTACGTCAACGCCCTTCGACCCACCGCGAAAGAGTCGAGCTACGAGTGCGCCAGCGCCCAGCAAAACAATTTCAGAGAACGCGATGAGTACCCAGCCAAAGGTGTCAAACAACATTCCTAGAAGGAATCCTTTGATGACACCCCAGTGAATCATTGAAGCGACGAGTACAGGGAACCACCCAAAAAACCAACTCACCATTGGAGCAGCAAAGAGCGCTGCGCTGCGGCGCTGCCAGCCCAAGAAGAACCCAAACAATACACAGATCCCAAAGCCAATTAGGCCGAAGAGGTTCTGGGTGCCGAGCTTATGACCCAAAAGAATAATCATGAAGAGGTCAGCGGCCATTAGCAAGGACCAGACGACCATGCCAATGGTTACGTTGCCTCGAGCTTTGCGCTGCATGTCAATAATCATGTTTGCCACACCTCAAAACTAGCGAATGGAATCAGGTACTCGGCGCCACGGTACGATTGAATCATGCCGCTCGGGATTCTTGCTCTCATGGGTTCGGGTGAAATTGGTCCATCGATGACCAAGGTCCACCGGAACTTACTGAACCGTTTGGCCCAGCCCCACGCCGTCTCTCTGGATACCCCCTACGGTTTCCAAGAAAATGTTAAGCAAATGACGGAAAAAATCGTTCAATATTTCGAAGTTTCACTCTCCACCTCAATCACCCCGGTCCCCTTCCAATACTTCTTGGGGAGCTCGGTAGTGGCTCGCGAGCAGTTCAAGCAGGCGGTCGAATCCTCCAATTACGTCTTCGCCGGACCCGGCAGTCCGAGCTTTGCCTTATCCCAGTGGACGCCCCTGGACCTCGGGGCAACCCTGAAAGGCGTTTTGCAGAGCGGCGGTGTGGTCTGTTTCTCATCGGCCGCAGCTTTAACAACTGGTCGCTTCACTGCACCTATTTACGAGATCTACAAAGTAGGAGATGCCCCCTACTGGCTAGACGGACTGAATCTGCTGGAACTAGCTGGCCTTAACGCCGCAGTGATTCCCCACTTTGACAACGCTGAAGGTGCGAACTACGACACGAGCTGTTGCTACATCGGTCGGCGGCGCCTAGATGAACTCATCGAGCAGCTGCCCGAAGGGTTTTCGGTTCTCGGCATCGACGAACATACCGCCGCCGTCATTGACCTCGAGAACGCAACTCTGGAAGTACTTGGTAAAGGCAATGTTCACTGGATTAGCGGTTCGATTAATCAAGTCTTCGAATCGGGCACCACGGTACCGTTAGGTCAGCTGGGAACTGGTGTGCCCAATAGCACTAAGCCAATAACCCCCGCTGACCCCGACTCAGTCGAAGAACTCGCGCTTAAAGCAGAGTCGGGTGGGTCAGATGCGGCAGCGGCAATTGCCCGACTGACAACATTGGCCACTCATGGTTCGGAGAATAATTTTGATCCAACCAAACTTATTGACGCACTTGTTGTACGACGCAATCGTGCACGGCAAGAAAAAGATTGGGCGTTGTCTGACGAATTACGCGATTCTTTGTTGCTCGTGGGCATTGAAATTCAAGATGGCGCCGATGGCACCACTTGGAAGCGGCTTAACTAGCGATCGCGCAGCGATTCGGTCCCAGTTCGCTCTCCATCGCCTCATCGCTCTTGGTCTCTAACCCCGCATTAATTCGAACGATGTGCTGGTAATTGGGTGGGCGATCTTTCGCACTCTTGACGGCCCACTGAATGAACTCTTCGCGAGAAAAGCTAAGGGGGGCCAAGGTCTTCCGCAATTCTCCAAGAGTCTTGGCGACCATCGCTCCTGCGTGCACTTCAACCACCGCGCCAAAGTGGGCGGGAAAGACCACAAAGGAGTCATCCAACGGCAGAATCTTTTCGTGGAGGCTCTGGTAGAGGTTTTCCGCAAAGGCCAGTGCCTGGTCCGCTAGGTCGGGTCTTCCAACGCTTTCAAGAAAGAGGGTGTCTCCGGTGAAGATGGCGAACTCGCCCAGTTTGTAGATCGTTGAACCTTCGGTGTGTCCTGGCGCACTTACCGAGGAGACCGTCAGATTTACCCCATCGGCCATCTCGATAGCCAAGCCATCCGCCAAGGGTTCGTAGGGGTATTTGAAAGGATCGTCGGGGCTTAGTCGCAGGGTGGCGCCGGTGACCTTGGCCAGGTCGCGCCCACCGCTGATGTGATCAGCGTGCAGGTGCGTGTCGACAATGTCAGTAATTGTCCAGCCATTTTTTTGCGCCAGGTTTCGGTAGTGGTCGATGTCCACCGAAGGATCAATAACGATGCAGCGTGATCCGGAACCCACGATGTAAGACAAGCACCCTTTGCCTCGACGGCGAACCTGAATGACAGTCGCTTCACCAAAGATTTGGGTTACTTCGTCGTAGGTCGATGCCCACGCTCCCATGCCACCATCGAGAACCTCAGAGGAGATTCCATTCGACTTTAGGATTTCGGCTCCGGTCGTGGCGCGCATGCCACGAGCACAAATCACAATGACCCGCCGGGTCGTGTCAACCTCGCCGAGACGAGATTCCAACTGCCCGAGGGGAATGTTGACCGTGCCGGATATGCGCCAGTCTTCCCACTCGTCTGGTTCGCGAACATCCAATAGAAAAATCGACTCTTGCTGCTCTAGTAGGGGAACTAGTTTTTCGGTTGCGAGCGCAGAGAAGGTGGCTTCAGAAGTCATTCCCTTAGTTTAGGGATTCCCTCTCGGTCCAACCACGAAAAGGTCGAAAATCTACCGGTGACGTCTCCGAAAGGACATTTGACTTTGTGACCCTCATTAGGGCCGTGTAAACTGAAGAGGTGATTGAGCGCGTTGTAAACAAACATCCGCTGAAGTCGCCTCCAAGCGACATTCAGTACTGGCTCACAAAGACGCCCGCTGAACGGGTTGCGGCAGTTGAAGTACTCCGTCGACAAATAATTGGAGCACCAGATGGAACTGGATCAAGACTTCAGCGAGTTTGTACAGTTATTTCTAGATAACGATGTTCGTTTTCTAGTTGTCGGAGGCTACGCACTGGCCGCACACGGACTTCCCCGTTACACCGGTGACCTAGAAGCCTGGGTTTGGATTGATCACGAAAATGCAGAACGGATTATGAAATCACTGGCTGAATTTGGTTTCGGTTCTCTCGATATCACGGCCAAAGATTTTCAGTCACCAAATCTTGTTGTGCAGCTTGGTTTTCCACCACACCGAATTGACCTTCTAACAGGAATCGACGGTGTCGAATTCGAAGAGGCTTGGAAGCATCGAATTGAAGTAGGGGTCAATGGTACTGAGGTTCCCTTCATTGGGCGAGAAGACCTAATCGCCAATAAAAAGGCTGCCGGTCGAGCTCAAGACCTTGCTGACGTGACTCGCTTAGAGAAGGAGTAATTGAAACATCTCACAATTTTGCAAGATATTTCGCTGCAATCGCAGTCCCAACGGGATTTGAACCCGTGTACCCACCTTGAGAGGGTGGTGTCCTAGGCCGCTAGACGATGGGACCTCATTTTTACTGCTTACTACTTCGCTCGGGGGCAAGGACTCGAACCCTGAATAAGTGGACCAGAACCACTTGTGTTGCCAATTACACCACCCCCGAAGGGCTGGACCATCTTACCGATAAAGCCTTATTGCCCGCCAACCGCCGGATAGACCTTCGCCACTCCCGTGGTCCAAGAACTAAGGGTGCCGTAGCCAACGATGCGCCCCACACTGACGTCGAGACCCTCTTTTACGTAATAGCCCCACAGGCCACCTTTTATTGTCGGGGAGTTTGGCACGGGTGAGGGTTGTGGTGAAAGGCCATTGGAGGAAGCAATTGCCATTGCCCGGTATTCATGAAACGGATCGGTGACGGTGAGCACGTTGTGGATGTGGTGACTATTCATAACCCCAAGCGAGGTCGTTACGTTCTGCCAGGTGTCGTCACCAAATCCCTGAAGGATTCGAGTGGCGGGAACACCATGATGCTCGAGGTAGACCTTTGAAACACCCGATTCGGTGTAGAGGTCTCCGGGCCGATTGCCACCGGTCACTACTACCCAAGGAGCGCGTTGCGCTCGAAACAGTGCCGCCGCTTGATCGAGTCTCGCCGCCAAAGCCGGCGAGGGCGTTCCGTTCATCTCAGCGGTGCCGAAAACCAAAATGGCCTGAGCATTACTGGTTGCATGATCATGGCTAGTGTTCCAGATCTGAAAGATAGTAAATCCGTAATACAGGAGTACTAGCGAGAACAGCGAGCTGATAATCTTTAGGACTAATTTGATTGGTCCAAAAATCATGAAGCCCTCTCGAGTGCGCCTCGTAGACGCTTGAGCACCTCATCGCGCCCAAGTATTTCCAGTGACTCAAACAGTGGCGGTCCTACGAGTGATCCGGTCACCGCACATCGAATTGGTGCCTGAGCCTTTCGAAGATTGAGTTCGAGTCCTTCGCCCACTTTGACAGTCGCCTCGTGGAGAGACGCCGAGTCCCAGTCAACTGTGGCGAAGTGCTCAATTGCATTGGTCAACATCTCGCGACCTTTACCATCATTGCGAATGGCCTTGTCAAAATCCACATCGGTAAATGGAACTTCAGGCAAGAAAAAGAACGCCACCATGGCTGGAATATCTCCGAGCAGTGAAATCCGTTCTTGTACTAACGGGGCAACCTTGGCAAAGAGTTCCTGATCGAATTCCGACTCGCTCCAGGGCACTTCCCTGTCGGTCGGCTTCCAGTCACTCTGCCACGGGCTAACCCACGGCTTCGATCGCTCAAGGAAAGCCTCAGGCGAAAGGGCGCGAATATATTCACCATTCATATGAGCGAGTTTGGCGACGTCAAAGAACGCTGGAGAGTGCGAGACATCCTCCAAGCGGAATTGTTCAATCATCTGTGCAAGCGGAACAATCTCCTCTTCGCCTCGCGGGCTCCAGCCCAAAAGCGCGAGGTAGTTCACAAATGCCTCCGGAAGGAACCCTTGGTCACGGTACGACTCAGTAGCGACCGGGTCTTTTCGCTTAGAGAGCTTTTTACGGTCCTTATTCACCAAGAGCGGTAGGTGAGCGTAAGTCGGAATTGCTACCTCCTCACCCAAGGCCTGGTTGAGAGCCGACCACAGCATCATCTGTTTTGGGGCATTTGGCAGGTGCTCCTCACCACGAATGACGTGGGTGATTCGGTCGTTACGATCATCAACAACGTTGGCTAAGGCGTAGAGCACTGCCCCAGAAGACTTCGCGACAACAAAGTCATCAATCACCGAATAAGCAAACTCCACCTCGCCGCGAATTAGGTCGTGCACAACGATGGTGCCCACATCGGGCGTGCGAAAACGAAGTGCGGTGCTTGGCCCTTTGGCTAGTCCACGGTCACGACAAAAACCGTCGTAGCCGGGGGTCTTGTTGTCTCCTTTGCGCGCAGCGACAAGGTCTCCCGTGCAGTCGCAGTAGTAGAGGTCACCACTTGCGATGAGAGATGCCACACCAGCTTGGTGCGCGGCCTCGTTATCGCTTTGCCGGAAGGGTCCGGCATCGAGCGTGAGTCCCAACCAAGCCATCGCCGAAACGATTCCGTCAACCCACTCTTCGCGGTTACGTTCCGCGTCGGTGTCTTCGATTCGAAGGATGAAGAACCCAGTCGAGCTCTGTCGAGCGATAAACCAATTAAATAGCGCCGATCGCGCCGAGCCGACGTGGAAGAACCCAGTCGGCGAGGGAGCAAATCGGACCCGAGGTCCGCTCACTTCTTACTCCTCAACCGAGATTGCCCCGTTGGGGCACGCCTGAGCGGCCAACTTCACCTTGTCGGCAAGTTCAGGGCCAGGCGTTTCGGTGAGGAGATAGAGGTAGCCGTCATCACGGACTTCAAAGACCTCGGGGGCAATGCCCATGCAGACCGCGTTAGAACTGCAGAGGTCGTAGTTCACTTTTACTCTCATACGGACTCCTTTCCTTCTATCGTACCCCTCGAATACCACCTCAGAAAGACAGTTGATTTGCCTAGGCTGTAGAGGTCAAAGGAATACTATGCAAAAGCGTTCGCTCGGTTCATTACAGGTATCGGTAGTTGGTGTTGGGTGCAATAACTTCGGCGCTCGGCTCGACCAGTCGGGCACCGACGAGGTAGTGCACGCTGCCCTCGATGCGGGCGTGAATTTCTTCGATAACGCTGACATCTACGGCGGCACTCAGTCCGAAGTCCTCTTGGGAAACTCGCTGCGCCACCGCCGAGATGAAGCAATCATCGCCACAAAATATGGCATGGGTGGCGTTGGCGACACTCAGTTCTCCTCGTCGCCCGACTACATTCGCAAAGCCTGCGATGCCTCGCTTGCTCGTTTGGGCGTTGAGTACATCGACCTGTACCAGTGGCACTTCCCCGATGGAGTCACTGCCGCTGAGGACATGATGGCCGCTTTGCATGATTTAATCGATGCGGGCAAGATTCGCGAGATTGGTTGTTCTAACTTGACCGCGGCACAACTTCGCGAGTACAAGGTGGCCGCAGGTTCCAAGAAGTCATTTGTTTCCGTGCAGAACCAATATTCATTATTGGCCCGAGACCCGGAGAACGATGGAGTGCTTGAGGCCTGTGATGAGGTCGGCCTTGGTTTTCTCCCCTATTACCCGCTCGCTAACGGTTGGTTGACTGGCAAGGTTGACCCCAACGCGCCAATGCCCGAGAACATTCGGCTCGCCAGTATGTCCGACGACCGCAAAGCCCACTGGCATTCGGAGGGTATTCGCAACAAGGTGAGTTCACTCTTGGCGTACGCCGAGGAGATCAACACCCCACTGCTAACGCTCGCCTTCAGCTGGTTACTGAGCCACCGCCAAGTGGCTTCGGTGATTGCCGGTGCTTCCACTCGGGCTCAGATTCAGGCCAACGCGGCTGCGGCGACTACCTTGCCCCTAGAAGTTGTGGCAGAACTAAATCGCTTAACCGCTTAGTTCTGCTTGACCGCCGCCACCATCTTGGTCAGGGTGTCCTTCGCGTCACCAAAGACCAAAGTGGTTTTGGGGTTGTAGAGCAACTCGTTCTCAATACCGGCAAAGCCTGGACGCATCGAGCGCTTCAAGAACAAGACGTTCTCCGCGAGGTCCGCGTTGATGATTGGCATGCCATAAATTGGCGAGCTCGGGTCGTCCTTGGCCGCGGGGTTCACGGTGTCGTTCGCACCAACCACAATTGCCACATCGGCTGTTTGCAGTTCGATGTTGGCTTCATCCATTTCCTTTAGTTGTTCGTAGGGCACATTGGCTTCCGCGAGAAGAACGTTCATGTGACCCGGCATACGACCCGCTACGGGGTGAATGGCGTAGTCAACTTCAATTCCCTTGCTCTCGAGAACTTCAGCGAGCTCACGGAGCACGTGCTGAGCCTGCGCTACCGCCAAACCATAACCAGGAATAATGACGACCTTCGAGGCGAGTCCGAGCAGCACCGCGACATCTTCTGGTGAAGCCGATCGCACGGGACGCTCTTCCCCAGCGGCAGCGGCACTGCCCGTCGTCGCTGAGCCAAAGGCCGAGAAAAGAACATTGGCCAGGCTGCGACCCATGGCTTTTGACATAAGGCGAGTCAGCAAGATTCCCGATGCGCCGACGAGAGTACCGGCAACAATAAGTAGGTTGGAACCCAAGGTGAAGCCCGAGGCCGCCACCGCGAGTCCAGTGAATGAGTTCAGCAACGAAATCAAGACGGGAACGTCGGCGCCACCAATAGGAAGTACGAACGCGATTCCCAGGACGAAGGAAACGGCGAGCAGCGCCCACAACAAAACCATGGATCCAGTAACCAGCATCGTCACGATGAAACCGAGGGCGGCGAGACCCATTACGCCATTAAATATTTGCTGGCCGGGGTAGGTGACGGGACGACCGGTCATCAGCTCCTGCAATTTAGCGTAGGCAATCGCAGAACCCGAAAAGGAGACGGTCCCAATTAGAACGCCAAGTAGCACTTCGAGTGTTACGTAGGTGGCGGGATTGGTCGAGTGAATGTGCATGAACTCGGTGATAGATACGAGCGCTGCCGCACCACCACCTACTCCATTGAAAATGGCCACGAGTTGGGGCATTGCGGTCATTTGCACCAAACGCGCGGTGGGGACAGCCACGATTACGCCAATCACCATCGCCAAAATTATGAGACCGACGTGGTGCAAAGGATGCCCATCCACGTGCTTAAAGAAGGTGGCGCCAATCGCAACGGCCATGCCAACGGCGGCAATGAAGTTTCCACGGCGAGCACGTTTAGGTGAACCCAGCCCCTTCAGCGCGAGCAGGAAGGTGGTCGCTGAGAAGAGATACAGCAGGTTGATGAGGGTATCGCGACTCATTGGGCGGCCTCCTCATTCTTCTCAATCTTTTTCTTGGGTTTAAACATTTCCAACATGCGGTCGGTCACGACAAACCCGCCCACAACATTCAAGGTCGCCAGAAGTACGGCGAGAAAACCCAGAACCTCTTCGAGGTTGGTGTTGGCGTTACCCAGCACAATCATGGATCCCACCAAAATGACGCCGTGAATTGCGTTGGAGCCACTCATGAGTGGTGTGTGCAAGATTGACGGGACCTTGGCAACAATTTCGATACCAATGAAGATGCTGAGCATCAAAACGGTCGCGTACTGCAAGAGGACATTTCCCATTAGGCGTTTTCCTTTGATTGTGGGGTAATTGCGACATGGGCCACTCCAAGGGCCTCTGCGGTGGGGGCGTGATTCACTTGACCATTGCGGGCCACGGTAACCCCGATGACTACTTCGTCATTCCAGTCGGGGACCAGGGTGCCCTTGGATCCAAATAGCCCGAGGAGTTTCACCACATTATTGGCGTACATGAAACTGGCACTGGCACCCATTTGCGCTGGTGGGTTGCTCAGTCCAATTACGCGAACACCACCGTGGGTAACAGTTTCGCCAGCCTTGGTTAGTTCGCAGTTTCCACCGCCATCGGCCGCCATGTCGATAATGATTGCGCCCTCACCCATCGCCTCGACCATGGTCTTGGTGACCAAAATTGGGGCCTTGCGGCCAGGAACGGCCGCGGTGGTGATCACAATGTCCGCCGACGCCACTTCGTTCACGAGCGCTGCTTGTTGCTCCGTCTTTTCGGCCTCGGTCAATTCACGCGCGTAGCCACCCGCTGCGTCAGCGGTAACGCCCAGTTGTACAAAGACTGCACCGGCCGACTCGGCCTCTTCTTTGGCCGCTGAACGTACGTCGTAGGCACGGACCTTGGCGCCCAACCGCTTGGCGGTGGCAATCGCCTGTAGACCGGCCACCCCAACCCCCATCACCAAAACTTTGGCGGGACGGATCGTCCCAGCTGCTGTGGTCAACAACGGGAAGAAGCGGTCAAAGTACTCTGCTCCCGCCAAGGCGGCGCGGTAACCGGACACGGCTGCTTGCGACGAAAGGGCGTCCATGTACTGTGCTCGCGAAATTCGCGGCAGCAGGTCGAAGCTCAGAACGGTTATTTTTCGATCATTCAGTGTTCGAACGACATCTTGATTAAGTAGGGGCGAAAGAAAACTGAGGTGCAATGAACCCTCGGGCAAGGCCTGGGCCTCAGTAATTGTTGGGGCATTCACCCGAACATTTACTTCACCACTGGGGGTGTCGACTAGTACCGCGCCCGCAGCGAGGTAGGCCTCATCAACGTAGTGAGCGAGCGTGCCCGCACCCTTTTGTACTTGTACTTCCCAACCGTCCGCCACGAAGGCCTTAACGGCATCTGGCGTGAGCGCAACACGGGTTTCCCCGGGCCGTGACTCTTTATAGAGCGCAATCTTCATTTAGTAAGCGTACCTTTTCGCGTCCGTTGCTAGACCCCCGCTGAGGCCATTTCGGCTAAAAAGTATTCATGGCCTCATCCCTCATCTCGGTGCGCTCACCTATGGGAACGTGGACGGTGGAGGCCTGTGCTCAGGGGATCTGCGAGATTCACATGCCCGGCCGAAAATTTTCCACCCGCCAGGGTGACGGTATACGACACGCCCAACGGACCAAGACCCAATTGGAGGAGTACTTTGAAAGGCGGCGCACGGTGTTTTCCCTCCCGCGCTGCCCCGTGGTCGCCTCCGGCTTTCGACTCTTAGTGTGGGGCGCCATCGACACCATCCCCTACGGGCAGACCCGCACGTACGGCGAGGTTGCCAGTGAAATTGGACACCCCTTAGCCTTTCGGGCCGTTGGCACCGCCAACGGCCACAACCCCTGGCCCATCATTACCCCCTGTCACCGGGTAGTGGCTAGTGCTGGTTTAGGGGGATACGGGGGCGGACTCGAACTAAAGCGCTCCTTGTTGGAGCTCGAAGGAATTACGCGCTACTAACTCTGCCGCTTGACCCGCAGTTCAATTGTCGTTCCCACTGGCGCTTCGACGAAGCGGGCTCGTCCACCGTGTAGGGCACAAATTTCCTGCACGATAGTCAGGCCCAGTCCGGTGCCGCCACTTTCGCGAGATCGCGCGGCGTCGGCTCGAACGAATCGCAGAAAAAACTGGCCACTGGTGGCGACATCGATTGCTTCTCCGTCATTATTAATCAGCAGAACCGCCTCATCCCCTTCGTAAAAACTGGCAAAGGTCAATACCTCGCTGGAGTGACGTATCGCATTGTCGACAACATTACGAATCAGACGATTCATCATTGAAGCATTCGCGTGCACTCGAGTTGGCTTCACGTGACTTACATCCACGCGCAGTTTGGTCAGAGATTTTGCCCGAGTCGCTTCGTCGTACAAGATGTCATCGAGATCAACGTCCGTGCGATTATTCATCTGATGCCGCTCATCATTTTTAGCGAGCCAGAACAAGTCGTTGATGGTTGCCTCTAACCGTCGACTCTCCAGTAGCAGTCGTTCAGTCGTCCCCGGCCAATTTTCATTCTCTTGGTTCGCCTGGGCTCTCTCGAGCGTTGCGAGCACCGTCGTGAGCGGGCTACGCAATTCGTGCGAGGCATTCGAGATGAATTCTTTCTGCATAGTGGCGGAAGCTTCCAAGCGGTCCAGCATCTCATTGACGGTGGTAGCCATTCGGGCGATTTCGTCGCGTCCGGGAGTCACCGCAATCCGCTCACCTAAGCCAGTTGAGGCGATTGCGTCCGCCTGACGTCGAATCGAGTCCACCGGAGCTAGGGCTCGGCCAATACCGAGCCAGAACATCGCGCTCATAAACAACAGCAGCAAGGGGGCGGACGCCAGAATCCCCGCTACGAGTAAGTGGTCACTACGGGTAATGGTGTTGCCGTACACAAAACCAAAAAGAAGCCCCGGCCCCTTGTCGGTACTGAGAGCGACCACCGTGGGAAAGCTCAGCTGGCTCGTGATCTCTTGATTCGACTGTGACTGGTCAATCACCGTCTTCAACCCAGCCGACGAGAGGCTGCCCGAGGTGTGCGCGAGCACGGGGGCGTTCGAGATTGTCGAGGTCGCCGCCCACACCTTGGTCCCGGTGGCGTTCGTGAGTTGCAAAACTACATACCCATGGGGTCTGAGGATTTGAGTCTTGTTGCCCGCACTTGAATTCAGAACGAGATTGGACTGCACCGCACTGATGGCGGCGTCAACTTGGTTTTGCGCCTGGGAGGCAAGTGACTTATGCATCAAAAAGAAAAGTCCAAAACTGGCCGAAATAAGTATCGCCGCTACCGCCACGACGAAAGAAATAGTTAGTCGTGCCCGGACCGATAACTTTTGATTAGTAATCATTACGCAGTTCTCATGTTGTAGCCAATTCCTCGAACGGTTTGAATGAGAGATTCTTGCCCGGGTTGATCAATTTTCCGACGTAGGTAACCCACGTACACCTCGATGATGTTTGGGTCGCCATCAAAGTCCTCACCCCATACCGTGTGCAGGATTTCACTCTTGGTCTTAGTCTCACCGGGTCGAGTGATTAAAAACTCCAGCAGAGAAAACTCCCGCGGAGTAAGACTTACCTCAACGCCATTGAGCTGGGCTCTGCGTTGAGCG
>Ga0136642_1000794_pt1 | contig 15103 bp, 7 predicted proteins | sample LowCatLa1302831Y_FD_115313 | JGI IMG/M metagenome (GOLD analysis project Ga0136642, IMG submission 115313) | Freshwater microbial communities from Lower Cathedral Lake, Yosemite National Park, California, USA - 13028-31Y | ecosystem: Environmental > Aquatic > Freshwater > Lake ... | reverse complement strand
AAATTCCATATCAGTAACCAAAACATTGTCACGGATTGGAATAAGTTTGCCTGTAACCTTGACACTTATTTTAGGCGTTAAATCTAAATTCATTCTTTACCCTCTATATCATGACCACTAAGATCTTTGCCTTCGCCCATGCCAGCACGTTCGGCCAGTAGTTCTTCACGTGTTTTTATGATTTGACCATTAGCGCCAATTCGATCGCCGCGAGCATTGACTTTGGCATTGCCAACAGCAAGTTCCATTTCGTTTTTTTGTACCATCTTGATCATGTCTATTTCGACACCTCTTGCGGTTTTATATATTGCCATTTTAATCTCCTTGGATTATGTATATACTTATCTCAGGAATTCCTGCCAGTCTAAATTATATTTTACTGAGTCTATTTGATGAACACCAAGCAAATACAACACAAAACTGGCCACACTGGATCCTCTGCCCACTCCCCAAACAATGTCATGGGCGTTGCATGTATCTACAAAATGTTTAGTCCATTGCAATAGAGGAATCATGCCGCGATCTTGATAAGCCAACATTTCTTCTTTTACTCGTTTTATTTGTTCATCTGTTGTGCATCTGTCTAAACACCATTCTTCAACATAGAAGTTTTTATATTCTTCGGGCATGAACCAGTCACTTTGCAGTGCTGAATCAAAATCTGCCATACTGATATTTGCCAGTTGTTCATTGAATCTTTGGAATGAATATCCAGACACCTGCTCCAACTGCTGTATGTCTTCACTGTAATCCACAGTTATATCTTTGAGACTGGTAAGTTTTCCTTGATAAAGGAGTTTGAATATGTCTACAGAGTTAAAGATAGGATTACCAAATTGATCTAGGCGCATAGCCTTTAGTTTAACTTACTCTTATCAACTTGTCAAGGCTTTTATCGCGATTGGCCATCAATTTTTCTAAAGCTGCCTGTTGACGCTTGCGCAATTCTTCGTTTAGCGAATCAAGCATGATGCGCATTTGAGCTTGTACTCCAGGATTTCTAGTCATGAAGTATTTTTTGGTAAGATCTGAAATCCTGGATTCCAGTTCTGTGTCTTTGAGAGTTTCTAAATTGCCTGCTAGTGGATGCATTAGTATTGTCCCAAATAACGTAGATATACATTTCGGCCACCGTTCACGGTCCATGCTTCTATGGCTTGTATTCTGTTTCCAGTGCCTGTAGAGATTGTGGCAGTTGCAGTTGCCCCTACACCGCCTCCACTTGTTATGGTAACAGTGGGTGGAGTAGTTGTGTATCCATCGCCAGGAGTAACCACTGTGATTGCACCTACGCCACAATTTATGGCAGCTCTAAGTCCTGATCCAGATCCTGTTATGCTGGTAAATCCACGTATGCCTACTATGGGACTGGCAAGAGTTCCAATTGGGAATCCAGACAATGTTCTTATTGGGCCTGTAGAACTTACATATGTTATCAAGGTGTCTGTGTCTACACTGCCTGTGCCAGTTGCATTTTGACTGATTGTTACTGTGCCCGCCACAGTATCAAATCCTGTAATAGTTGTACTAGAAGGAATGGTGCCAGTTGCCGCAGTTACAGTTAAACCGTTGGCAATATTGGTAAAGTTTGTTACATTACGAATCACGTTGTTGTTGGCTCGCACTGTGCCAGTAAACGAAGTAGCAATAGCAGAAACCACCAGTTGTACATCAGGATTTGAATTCATGACCACAATGTCTCCCACTGTATATCCATTGCCAGGATTGCCGCCGGTAATGGTACCAGCTGATACCATGCTGCCGCTGGCCGCACTGGTATAAGACACAGTTGTTGTCGTGCAGCCAGTAACAGTATATACTCCATTATATGCGCTGGGATTCACTCCGCTTACCAAAATGTTTTCGCCATTTTCGAATGGCTTGTATCTTTGTGATGCAAATGTCAATGTTGCTGTGCCTAAAGACAGCCCAGTGCCACTGGTACCAGTAATGGTAAGCGGTGTTGCTACGCCAGTGGTGCTGTTGTAGATATTGTTGGATCCACTTGCATTTACCACTGTGTATGATGCAGTAGCAGTTGGCAACACATAATTTGTTACGGGATTGCCGCCGCTGAATGAAATACTAACTTGACTTTGATAACCAGATCCTTTTGTGCCCACTGCTATACTGGACACGTTTTCACCTCCTACACTTACTCCTCGTTGGCTTGTGCCAGGTATAATAGGAAAGTTTGTATCATAGGCCACTGTACCGCCAGTGGTTGTAAAGGTAGGAGTCCAAACTCCCAGTGTGTTACTTTGTAACAACAAAATAGCTTTGCTGTACACACTTAGTCCTGTGTAATTGGGCCATCCTGTAGCTGAACCTGTAAGTGCAAAGTTAAATGTGGTGTTGCCTGCTAGAATAAATTGCTGTACGTCACCTTGACTAAGGTCAATGCTCACACTGCCGCTAACACCTGTGGCACTGTAAAATGTGTTAGACATCAGTTGGTTCAACCCGTTGCTCAATGTGCTGCCTTGCAGATTGTTTACCACTGTGTTTACCTGTGTAGCTAGGTCAGCTGTAAGTATACTCACAGTTTGCAGAGCTGTTATTTCGCTTGCGGCATAGGAAAAATTGTTAGCTATGGCCGCAAAATTGTCTCTAAAACCCTGACTGTTGTTGTCTTGTCCTGCCACAGGAAAAGTGGTTGAAACTGTTGATGGCGTGATTGCACTTGTCATACTGTTATCCTATCATTTTTGAATATAAGGTATTTATCGCTTGTGTAACCCGTTACTGCGGAAATTACAAATCTATCTACTGTGAAATCAATGCTGTTGAAGCTGAATCCACTGTTTTTTATCTTGCTTAGAATTACCGCCGAAGTTCCTGGCTTGCAAAAACACACAGGAACACACAGCACATAGCCCAGTTGCGATTTTGAACCAGAAGGGATACTGCGCATCCATAGTGGCAGATAATTTCTTTCTGATACACCAGCCACTGGCTGGCCGTTGCTGTCAAAGTGATCTGCGGTTTGACTCAATCTATACTGCCAATTGGTAATGCTGTTGGGATAGTAGGTATTGATTTGCGGTGAACCCACTTGATAAGCGTTGCTGTCAGTGGTAATTTTGAACAAGTTGTTGTCAATGGTTTCGTCCACTGTGATTTTCACTGGCTCAGGATACACCAAGTGCTCCGACAACGCCAAATGTTTGCCATTTCGTTCCAAGGGATCCACCATGGGCACGTAGATTACTTCATATACATTTTCTAAGGTAATGGGATCTACAGCCACAGCTGAGGTGTATGCACCAAAAGCAAACCGTTTCTTCTTGAATCCCACGCCCATGGCAGCCACATAGGCAGCCGCGGCTTCAGTTTGTATACCTGCATAAATCAACATGTTGAGATTGGTTTGCACTCCAAATGCAGGATCAGTGGGCCTGTAAACATTTTCAGGTAAAAATATGGTAGTGTCATTGATAAAATCATGCCATATATTTCTTTGATGCAAGTTGAGATAGGGGTTGGCATACACATTGCTAAACGGCAGTGTGTTGGGTGTGGTAACAGTGAGTGTAAATGTTTTTGGTAGCGCACTGTACTGATATTGGTCATTGGCTGTAACAGTGAATGTGAATTGTCTATCCACAGTGCTAGTGCCATGGTCAAAGGTTTGATTCTTAATTATGTGCCCATTGGCATCCGTGTCATAAAATGTAGTTACACCCAGCTGACCAGTGCCCTCATGGTAAAACTGGTTAGGCATGCCTATCAACTCGCCATCACTGCCAAGGCTGAGGCCAGGAGGCAATGATCCGCTAGTTAGAGTATACAATACCACACTGCCAGGAATGTTATTGATTGCAGTGACACGAAGTGTGCTTTGATAATTGGCTGGGATTGCACCTAAATTACTGGGACTCATCCATGTCATTTCACTGGTGATACTGCCTAAAATAGTTATGTTGAAAGTTTTAAAACTGGTTACTTGATCATTGATATTGGAACTAAATCTAACAGCCGTTATGGTAAATGTGTATGTGGTGGTAACACTTGGTAAGTACGGAACACGCCCATACACATCCCCTGTATTGATATCAAAATTGGTACCAGAAGGCAGCTTGCTGAGAGATCCTATATAGAAACTGGTTAGGTCAGGAACTTCCAACTCCAAGGGTGTGTTCAATGTCAATCTATAATAACCAGCCAGTGTAACGTTCACTGTGGTGCTAGTTGTGATTCTGGCATTGGCACTCAGCTCTATACTGTTTATGGATCTGTATACTGCCACTATACTAGTGCCATCTGGAATGCCAACTCCTTGCACAGTGGAACCCACGCTCAAATTGTTGAATTGGGTCACATTTGTTATCATGGCACTGCCACTGGTCAATGATCCATTCACCGGAATCAGTATGGAATCCACTGCGGATATCTGATAGATTTTTCCCGTAGCTCCATCCAAGAAATTATCAAATGTGAGATACTGTCCAAATTTAGGCACGCCTCCCACATTGGTTATGGCCAGCTTGGTGTTGTGATAGCCGTTATCTCCCAGTGCTATTCTACGAGTTACTGCACTTACTTCACAGTTAGTGGTTTCCAATCTAAATATTACCCCAGAATTGTCATATAGTGATACTGGAACTGTGAGATAATTGTTTGATCTAAAAGTTCCCAAGTTGGCATTGCTGAGCCAGGCTGGACTGCGCAAAAATGTTGAGTCAGCGGTGAAACCTCCTGCGAATCCGTCTTTAGTTGTTGTGTCTGCACGAAATTCATCGTTTCCAACAACAAATATTCTAAACACTCTTTGTGCAAAAGTTATGCCATCTGTAACTGTGACTCGAAATTGATAGTTGGCATTGAGACTTTTTGGCAACACACTGGGTTGGTTGTAGTCAAAGAATACCTTGTCATAGTTGTAGCTGTCAAAGCCATCGGTAGGAATGAGCGCAAAGTCATATGCACTGCCATCATAATAGGCTTGATCATATTGGCCAGTGCCCATGGCAGGAGTCAAGATCAATTGCGGAATAATGAATCCCGAGATGTGACCACTGTCGCTAAGTGTTAATCCAGGAGGCAACTGCCCGTCACCGCTGGCTACAAAAAACTTTAAATTTTGTCCCAGTGTTACATTGAGATCAAATGCCTGCAACTGATAATCAACATAACTGCCATCTAGAGCGTACAGTTGATGTGCGGTTCCGATGGGCAGTTTGCCTGCAGGTGTTACAAATACTGGAGGGTTGGCACCGTTGATTTGCATAGTAAATGTTCTGTCTGCAAAATCAGTGCCCTTACTAGCCCTAATACAGAAACTGTAAGAAGGATTGCCCTGTGTGATATACGGACTACCAACTATGTGAGCATTTTGTAAAACCAGTCCAGGAGGAAGACTGCCTGATATAACTGCAAAAGTCACATCAGACGAAGACGCTATAGGCAAAGACAAATTTACAGATGCCTGTTCCGCAAATGTACCAAAACTATAACCAGACGGTTGAGTCCAGATGTCCAAAATCATTTGTCATACCCTATCAAAGTTATTGTCTGTACCATGTGGTGTTGCTGGCTCTGTATATGTATGTGAATGTGGTTGGTGCTGTAACTGCTCCGGCAAATGTTCCTACCAATGTTGCACCACCTGCACCTGCCAAGGTGCAATTGTTAACTGATATCGTGAATCGCAACTGCTGACCATCGGCTACACTGGTATTAGGAAAGGTTGGAGTTATAGTTAAACTGGTGGCATTTATTAACAGGATGTTTTCAGTCACGTTGTTGCTTAGTTGATATGATCCAGTTGTTGAGATTGAAATGTAGTTGGCAGGAATAATTTCTAAACCTACTCGTTTGATATTGGTAGTTACAGTGTTGCCAGCTATTGTGGTTGTGCCAGTACTAACACCAATGTTAACTGCACTTGCTGTGGCGCCTAGGTTTATGGTGCCAGTTACCCCGCCAAATATGTTTGCTGTGCCAGTTGTTACATTGGTTGTCAATGTGCTAGTACCACCAGTACCGTTGCCCAGCACACTCAACGTGGCATTGCCGGATGAATTGCCTATGTAAACTGTGCTGGCAGTGCCGCCTATGTTGATAGTGCCAGTAACACCCACAAATATATTTGCGGTTCCGTTAACCACATTGGAACTTAAGCTGGCAGTGCCAGTGGCTGTATTGCCACTTATACTAAGCACATTGTTGGCAGAGTTTGGTCCCACATACACAGTTGTTGCTGCCGCCGCATTTGAAGCAATGTTCACAGTGGTTGCCGCACCAAATGCATTAATGGTTGTGGCTGTGGTATTGTACAGATTGAAATTTGTACTTGCAGTGTTCACACTGATATTAAAAGTGGGACTGGAAGCAGTGAGTGTGTTGCTCACAGTGGTTGTGCCAGTATTTGCACCTATGGTTATTGCTGTGGCTTGACTGAATAGATTGGCAGTGACTGGGCTGGGGAAAAAGCTGGTTGATGCACTGTTGGTATCAATGTTTGTGATGCCGGTAATACTGCCATTGATAGTGGGGCTGGTAAGAATGGGGTTGTTTGAAAATACAACGGAACCAGTGCCAGTAGTGCCAGTTGAAGTGTTGCCATTTATGGTTATATTACCACTCACTGTGAGATTGCTTATTGTGGGACTGCTGGCAAATACCAAGGAGCCAGTTCCTGTAGGGTCACTGATAATGGTTCTCAACTGAGTGCTTGTGGTGTTGCTGAATTGTCCAAGTCCTGCACCAGCCACAGCTAGGGTGCCTCCAGTGGGCAGGGTCACTGTGCTGTTACCGGTTAGATTCAATGTGAGATTGTATCCTCCGCTAGTAACCAAATTGCCAGTGAGTGTGAGCTTGTGATTGACACTGTCCTCTAAGCCCACAACAGAATTGAATTTGCCAAAATTAACATGGTTGTTGTTTGTTGCATAGCCATTGCCAAAATCTACTTTGTAACCATTGGACACAGTGTCATAGCCAGTGGGGAATGAAAAGGACCCAAGATCCACGGTGAATGTGTTGTTGCGTACCAATAGGGCCAACAAGTTGTCGCTGATGCGTTGATCGTAACCATACACGCTGGTTCGTGTGTCGCCACCACTGATATAAAAATTATTGAGATTTAAATTACCGCCTAGAATTGGGCTGGTGTCTTTGCTAACCTTTGTAGCTGACTCTAAATTAACAGTGTTGGCTGTGCTTGTTATAGTTACACTGGCACCTGTGCTAGTAAGGCTTTTGAATTCTAAATTTGTTAGATTTTTGTCTGCCCAAATGCCAATGCCAGTGCCTATATTGGCAGCACTTGATATACCAGATGTAAGGGTAAGCGCCGCAAAATTGCTGTTTACTTTAGTAAACGCGGAACGTAGGTCGTCTCCTGTACCGTCGTTGGCATAAGTTCCTAGATTGATTGTTTGTAATGACATATTCTGCGTTCTCTTTTAGTATTTACCGTATTTTAATAAGTGCTACCCAACGCCACACGACGCCATGTATTTGTTGCTATACAAATATAAAGATAAGAAGAATCGTAACTAATTTGCCCAGCAGTACCAGTAGCAGTTGATGTTTTGGTACCGTTAGGCACTGTTCCCGATGCTGTATACAACTCTGTAAAATTTGAGTTGGCTTTTACAAAAGCCGCCCGCAAAGTGTCGCCAGTTTTGTCGTTGGCTGTTGTGCCTACATTTATAGTTAGTTGTGTCATTAATTTCTCCCTACAGCAACTTCGATTATGCCAGCTTCGCCATAATCTTTGTCTTGTAATGCTTTGCCAATTATGGCGCCTAATGTTGGTGCTAATGCTTTGACAGCATAGCCTGGAGTGGCCGCAGTAGTCAGCATGTCGCCTTTCTTAACACGACCCACTACCTTGCATGGAACACGCCCAGCAAGTGCCACAAGATTCTTCAATCCAGGGCAATCGCTGTACATGATGTAGGCCGCTTTGTCTTGAGATCCAACAACCCCAGCAACTCTAGTGTCGTTGATTTGTGTAGTTGTGGTAATTTCTTTATCACCACCGAACACCACAACAGTACCTACATCGTATTCAGCATCGCCTTCGTAGTACTCAGCTAAGTCGCCTGAGTATGTGGCAATCATGGTTGAACCGCTTACAAGAGTAAATTGTCCTCTAAAGGTTGCTGCCCCTGTGGTGTTGGCAGCGTGTGTGGTATCGCCGGCCACAATAGCATTCACAAATGTAGTACCACCACTCATATCCACGTAACTATTGAGTTTGGTAGTGCCAGTGGAGCTGGTCAATCCAGTAACAGTCATGAAATTATAACTTTGTCCCGTGCCGCCTGTACCGGCTCCGCTGCCGCCTGTGCCGAATGGCGCATAGAATTTCATGTCAGTGGTGCCAGTTGATGTTATCGCAGTGTTGCCATTGATCAGCAGGGAAGTCAAATCAACCACGCCATTTCCATCGCTGATTGGCACAGTGTTAGTGCCATGCACTGTGCTTAGAGCTTTCACACCGTAGGTATTCTTGCCACCAGTTACAGTTTGTCCGTTGATAGTATCGTCCACATTGGTCAATTGAACCATCACGGCCAGGGTTGCACTGTTGAAGAATTCATTTGTTACACCATTGCCATTTTTGACCACAGTGTTGAATGACACAGCAATTGGACTAATGGCAGCGCCATTTCCTCCTGTGCCTGTACTGTTGGCCAACACATTGCCCGCCGCAATTTTTGCAATCTTGGTCAGGGGAATACCAGTGGCTGTTACACTGCCAGCCAGTACACTGGTGCCAGCATCTACCAAACTCACCCAACCATTTGTTTGTGTGAATATATTGGCATCATGACTGCTTAAACCGTTTGCTGCCTGTATTTGCACTGCATTGCCGGTTGGCGCACTGGCCAGCACAGTGGTGTTGCTGATTGTGGTAATGGTGCCTTCTATGGTTGTGGTGTATGTGGCCCCTGGCACATTCATTAGCAGTTTGCTTTGTTGCACATTGGCTGTGTTTGCCAGCATGCTGTCCACTAGCACACCACTGCCCATGCTGGAAGTCAAAGTACTGCCAAGTCCGCCGTTATAGGTGAGATTCACAGTGTTGCCTATAATGGCACCAAGGTTGCCCAAATTGTTGTTGGTTAATGATCCTGAACTGTTCACATTGTTCACAGTTACACTGCCTGTGGTGGCCGATGTAACTGTGAATATGCCAGAATATGTTACTGGATTTGTACCAGTTATGGTAATGGTGCTTCCAACTGGGAACGGCACAGTGGCCTGACTGGTAAATGTCAATGTGGCATAGTTTGCCACGGTGTTTGCACCAGTTATGGCAATACTGTTATAGCCTTGTGGAACTGATATGTTGCGCCATCTGCTACTGGTCCAATTTAATGTGCCACTGGCATTGGTCACACTGAGCACTGGGCCATCCAACAAATTGCTTACTGTGATTTGATTGCCCAGCACACTGGTTATGTAATAGGTGCCAGCTGATAAGCCACCAAATCCAGTGCCAGTAAATGTTATAGTATCGGCAGTTTGCAGTGTGGAGTATGTGCTGTTGGCGCTAGCAGTGAGTGTTATCACATTGGTATTCACAGTGGTGCTTGTAGCTGTGCCAGTTGTGGTGTCATAAATCAAGATATTGCCTGCTTGCACCGTGTTGGCAGTAAACTGCATGGTGCCTGTAGCAGTACCTGGATTGAATACTGAGCCGCCTGCACTTGCACTAACAGTTATGGTGTTACTGCCATATTGCACACTCAACACATAGTAGATTTGACTGTCAATGAGATTGCCCAATGCTGGATTGGGATTAATAATGTTGAACACAATGGTGTTGCCCACATAAATGCCATTCACAGTGCTGAGAGTTATCAAATTGCCAGTACTGCTGACTATGCTGGCTGTACCAGACAAGCTAAAATTAACATCCTTGTCCTGGTAGAGATAAGAAGTGCCGTCCACATACAGTTTGGTTGCGGAATCGCTACCACTAACAGGCGCACTCAAACCAATCACACGATTGTTGTTCATGTTGAGATTCTTGGCCATGGGAGTTACACCATTGAGAGCCATTACACCTGGACCAAGCAAACTGCTGGGGGATACTGGACCACCTGACTTTGTAATACCAAGCCTACTGTCTATGTAACTTATTATGGCACTTTGCACAGGCACAATGGTTGGCAAGTTGTCCGACATGGTTGAATCAGCACTGAATTGATTAATTGTTACACCAGTTTTGAATCCAAGACCTGACAAGTTGCTCAACGCAATACTGGCACTGAATGTAACAGTGCCAGTGCCCTGATCTACCCTAAAGAACTTGCCCACGTTGAATATGCCATTTTCGTCTGTGGTAACATAGAACACACGCCCAGTTGTTTCTTCAAACACCTGATTGGCCTGCACTGGAGCAATGGCTGGTGCACCATAAATGGTATTGGGGTAATTGCTGGAATTGTAACCACCAGTGCCAATGGTAAGGAAATCATGACCAGTTGCACGGCAAGTACTGATGTTGGTTATGATCTGAGCTGTGTTGCCACTTCCATATGCCACTCTAAAGCTGTATGGTGTGGCTGTTGACAGAGGTTTGCTGATACCCAATGAACTGTTACTGCTTGTTGTAGTTTCCACTGATAAGTAACTGGTAGTGGATGTGCTCCAAGTGCCAGGGTCTCTTGGATAGGTCAGTATTATGGTGGAACTTGATCCTGTGGCCGTGGTGGTTACAAATGTGCCATTGTACAATCCATTGGCATTGTTGTACACACGATAGTATGCACCATTGGTAACACTGGTACTGCCAGTCAAAGTGAATGTAACAGGATATGTTCCATTACCAGCCACTGATCCTACAGTGGGTGTGCCGCTCACAGTCAACTGTGTACCATACGTAAATGCTGTGGCCACGTATGTCATATATGGTGTTGTAGCGTTCAATGTTCCTATGCTACTGCTTACTGGTGTGAATACTGCTCCCCATGGAGTTTGGCTCACTGTGATGTTGTTGCTGGACACAGTGAGAATAAAATATGCGGCACCAGACACGATATTGCCCAGAGCCACTCCATTCACTCCATTGGTAAAGATAATTTGGTTGCCAGGTATCAGTGTTCCACCAATTGCGCTAATGGTTATGATGTTGCCGGAGTTTACCAAAACAGCCACAGTACCAGTTGCAGTTCCGATTGGCCCAGGATACTGCACAGTGACTTGTGTGCTTGGAGTTTGAGAAACCAATGTGCTTGAAAAAGAAGTTGTATTACTCAAGGTAACATTGAATGTGGCTGTGCCGTAGCTGGCTGTCAATGTTACAGCAGGATTGTTGGTATAGCCTGACCCACCGGTTGTAACAGTAACCGCAGTGATATATCCGTTGGCCACTGTGGCAGTGGCTTGAGCAGGCACAGTTGGACTACCTCCAGCAAATGTAAGAGAAGGTGCAGTAAGATACTCGCCACCTCCACCACTCACAACTGATACAGATGCTACAGATGTCAAGAAGTTGGCTGTAATAGTACCAGGAGCTAACCAGCAGGCTGGGCTAACAACAAATGACACGCCATCCAGCGATATGGATTGAACCATGCAATTGTTGGGCACAATGGATCCTGCAGGTCCAGAGATATACATGCCCACTTGTAGGTTAGTTGTACTGGATACAGTGATAGTGGTTTGATTGGTGTTGCCTACCACTTGATAGGTGCCATTAAATGCAGTTGTAGTGGAATTTGATATTGTCAGATAACTGTCCACAGCAGGCAAAGTGGGTGTGGATGCCACTGTGACTGGATTGGTTGTGTAAACTTGTGTGTTGGGCACGTTGTAGGTAACATATTGATATCCAGTACCGTTCACATTGTATTGCGCTGTTGCAAGACTCAAAGCCAAAGGTGCCACACCAGTGGCCGCATTGTTGTAAATTGGATTGGGATCAGTGGTCATGTACGCCGCTGTGGTTGTACCCAATGCTGGATTCAAGAAATAAATGCTACCACTAGGTGTGCCAGCATTGGCCACGACTGTAACGGTTATGTTGTAGTATCCAGTATTGGCATCATATGTTGCGCCACTTGTTGTTTTTTGTCCAGTGGTAAAGCCTCCTGCATTATAAACAATCAATCCGCTGGCAACGGTGCCAGACAGTCCTGCTACCCTAATAGTGAGATTGGAGCCAGTGCCTCCGTCCACATAAGTGGCCACTGCATAATTGCTAGGCTGGGTGTAATTTATGATTCTATGAGTTCTACCATTAAGACTGGTAATATACAGGCCAAGATTTATTTGCGCTGCCGTAGCGGTATTTGTTATGGCATTCACAGCAATTTTGCTGTCGCCCACTCTCAACCCTAGAGTCTGTGTTGAGAACCATACCTTGGCGCCAATCTGTGGTGGTATTGTGGTGCTGGGTGAACCAGACACAATTATGGTGTTGGTGCCAGATGTCCAAGACAACACAGTCTGTCCAGTAAAACCTATGCCGCCTATGGCCATGCCAGCTACAGGAGTGCCTGAAACACCGGATATTATCAAGGTGCTGGTGCCAGGAGTCCATGACACTATTGTGCCGTACGCATAACCATTTGGGTATGCTGTGGGATCAGCTATGCCAATAGATGTGGTATCAGACGCTACTTGATAGTAGTTGAACGAACTGTCAGTTTGTATTATGGCTGTGGACTGTGTGACATTATATAAACTATATGTTAACAAACCTGCGGTATATGTGCTTGGAGGAGCGTTCAATGTCACAGCCACTACACCGCCAAACGTGTAAGTGCCATTAGCATTAGAAGTGAGTGTAACTACAGAGCCTGTTATAGTTGCCAAAGGCACTGTTAAACTGCCAATCGCATAGCTTGATGCAACAAAGGTAAACACATTTGTTAGTTGATTGTATGGCACTCCTTGCCCTTGCACTAACATACCAGGCACAATGTTGATGGCACTCGCCACTGTAATATTGTTTTGTCCGCTCGAGCCAGCAGTGGATGTTGTGCTAATGCCTGCACTGATCACACTCACTGAATAAATGTTGAATGTGCCATTTAGTCCCGAGCCTGTAACCAATTGTCCCACTGCTACCGCACTGGCATTGCTTCCAGATGTCATTGACAACGTTACCACAGCAGTGCTGGTGCTGGCAGCGGTGACAAATCCCTGCGCCGCTAGTTTTTGGTCCACAAGAGTTTCGCCAGTAGATTCTACCAAACCATAAGAAAGTATTCTGTAGATAGAAGACAAATTACTTGTGAATTGAAAGCTGGTACTAGGTCTTGTGGGCTTAACAGTGGCCACGTTCAACAGCTTCATGCTTTGTAACACACGTATGGTTACCAATTGTCCGTCATACAACGGATACTGCAAGCCGCCTGCGGTAGTGCTTGAATTACCGCCACCTGTGCTTATGTTTAGATTCAGCACATCTTGATTACCGCCGTTACTGGTCACTTGAATGCCTGTGTGCTGTACACTGCCAATAGAATATCTAGCAACACCACCGCCTTGTTGAGTATGATCTATTTCAACTTCCGAATTGCCAAACGGTTTATAAGCGTAACCATATATTGAAATAACTAAAGCAGGTGAGGTCGCGGTAGGAGTCATGGCACTGGCTGTGGTTGCTTCTTTGTATACTCGCGCAGTTTGCACCATGTCCTGAGCTAGGGTTACAACATTAGGCACGGCAGTGGTATCACTGCCGGTGGCTCGTAAACCATATATACCATTGGCATTTGATCCGCCTATGCTACGTATTTGTCCACCATTGTAACTCCAATAGGCTGTGTAGTTGTAGTAGGTGAATGTAGAAACTTGCTCAGTTAAACCATTATTGGCTGCTACAATGCCATAACCCAAGTCATTGATCTGTGTGTAGTCATTGGCCAGCATGCTTCGATTGCCTGCACCTTCAAAGTATATGCCCAATCCCGCACCAGCTGTTACGTAATTTTGTATGTTTGATATGGCAGCGGCTCTATTATTGGCAATATTATTGAAATCAGTCACCACACTGGTTGGGGTTTGAGCAGATATCACGGGCACGTTTCTGGTATAAGATCCAAAACTGGCATTGTTGATGAAGTCGCGAATCATGTATGCCAAGGCCTGTGCATTGCTCACTTCCGCAGACGCATAACTTCCACCGTTGGTCTGTTGAATTTGATTGTTGCCCACACTAGGGTATCCACTTGCGCTTGTATTACCGGCCAATACATATCCCAATACGGTGTACAACCTGTTGTAGGAATCAGCTGTGAGAGTTTTTAAATTTCCCAACACAGATGTTGCGTTGGTATAGAATGCCTGGGCCAAATCATAGGTCATGCTGTTGCTGTTGCCAGGTGCAGTTTGGCCATTGGTATACAACAGATCATAGGTCATGGCGTCTAGAATATAGCCAATATTTTGCTGAATCTTGGCCGCGCTGTATGTGCTGTAATTTTGTATCGAATACTGTGTGGCAATCCAAGCAGTAAGTTCCTGCTGTATAAATGCCTTGTTCTGTTGTATGAGATTTTGTGCATTTATTCTTGATGCATTGGCACTGACTGGCGCGGGGTAATTCAATAAAGGCGCACTGGCCGCAGACGAACTCACAACAGTATTGATGATACTGAGATTGACTGGAATTGATGACAGATTGGTCACGCCCAATGAAGCTATGTAGGTGCCCACATAGTTTATGGCCTGTGTTAGCAAAGCCAATTGCAAGCCACTTGGCGCCTGGGCCACTGCAATCAATGCGGCTTTGACACTTTGATAGTTGCCGCCAAACACCATGTCAAAACTCACAGCATCTATCACAGTGCCAATAGTGGTATTGAGGGCAGAATAATTTCCGCCAAACGCTAAACTTGGACTAAAAGGAGTACTGTTGTCCAATGTAACTGTGGCTTGTGGTACACCAAATGTATAAGTGCCACTGGCCTGTGCAATCAATGCTGATGTTAATGTTACTGTGGTACTGCCAGATGTGTAGCTGGGACTCACATAAGTGAATGCCTGTATACCATTTCCGCTTACTAGTTGTCCTGCCGCAATACCTATAGCACTTGCAACCACAAAGCTGGTGCTGTTACTTGCACCACCGCTGAGATAGGGTGTGGTTGCGACTACTGAATTAGGAGTCCAAGCTGTAATATCGTTT
>Ga0136642_1000793_pt1 | contig 15103 bp, 15 predicted proteins | sample LowCatLa1302831Y_FD_115313 | JGI IMG/M metagenome (GOLD analysis project Ga0136642, IMG submission 115313) | Freshwater microbial communities from Lower Cathedral Lake, Yosemite National Park, California, USA - 13028-31Y | ecosystem: Environmental > Aquatic > Freshwater > Lake ... | reverse complement strand
CGAGATGCAGATCGACTCTTTGACCGATTTTGGAGAGCAGATCCATCACGTTCACGTGTTCGCGGTGGAACAGGGCTTGGACTTTCAATCGCTCTCGATGATGCGAAGTTGCATCAAGGGACTTTAAAAGCATGGGGTCGACCAGGTAGTGGTGCGCACTTTGTTGTGACACTTCCTAAGAACCCTGGTATTCCGATCACAGGTGATCCCATCGCAGTTATTCCCAGCGATCAGCCATCCACACTTCTTTCAGATTTTGATAGTGACGAGAATTAATTTCATGTAGATATGGCCGATGGCCATGCAAGAACTTCTTGAGCTTCTCTACCCTCCACGATGCCTTGGATGTCAATTACCAGGCTGCCAAATATGTCCTCGTTGTGAATCAGAATTAGAGAGTTACTTAAAAGTTCCCCGCGTCGCTGGAATACCACTTTATTCGGCACTTCATTACAACGAAGCATCTTCACATTTAATTCTTGCTGCAAAAGAGAGTAATGACCGTGCAGCTGCTCGTTACTTAGCAGCCTTGACATCAATGCGATTTGCGCGATTGCGCCGAGAGATTCCTCGTGCGAGTTATCTCCTCATTCCTATTCCCTCCTCTCGCGCTGCAGATTTTCGTAGGGGATTTGCACATATGACAGTTCTCGCAAAGTTGATTGCACGAGCAGTTGAATCTGAGCAGAAGGTTTCCTGTTCTGTAGCGCCACTTCTGATCCCAACCCGAAAGGTTGCCGACCAGAGCGAACTCAGCGCTCGGGATCGTGCCATCAACATGAATCTCGCATTTACAGTGAATCCCAAGGTGCGGATAGCCAGATCTGGTGCGGGAATAATTGTGGTCGATGACTTGGTTACTACAGGAAGCACGATCACTGAGGCGATCCGAGCCCTCAAAGTGGCCAACTTTGAGCCCGATGCCCTGCTCAGCACATGTGTGGCAGGCCGCTTTTTACGAATAAGATAGGGCGGTCGATAAGAGTCGATACGAGATAGAACCAGATGAAAGAGGAACTGTGGCTTTTCTAGACAAGATCTTGCGTGCCGGCGAAGGCCGCGCAGTTCGCAACCTCGAAAAGGTCGCTGCCGAAGTCAATGGCTGGGAAGCATCAATCTCTGCTTTGAGCGACGAAGATCTTGCCTACCTCACCGAAAACTTTAAAGTTCGTCTCGCTGCTGGCGAAGAGCTTGATGCAATTCTCCCTGAAGCTTTTGCTGTCGTCCGCGAAGCTGCAAAGCGCACACTTGGTCAGCGCCACTATGACGTTCAGATTATGGGTGGAGCTGCGCTCCATCTCGGCAATATCGCTGAAATGCGTACTGGTGAAGGTAAGACTCTCGTCTCAACTCTTCCAGCTTATCTCAACGCTCTTACAGGCAAAGGTGTACATATTGTTACAACCAATGATTACCTTGCTGAGCGCGATAGCGAGTGGATGGGTCGTATCCACCGTTTCCTCGGACTTAAAGTAGGAGTAATTCTCTCAAGCATGACTCCTGCAGAACGTCGCGAGGCCTATGCAGCCGATATTACTTACGGAACAAATAATGAATTTGGTTTCGATTACCTTCGTGACAATATGGCATGGTCGATTGAAGATTGTGTACAACGCGAACATAATTTTGCGATCGTCGATGAAGTTGACTCGATCCTTATCGACGAAGCACGTACTCCTTTAATTATTTCTGGCCCAGCTGATAAGGCCACAAAATGGTATGTAGAGTTTGCAAATATTGCTGAGAAACTCACTCGCGATCTCCACTATGAGATCGATGAGAAGAAGCGCAATCTCTCGATCACCGAAGATGGCGTGACACGGGTTGAAGAGATCCTTGGAATTGGCAATCTCTATATCGCCGAGAACACTCCAATGATCGGCTACCTCAACAATGCGGTCCGCGCTAAAGAGCTCTTCAAGCGCGATAAAGATTATGTCGTCATGAGCGGTGAGCTCTTGATCGTTGATGAACACACCGGCCGCGTGCTCTCAGGCCGCCGTTACTCTGAGGGACTCCACCAAGCCCTTGAAGCAAAAGAGCGCATCGAGATCAAGGACGAGAACCAGACACTCGCAACCATCACCCTTCAGAACTACTTCCGCTTGTACAAGAAGCTTTCTGGTATGACTGGTACAGCAATGACTGAAGCAGCTGAATTTATGCAGATCTACAAGCTCGGTGTCATTCCTATCCCAACAAATAAAGAGAGCCAACGCGCAGATCAACCAGATCTGATCTACAAATCTGAGATCGGAAAATTCGCTGCAGTTACTCAAGATATTGTTGAGAAGCATCGCAAAGGTCAACCAGTTCTTATCGGTACCGTCTCTGTTGAAAAATCTGAAGAGCTCTCTGCCTTCTTAACAAAGAACGGTGTGAAGCACGAAGTTCTTAATGCAAAGCAACACGAGCGTGAAGCAGCGATCATCGCTCGCGCTGGTGCCAAGGGTGCTGTAACAGTCGCAACAAATATGGCTGGACGTGGAACCGACATCATGCTCGGTGGAAACCCAGAGTTCATGGCAGATTTCGAGATCCAACGTCGCGGAATTAGCCCTGTTGATCAAGCTGCAGAGTATGAAGCAGCATGGGGACCAGAACTTGCTAAGCAGAAGGAAGCTGTAAAGAAAGAGCACGAAGAAGTTACTGCTCTTGGTGGACTCTATGTTCTTGGAACCGAGCGCCATGAATCTCGTCGTATCGATAACCAGCTGCGTGGACGTTCAGGTCGCCAAGGCGATCCAGGAGAATCTCGCTTCTATCTCTCGCTCCAAGATGATTTGATGCGCCGCTTCAATGCCGGCCTTGTTGAGCGCGTGATGAGTGCATCTGGCCTGCCAGATGATCAACCACTTGAATCCAAGATGGTCTCTAATGCTATTCGTTCAGCTCAAACTCAAGTCGAATCCCTCAACTTTGAAATGCGTAAGAACGTTTTGAAGTATGACGATGTCATGAATCGTCAGCGTGAAGTTGTTTACTCAGAACGACGTGAAGTTCTGGAAGGTGCAGATATCTCTGAACTTGTTCAAGCATTTATGGAAGAGACAATCACTGCCTACGTCACATCAGCTACTGCTGGTGGATTCCCAGAGAACTGGGATCTTGAGACACTCTGGCAAGCGCTGAAGTTGCTCTACCCAATCGCAGCCACTGTTGAGAGCATCAGCTCAGAGACTGGTGGAATTGCTGGCCTCGATGGCGAATTCTTACTTGCACGAATCCTCGACGATGCTAAGGCAGCGTACGGAAAGCGTGAAGAGAGCCTCGGAGCCGAAGTTGTACGTGAGCTTGAGCGCAAAGTCTTACTTTCAGTTCTCGATCGCAAATGGCGCGAGCACTTGTACGAGATGGATTACCTCCAAGAGGGAATCGGTCTTCGCGCGATGGCACAGCGCGATCCACTCGTTGAATACCAGAAAGAGGGCTACGAACTCTTCTCTGCAATGATGGATGGAATTAAAGAAGAGCTTGTCGCCTTGCTCTTCAATGTTGAAGTTGATGTTCAGCAAACTGAAAACAATGTTGAGGTAACACCACGGGGAATCGCAGCACCTGAAAAGCCTGCAGTCTCTAATCTGGTTTATAGCGCAGCTGATGAGAGCGGTGAGGCTCAGAGCACCGGCGGTACCTCACGGAACAGTCCATGCCCTTGTGGTTCAGGAAAGAAGTACAAGCGCTGTCACGGCGCTGCTTAATTCCTTTACAGCACAACCATCTCGGTACAGAGCCATCTCTTATCCACGCCCTCAAAGCGCAGAACGAGTGATCGTACGCGTTCGTCATAACGCAAGGTAACGGTTACTTCAGCAACTCCATCGATGGGTTGTGAGATATAGATATTACGAATCTTCGGTAGAGCTGATCGCGAGCGGATTGAGCTTAAAACTATTTCGTACACTTTCTTATGACTCCACCGTGCGAGCTGCATCGGTGCACGCTTGCCACTCCAGACTTCAATCACGCTGAGTACGTACCGTGAAACCCATTGATCGATTTCAGGGAGATCTCTGAGTGGGCTTGGCTTTGGTTGTATATCAGGATCAAGATCTTCACCCTCAAAAGTTATCGGTGTAGGTACGAGATAGAGCTTGGAAGAGAGTGGTGTAACTGGGGCGCTCTCGTGAAGAGCTGGGTCATAGCCAAAGAGCGGAAGCGCTGATTGATCAAGGTTGTTTGCCGGCCCTGCGAAGGGAAAGTTTAATTTCTTTGGCAGCCTGGGTGTGTAGTTCTCTTCTTGGAGTTGGGATCTTGTTTTCATCGCGCAAGGTTCTAGGAAAGCCTAAATCCACACCTCATACCTTCGGATGATTTCTCACAGTTGATTGGACGCTTCTATGCACCCATGTTTCAACCTTCACATTTCATCGCCCACAATTCCAAGCGAATCATTGCGATTGGCGCCATAGTGATATCCCTTATTGCAGCAATCACTCTTGCGGGGGTCTCACAGAGCTCAACCTCGATCTGGGCCGCTTCTCATCAGCTCGCACCTGGCTCAGTCATCACCCCAGCAGATATCACTCGAGTCAATGCGACTCTCGGTAGATCCTCACGAGGCTACTACGCCAGCAGTGCACGACTACTCGGCAATGTCGTAACCCGCTCTGTAGGTACCCTTGAATTCATTCCGCTCAATGCCCTGGCACAACCAGGAAGTGCAACTGATTTTCGAGAGATGCCACTTGGTATCGCTAAGAGTGATCTGCCTGCTGATATTGCTGCCGGTGAGCGAGTGGATCTCTACTCCGTTCCAAAGGATGCAGGAGCGCAAACAGAACTCGTTGGAGTAGATATCCATATTAAGAGTGTAGATAAAAGCTCCCGAGATCTTGGGGGAGCAGTCAGCGTCCTCTTTCTACTTCATGAAAAGGAGATTATGGCCGTGATGGACTCACTTACCTCTGGAAGAATTGTGGTGGTGCGTCATGCGCTCTGAGATTCCACAACTTGAAGTAGTTACCGCAATCGCTGATGCTGACTTTGAAGACTTTGTCGCCCAACTTCTCTTCTCCCAAGGGTGGTCTATCATCTATCGAGCATTTGATTCTGATGCGATGAGAGAATTTTTAAGCAGTCGTAGTGGACTACGTACAGTCATTATCTATAAAGCAGATCTTCCTGGGCTCATGTCACAGAGTTTGATGGAGTATGAAGATGATCCATTTACCTTTATCTCACTCGATGGATCAGAGCCTGCTGCTCATGCGGTGATGCAGAAGATTCGCTCACAACTTCGCCTGCCTTTAGTGCAGAGCCTGGATCCAATCAAGAGCCGCGAACCTGTGCGGTTGCAACCCATTGCACTTCCTCAACTCTTTACCGTCACCGGGAGTTCGGGAGCACCGGGCAGAACCGCACTCGCACTTGCACTCGCAGAAGAGCTAACCGTACTGCGCGGTAAAGGAATCGGAATGATCGATGCAGATTTCAGATCTCCTGCACTTACACGTCGTTTAAGTAAGAACACCAAGGAGAAAGGTCTCTCACTCTTGCCTCTTGATTCAAAGCAGCGGCCGACTGCGCTCCCAGAGCTCACTCCAGATGAGACTGCCATCGTTGACCTCGGAACTCTCCCAGCGCTGGGGGAAGCGGTCCATGACAGGCGTTGGCAGGGGAGCCTCATCTCTGCGATCTTGGATGCAACAACACACCTTCTCTATGTCGTGCGATCTACCGATGAGAGCCTGGATGAACTCTCACTCTTCCTCAAAGAGTTTCCAATCTTGTTACGCAAGATTCCGATCACCTATATCTGCGTGCTCGTTGGAAACTCTCGAGAACTTCGCGCCGCTGAGGCAAGATTCCTATCGCTCACAACCGCTGAGAACCGATTTATGCTGCGAGAGAGTCAGCTGTTAGGCGCTACTGGGCTCATCTCTATGCTCGGATCTCCAAAGCCAGGCAAGTCAGAGATTGGTAAGATCGCGCAATCGCTCGCCACTTCAAGCAGATGAGGTCTCCGTGTCTTCGCGTTACGCCGTTGAATCAACCGCACTGAGTGCGCAAGATCAAGGACGTATCAGTGAATTGATTGCAGAGTGGCAACTTCTCTCTGACCTATCTTTTGCAGATCTCATCTTGTGGGTTCCAAAGCGTAAGGATTATCAGAGCTGGCCGACTGGCCACATTGCAATTGCACATATTCGTCCGACAACTGCAGCAACAGTCTTTACTAACGATCTCGTCGGTGAAACCCTTTCATGGGGAGATAATCCTCGTATCGATCAAGCTCTATCTCAAGGTGAGATTGTGCGCGATACCGAACCTGAACAGATTGGTGAGCTCCTCATTAAAGAGGAGACGATTCCAGTTCTCTTCAATGGACATGTGATCGCTGTGATTTCGCGCCACCGCGATGCGGTGCAGATGCGCTCTAAATCTCGACTTGAAATTAACTATCGCGAGATCGCCCACAAGCTCTATCGCATGGTCTCTGAGAGTGCCTTCCCTGTAGCGGGCAATGTTTATCGAAGTGAATCTGCGCCCCGGGTAGGCGATGGTTTGCTACGACTCGATGGCAATGGTGTTGTGATGTATGCGAGCCCCAATGCGAGATCTGCGATTAGTCGTGCAGGTTGGTCTGGTGAACTTGAGAACCAGAACCTCGGAGATCTCTTTGCAAAGATCGATAACGGTACTGTCCCAACGGATGAACCATGGTCGCTGGTGGTAAGTGGAAAAGAACTTCGCCGCGATGATTTTGATAATGGCCGTGCGATCTTAGATCTGATGGTGATTCCACTGGTAGAAGCTGAAGATCGCATCGGTGCGATCGTGCTTGTCCACGATGTGACTGAACTTCGCCGCCAAGACCGTGCCCTCATTACTAAAGATGCGACTATCCGCGAGATCCATCACCGCGTGAAGAATAACCTCCAGACAGTATCGGCGCTCTTACGACTGCAATCTCGCCGAGTTGAAGATCCTGTTGCATCTGCCGCACTTGCAGAAGCAGTCCGCCGCGTTGCATCAATCGCAATTGTGCATGAGACCCTCTCAGGAACATCTGCCGAAGTAGTCCTCTTCGACGAGGTCTACGAACGTATTGTTCACAATGCGATTGAGTTGAGCTCACGTCCCATCACTCTGACGAAGAACGGTGAGTTCGGAAACTTTGATTCCAAGATCGCAACCCCACTCGCCCTCGTTATTACAGAGTTAATCCACAACTCACTCGAACACGGTCTAGAAGTATCTGGAGACTCTCTCGCTGTTGAGATTGTGCATTCAGATCATGATTGCGTAGTGGTTGTCAGTGATAATGGAGTGGGGCTTCCAGATGATTTTGATATGGAAAACTCTTCAAACCTTGGCCTCCAAATAGTTCGCACCCTTACCGAGAATGAGTTAAAGGGGAGTATTAAACTCGCACGTGCAGGGGATAGAACCCAAGCAACCCTTCGATTCCCGATCAACTCAACAGGAACATTAGGAAAGGCATAACAATGGCCGGCAATCACATCAAGTTTTCAGCTGATGGGAAGAGTGGCGCTGGATATATCGCGATTCCAGAATCAGGTACGGGCCCTGCAATCATCGTTATTCAAGAGTGGTGGGGACTTGTTGGCCACATCACCAATATCGTCGATCGCTTCGCTGCCGCAGGTTTTGTTGCACTCGCTCCCGATCTTTATCACGGTCAAGCAGCCTCTGAACCTGATGAAGCGAAGAAGCTCATGATGGAACTTCAATTAGATCGGGCGGGCGAAGAGATTGTTGCCGCTGCCAAATATCTAACAACAATGAAGAACACGACATCTGATCACGTTGGAGTGGTTGGATTTTGTATGGGCGGAACTCTCGCTATTTGGTCTGCAACGCTCTCAGATCAGATCACTGCAACGGTGGGCTTCTATCCAGGAGCTTCATGGGAGCGCACAGCTCCGGTCTGGAGTAAGTACAGCGGTAAGCAGAGCATGATCCATTGCGCCGAAGGTGATGGCACTTCCTCAGCTCCCGGAATCCAGGAGGCACTCACACATATCAATGCTGCTGGTGGCAAAGCGGTTGCTTATGACTACTCAGGAACTTCACATGCATTCTTTAATGATGATCGTCCTCAAGTATTTGATGAAGTTGCAGCAAAACTTGCATGGGCTCGCACTATTAATTTCTTTGCAGCGCAACTCAGCGTTTAATGAGTGCAAAGTTCTCGCATAAAGGTCTCTTCTGCGACTTCCTCGCAACTCGCTAATTAATTTTTACATCCATATCCTTAGGACATGACTCTTTATAACAACATCACTGAAATCGTCGGAAATACGCCTCTCGTTAAAATAAATAAAATGATGGATGGTGCAAAGGCAGATGTTTACGCAAAGCTTGAGTTCTATAACCCAACAAGCACTGTAAAAGACCGTATTGGTATTGCGATGGTTGATGCGGCCGAGAAGAGCGGTCAACTCAAGCCAGGTGGAACAATTATCGAGGCGACATCTGGAAACACTGGAATCGCCCTTGCGATGGTTGGCGCTGCCCGTGGCTACAAAGTCATTCTGACAATGCCTGAATCAATGTCAAAAGAGCGCCGTGCGCTACTTCGTGCCTTTGGCGCAGAGCTTGTGCTTACTCCAGCAGCCGAAGGAATGAATGGTTCTGTCGCAAAGGCAGAAGAGCTTGGTAAAGAGCCTGGCTCTGTATTAGTTCGGCAATTCGCAAATGATGCTAACCCAGCGATCCACCGTGCAACAACAGCGGAAGAGATCTGGCGCGATACCAATGGCGAAGTGGATATCTTTATAGCTGGAGTTGGAACTGGTGGAACCATTACTGGAGTTGGTAGCCGCCTGAAAGAGTTAAAGCCTGGTATTCACATCATTGCTGTTGAACCAGAAGCATCACCGATTCTTAATGGTGGGAAGCCAGGTCCACACCCGATCCAAGGAATTGGAGCCAACTTTATTCCAGAGATTCTCGACCGCAATGTCTACGATGAAGTGCTCGATGCCCCAAATGATCAGACTCTTGCATTTGCCCGCCGGGCAGCTCGTGAAGAGGGAATCCTCGCTGGAATCTCATCGGGCGCCGCACTGTGGGCAGCGCATCAAGTAGCTAACCGCCCAGAGAATGCTGGTAAAAAGATCGTGGTACTCCTTGCATCATTTGGTGAGCGCTACCTATCCACCGTTCTGTACGCCGATCTAATGAATTAATAGTGGCCATACATTTTTTGGAAGACCTTGATAACGCGATGAAGCGAGATCCAGCTGCGCGTTCGCGGTTAGAAGTATTTCTGGTCTATCCAGGTGTTCATGCCATTTGGGGTTATCGCTGGGCGAATTTTCTCTGGCGTCATAATCTCAAACTTGCAGCGCGCATTCACATGGCATGGGTGAGGTCAGTTACTGGGATTGAGATCCACCCCGGTGCAACGATTGGTCGCCGCTTCTTTATCGATCATGGCATGGGAGTCGTTATTGGCGAGACCTCAGAGATTGGCGATGATGTCTTGATGTATCACGATGTGACCCTGGGGGCACGCGAGTTCTCTCATGAGAAGCGCCATCCAACGATCGGGAATCGAGTGATTCTTGGCGCCGGAGCACGCATCATCGGTGACATTAAAGTCCACGATGACGCTGTGGTTCCAACAAATGCCACAATTGTTAAAGATCATGCTGCTAAGTCGAAGGCAAACTACTACTCTATTTGAGTGCGCGCCTTATTCATTCTCATACTCACTCTTGGCTCTCTTGTGCTAATGCTGGTGCTTGCCAAGGGCGCAAGCTCTTACAGGCCCAAGAAGTAGACGCTCTTTACTGCCAAGACCCTGCAAGAATGAAGTTGAAGAGCGAGAGCCCAACGAGAGCGAACCAAACCTGATTGGTGATAGCAGGCTTCTTTGCATATTTGAAGGCGAGCCCAAGTATCGCAGCCAACACCACAAACTTAATTCCATACTTCGTGTGATTGAGAAGAGCGATCGTACTGTCGCTGTTGTGACGCATCGTGTTAATGACGATCATTGAAATACCGAGAACAAGGGCAGTAAGCCCTAGGTGAGTAACCCCATTCGGGACCTTCTTAACTGCCTTGCGGCCCTCAGTAAGTAAGAGGCCGATCATTCCAAGAACAGTAAGCACGTGCAGAACGATCAATACAGAATAGGTAGTTTTCATACCTCAAGGGTACTGCCGCAGTATCGCGATCAGCCGCTCATCTCGTAGTCATGTTGCTTTAAAGGATCGTGTGGGCAGACACGCGATGAAGCATCAGCGCCACATGGATCACAGAGAAGAGCAAGTTGATGACATGAATCAGTTGTACAGTTATAAAACTGATGCGTAGGAGCCTTGCAACTGTCGCATTCACCAATCACTGCTGGGTTTGCTGCAAAATCAATTGAGATTCGATCATCAAAGGTGTAGAGCGAACCTTCCCAGAGGCCATCATTTCCAAATTTATTTCCGTAGCGGACGATGCCGCCATCAATCTGATAGACCTCATTAAAGCCACGGTTCTTCATCACGACAGAGAGAATCTCACAACGAATTCCGCCGGTGCAATATGTAACGATCAGCTTATCTTTCAGATGATCGTATTTGCCGCTCTCGATCTCTTCTACAAATTGTTGAGATGAAGTGACATCAGGAACGATCGCATTCTTAAACTTACCAATTTTCGCTTCAAAGGCATTACGACCATCGAAGAAGATGACATCATCGCCGCGCTCGGCAACTAGCTGATCAACTTCGAATGGCTTGAGATGAATGCCTCCACCAATAACACCATTCTCATCTACTTTAATCTCATCTGGGTTGCCGAATGAGACAAGCTCCTTCTTAACCTTCACACTCAGAGATGGGAAATCGTTACCTGTTCCCTTGGACCATTTGAAGTCGACTCCTCGAAAGCCAGGGTATTTCTTAGTGTGTTTCACATATTTTTTGAGAGCGGACATATCCCCGCCGAGAGTTCCATTAATTCCATGTGGAGATACAAGGATGCGTCCCTTGACTCCAAGGCTTTCACAGAGGGTCTTCTGCCACAGCATCATTGCCTGTGGGTCCGCTATCGGCGTGAACCGGTAGTAGAGAAGTACCTTCTGGAGCTCCATCCCTCAATTCTACCGAGTTTTAAATCGAGATATAACCCGCATAAGTAAGTACAAAGTCACGCCCACGCCGATACCCCAGATCAAATCTACCGAGACGGTCACGATTGCCGTGGCAAAGAAAATCACAATATTGGTGGTCTCACTCTTAAAGATTTCAAGCATCGTCGCCTTATTGAAAATTCTAAAACTTGTTCCGATCAGGACTCCTGCGATAGCTGCCTTAGGAATTTGCGCAAAGACCGGTGCTAAGAAGACTGTGATGATGAGTAAGAAGAGTGCATGAAGCATTGCAGAGACCCTGGAGTTGGCATGGGACCTGACGTTGACGTTGGTACGAGCAATGGCACCGGTCGAAGGCATTCCACCAGCAAGTGTTGCGAAGAAGGTGGCAAGGCCCTGTCCCATAAGTTCTTGGTTAGGTTTGAACTCTTTCTCTTTCGGTACGTTCATAAGTTCATCTGCCACGCGTGCTGCAAGTAAGGCTTCGATAGAAGAGAGTAGTGCAATAGAGATTGCGGGATAGAGAAGAGACCCGATAGGTGCTCCTGTCAGATGAAATGGAGTCCAAGTAGCCACATTGCGGGGGATTGAACCGATTGAGTCAGTTTTAATCCCAAAGGCTTTGACGATGAGCGTTGTAATGATGAGAGCGGAAAAACTTGCAGGAATGTATAGCTTGATATGAAACTTCTCTAACACCTTTACAATATTAAATTTAATGATCAAAGTGAGAGCAACAACTGCCAGAGTCCACCATCTCCAACCCCAGTGCGATGCATTGTTTAAAGTATGCAAGGCAACTGGCAGAGTCCGAGTACCTGACCCCTTCGCAACGCCCAGCGCAGAAGGTAATTGCTGCAATGCGATAACGATTGCAATCCCAACAGTAAATCCCTCGACAACAGGGTCCGGCACTCGCGTAATAATTGAACCGATTCGAAGTGCTGCCATGACGAGCAAAATAACAGCTGCCACAAATCCGAGTAAGGGAATTGCACCCACACCATATTTAGCAATGACTGGAAGTAGCACAACTGTCATTGCACCAGTTGGCCCACTTACTTGAAAACGAGATCCACCAAAGAGAGCTGCGATGAAACCAGCAATAATCGCTGTTGCAATGCCAGACGCTGCAGACATGCCAGATGTAATACCAAATCCAATGGCAAGAGGCAGGGCGACAATCGAAACAGTAAGACCGGCTATGAAGTCAGATATCCATTCCTTACGTGTTGAAGGAAAGTCACTTCGGGATAGCAGGGCCATGTATCGAAGGTACTCCTAAAGCCGGCAGCTATTCTCCGACAACGATAGATGTAGCACCAGTAGCACGGAATAGCTCCGCGTGAGATGTTGGAAAGACTGCATGTGGGTGGCCACTTGCCGCCCATATAACTTCGTAATCATTGAGCGCCTCATCGATCACAATTGTGGCTTGTGAGGTCCATCCAATCGGAGCAACTCCACCAACGGAGTAACCACTCACACTCTTCACATAATCTGCATCTGCACGACCAAGTTTTTCAATGCCGAAATTCTTTGCCACAAGGTCGGTATCAACTCTATGCCTACCACTTGTGATGATGAGTAGAGGGGAACCATCTGGGAGTTTAAAGACGAGCGAAGATGCGATCTGACCTACTTCAATACCGAGCGCACTCGCGGCATCTTGGGCAGTGCGAGCGCTATCGCTTAAGACTGTGACTGCGCCTTGAAGTCCAAGTGAATTCTTCGCTTCAATAAAGCGCTTTACCGCTGCTTTTTCCAACACGCCATCCATCCCCAGAGTCTACAACTGCTGGATTTGCTTCACCTTCCTTCATAATTGGGCTATGACACATCTACTTCGTAAATCATTTACAGAGTTCCTCGGAACAGCAATCCTCTTGGCTGCAGTTGTTGGCTCATCCTTTATGGGCTCATTCCTGACCCAAGATGCCTTGCTTGGACTCTTTGTTAATACCTTTGCCACGATTCTTGCACTTGGTTGCATCATCTTCGTCTTTGGTTCGATTAGCGGCGGTTACTTCAACCCTGCTGTGACCTTTGCTGAATTTGTCGTTAAGCGCCTAGAGCTTTCAGAACTCATTGCTTTCATCGTTGCTCAGCTCGCTGGAGCATTCGCAGGTGTCGCTCTTGCTAACTACATGTTCAAGCAGCATGCTGTTACTCAATCCACAATTGCACATAAGGGTGTAAATCTTTACGTCTCTGAAATACTTGCAACTGCTGGTTTGATCATTATCTTGCAGCTCTTGATCCACCAGTACAACGATCACCTTGCTCCAATTGCGATTCCCGCATGGATAGGTGCTGGTTACTTGTTTACCGCTTCGACATGCTTTGCTAACCCAGCGGCAGTCTTTGGTCGCATGTGGACCAATGCAGGAGCGGGTATTGATATGAAATCTGGTCTTGCCTTTATCGGAGCAGAAGTACTCGGTGCAGTAATCGGAATCGGAATTGTCGCCATTCTTACTTCTGGTGATGATGATTTTGATGACCTCGCTTACCTCACTGAAGAGGAATATGTTGAAGTAACGGATCCAACGATCTAGTCTTACTATATGAGCGCCCTCCCCGTAGCAGCTAGCTACTGGGAGGGCGCTTCTTCTTTGCATCGCCGTTCTATGCTTGCACTTCTTGCCTATGCAGCAGGAGATGCCTATGGATTCCAATCTGAATTTGCACCTCGTAATGAAGGCGCCGCTCCTACATCGATAGGTACTAAACCGGGATGGCCAGTCGGTGGGGTGAGTGATGACACCTTGCTTACGCGCTTAACAATTTTGGCGCTTGCTGCAGATACTTCGGTGCAAGCAGGCTCTAACTTTTTGACTCTCTTACATGCGCATGTTGATCAGTTGCGTGGACTCGGCCCAACAACTCGATCTGCACTGGGACTGCCAGTTAAAGATCGCGAACTTCACGAAGTAGGAATCAGCAACGGCGGGATGATGCGAACTGCTATCTGCGGAATCACCTTTGATGATGCGAAAGAGAGGCGGGAATGGATTAGCGCGCTCACAACTCCAACCCATAGTCAGAACATCGCCAGAGATTGCGCGATCGCTCTTGCTGCTGCCTATGGAGAGTTCGAGGTTCCGATCCGTGACGCGATGCTTACTGAGAATCTCGATCCCGCGGTTCGGAAACGTATTGAGAATTTAGATTCCTGGGTCTCACCACGAGATGGAGTTTCAAATGGATCTCTCGATACCTTGGCTGCTGTTATTCAAGTGGTCGAGAGTTCAAAATCCTTGATCGATACCTACCATCGCTCTGTGAAGATAGGCGGAGATACAGACACAATCGCTGCTCTTTGCGCTGGGCTTTATGCAATTCGCAACCCAGATCTGCAAGAGTTACTAGCTATCGGCTGGATGACAGAGGTAGATTGGTCAGAGCTTGCAGATGCCGAAAGCCTTGTTGAAATTTTATTAAGTAAGAGGAATACACATGAGTAAGACAGTGTGGATCATCGGCCCAGTCGCATGGGATATCGCGCTCTATCTCGAAGAGTTTCCTACCCCTGGATCATTTTCACGAGCGAAGAGTAGAAGCGAACGAATCGGCGGCAGCGCATTTAATATCGCCCATGGCCTTGCTACCGCTGGTATTGAGGTTGGGTTTATTGGTTATGTTGGTGATGATGCCGTTGGCAAGCAGGTGCTCGCCGAGGTAGCAAAGAGTGAAATTAGATTTCCTCTGATCACAACCATTGATGGAGAGACAAATTCTCCACTTTTGCTTATCTCTCCAAATGGTGAAAGAACTGTCATCGCACAAAATAAGAGCCACCTTCCTGAACTCTCCCTCGACGGTGCAGATATTGCACCGGGGGATATCGTCGTCTTTGCACTGTGGAGGGATTTCTTCCTGACTGAATTAACGAAGGCCCAAGCAAAGGGTTGTATGACTGTTGTTGGTTTACAAGCTTGTGCAGATGCAGCTGTTCACGGCGCAGATCTTGCCATTGGTTCTAGTAATGATTGCAGTGGCCCCTTTGACACTTCACGTTTTTCAGAGATCGTGGTGACT
>Ga0136642_1000792_pt1 | contig 15116 bp, 13 predicted proteins | sample LowCatLa1302831Y_FD_115313 | JGI IMG/M metagenome (GOLD analysis project Ga0136642, IMG submission 115313) | Freshwater microbial communities from Lower Cathedral Lake, Yosemite National Park, California, USA - 13028-31Y | ecosystem: Environmental > Aquatic > Freshwater > Lake ... | reverse complement strand
CAATATTGCTGGCGGGGTTGCTTCAGCGGTTTTGGGAATTTTAGTATTGAACCATGCTGTAAAACTATGGCACGTTTTTCTTTTGGCATTTGCATTGGGTGTATCAACGGCAATAGATGGCCCTGTACGTCAGAGTTTTACTTCTGAGGTTGTAGGGCCAGAAGATATTCCAAATGCAGTGAGTTTGAATTCAGCAAATTTCAACGCAGGGCGCCTGATAGGGCCGGCAGTTTCAGGATTTTTGATTGCCGCTTTTGGTACGGGGCCATCCTTTCTATTCAACGCATTCTCATACTTATTTGTCATTCTTGCGCTGACACAACTCAATGAAGATGCATTTTTCCCAATCGAAAAAAGTAAATCGATGGCCAATGTTCGCGAAGGAATTGCATACGTTAGGGCACGGCCAGATCTCTATGTTGTTATGGCTATGGTCTTCTTTATAGCAACCTTTGGTTTGAATTTTCAGATATTCAATGCACTCATGGCCACTAAAGTATTTGGTAAAGGCCCTGCTTCCTATGGCTTACTGGGAACATTTATCGCCATTGGTTCTCTGAGTGGAGCGCTTATCTCGACCCGGCTTGAGAATTTTAGAAAAACGATTTTAGTTGTTAGAGCTGGGGTTATCTTTTCTTTTATTGTCATTATTCTTTCTATGATGCCGACATACACGGTATATTCAATCTGGTTACCAGTTTGCGGGCTTTCTGCTCTTACAACACTGATCACCGCAAACTCAATTATTCAAGTGAATTGTGATCCAGCAATCAGAGGGCGAGTCATGGGTCTGTATTTACTTATCTTTATGGGAGGGACTCCTTTTGGTTCACCACTCATTGGAGTTATGGCTGAACTTATCGGAACTCGCAAAACAATTGCTGCTTGTGGTGCAATTTCTTTATTTGCAACCTTATTTATTTACTTACGTTATAAAAATAAAGTAGAGGTACCAGCAGATATTTCAGTCAATGCCGTTCTACAAGGCGCTAATAGCAATAAGAACAATCAAACCGAATAGAGTAATAAGAGTTACTAAGCGACGTGTCTTGTAATTCACGCTGTAAGGCTATCAATTTTTGATGGAACCCAGAGTGTAATTGCGAAAGAAATTGCAATTAATACTGGAACCATAAGGTAGGCACGGGAGATACCAAGATGATCTCCAAGCACACCTAACATAAATGGAGCAAGACCAATAGCAAGTCCAGCGGCAATTGAGCTACGAGCTATTGCTAAATCGGGTTTCTTATTACTCAAGGTAATCAATCGAACTGATGAAAGACTAAATTGAGTGGAAATTCCTAAGCCCACCCCAAAGAGTGCAATAAGTGAGCCAACTAAATTGTGTGAGAACCAAAAAATAATAAAACTGATGAACTGCAGCGCGATCACTGCAGCTAATTGATGGTCTACTTTAAATCTCTTGAGGAGAATTCCCGCATACCAACGCCCCACAGCCATTCCAGAACCTACCGAAACAATACAAATTGTTGAGATTGCTGCAGTGGAACCAACTCGATCTCGTAGAAGTGCGGCCGACCAGAAAGTTGTGGTGAATTCACTAGAAATGCTGCAAAAGAAACCGAAGCACGCTAGCCAATATTGCATAGGAAGTTTGCCGCGCTGGCGCCCATCCTCATGAGGAATATGTACAGGCGCTTGCTTATCGCGCGAATATAAATACGTGGCTAAAGCAATCGGTAATGGAAATAAAAGACCATAGCGCCAGCTAATTGTGGTTCCTGCTAATAATCCAACGATAAGAGTGCCAAAGACATATCCAACCGAACCAATCGCATTCGTTTGAGGTATAGCCAAGGCTGCAGCGCTTTTGTAATGTTGCGCAAGAATAGTCACCATATTGCTAATAATTGTTGATGTACCAAATCCAGTCAGGAATGTAGCCACTAATGTGAACCCAACGTTAGGACCTAATACAAACATGAGGACACCAACACTAAAAATATTTACACCAATCCAAATTGTTTTGTGGCGTCCATATTTGTGAACCATGTGAGGGACACTAAATCCGGCAAAAATAGCGGCGATACCCATTGCAGTTCCATGCAAGCCCGCAACAGTGAGCGAAGTTCCTTGATCGGCTCTAAGAAGTGGCTGGGCAGGCCCAAAACCACCTAAATAAAAGTTGATGACAATTGACTGAAGAGCGACAGTCCAAAATACCTTGTCACGCTTGAAAGTGAGAGGCATGAATTATTTAGAGAGCTGCAACAACAAAATCAATTGACGCGGTGAGTGCGTCAATATCACTTGGTTCAACCGCAGGGAACATACCAATACGCAATTGGTTCTTTCCGAGCTTGCGGTAAGGCTCCGTATCAACAATTCCATTTGCTCTTAGCGCGGCAGCAACCTTTGTCGCATCAATTGAATCATCGAAGTTAATAGTTCCTACGACATTTGAACGCATTGAAGGATCCGTTACGAATGGCGTTGTATAAGAAGTTTTTTCTGCCCATGAATACAACTTGGATGCAGATTGCGCACTGCGTCCGGCTGCGAAAGAAAGTCCGCCATTACTATTCATCCATTCAATCTGTTCAGCCAGAAGAATCAATGTGGCAAGTGCTGGAGTGTTATATGTTTGATCCAAACGAGAATTTTCAATCGCAATTCCAAGATCAAAAAATGCAGGGACCCAACGCTTGTCAGCTTTAATCTTTTCTGCACGTGCGATAGCAGCAGGGCTCATAAGGGCAATCCAAAGACCACCATCGGATGCAAATGATTTTTGTGGAGCAAAATAATAGGTATCGCATTGCTTCATATCAACGCTAAGTCCGCCAGCAGCACTTGTAGCATCAACTAATACCAGTGCCCCATCAGTTCCTGCTGGGCGAATAATTGGCATTGAAACACCAGTGCTTGTTTCATTATGTGTGAGTGCGTAAACATCGATGCCCGCTTCAGCAACTGCAGCAGGGTGTGTTCCAGGTTCTGATTTGATAACAGTTGGATCACCGAGGAATGGTGCTTCAGCTGATGCAGATGCAAACTTTGAAGAAAATTCGCCAAATACTAGATGCTGTGAACGTTTTTCAATCAATCCAAATGTTGCAATATCCCAAAATGCCGTTGACCCACCATTGCCAAGTACAACTTCATATCCTTCAGGTAATGCAAAGAGTGATGACAGGCCCTCGCGAACATTATGTACAACATTTTTTACCGGTTTTTGCCGGTGCGATGTACCAAGGATTGATGCACCACTATTTGCTAATGCACTCAGTGCTTCTGGGCGAATCTTTGAAGGGCCACAACCAAATCGTCCATCTTTTGGTTTGATGTTATCTGGGATTTTTATATCGTTGCTCACAGGGTTAGCCTAAGGGTAGTAACGAGTGATTATCCAATCAGAAGTTGTGTTAGTCCTCTCATATCGCAATCGGTCGTGCAATCTTGAATATCGACCTTGCCAGAATTCAATTTCAAGTGGAGTGACCCGATAGCCACCCCAATGTGGTGGAACGGGAACAGTGCTTCCCTCTGGCCATTTTTGCGAAGCACCTGCAAATCGCTGCTCGAGTTCTTCGCGCGACGATAGCGGCGAAGATTGATGACTAGCCCATGCACCAATTTGACTCGACCAAGGACGAGTTCGAAAGTAATCAGCAGATTCTTGTTCACTTACTTTTTCAGCAATCCCACTTATGGATACTTGGCGTTCCATCGCAAACCAAGGAAAAAGAAGAGTTACCTGTTCATTGAGTTCCATCGCTCGTGCTTTACGTGATGTGTAATTTGTAAAGAATGTGAAGCCACCTTCAGAAATATCTTTGAGTAAAACTGTTCGTGTGCTTATTTGATTCTCATCACCTAAAGTTGAAAGCACCATTGCATTTGCTTCAACAACTGCCGGCACCGAAGCCGCTTCTGCCAGCCATCCCGAGAATGCGACAAATGGATCATCGGGAAGTGACTCCAAACCAACCTCTCCGTATGAACGGCGCATTGCCCTGATGGCATCTCGGTCAAGCGGGTTTTCTTCCATGGATGTATCTAACGTCACTTTGCTCTTCGCGTCATCTTGAGATTTGAGTGGTTCGCAACACCTCTGAATAGGTGCAGAATTAGGCTCGTAATTACAAATAAAGGAGCGCAGCGTGTCTGATGATTTCAAGCCAGGGCTAGAAGGTGTTATCGCTTTTGAATCAGAGATTGCTGAGCCAGATAAAGAAGGTAGTGCACTTCGTTACCGTGGTGTCGATATTGAAGATCTTGTAGGAAGAGTTTCCTTTGGAAATGTTTGGGGACTTCTTGTCGATGATGAATTCAATCCAGGACTACCGAATGCAGAAAAGTTTCCACTCCCAGTGCACTCAGGTGATGTACGTGTAGATGTGCAAGCAGCAATTTCAATGCTGGCACCAGCTTGGGGTTTCAAACCACTTCTAGATATTGACGATACAGAAGCCCGCAGCAACTTAGCGCGCGCATCTGTCATGGTGCTTTCGTATTTAGCACAAGCAGCACGCGGAGTAACTGCACCGCCAGTTCCAGAATCTGAAATTGATAAGGCCCACACTGTTGTAGAGCGAATGATGATTCGCTGGCGCGGAGAACCAGATCCTGCACATGTTCGTGCGATTGATGCATATTTTGTTTCTGCTGCGGAACACGGCATGAATGCTTCAACATTTACAGCCAGAGTAATTGCTTCAACTGGTGCAGATGTTGCTGCCGCACTCTCGGGTGCGATTGGTGCAATGTCAGGCCCACTCCATGGTGGAGCTCCGTCGCGTGTATTGCACATGATTGAAGAAGTTGAGAAGACTGGCGATGCAACTGCCTACGTCAAAGGTTTATTAGATCGCAAAGAACGTTTAATGGGATTTGGTCACCGTGTATATCGCGCCGAAGATCCACGTGCGCGCACATTGCGTCGTACTGCAAAAGAATTAAATGCTCCACGGTATGCAGTCGCAGAAGCGCTAGAAAAGGCAGCGCTGAAAGAGCTTCATGAACGCCAACCGGATCGTGTTCTTGAAACAAACGTTGAGTTCTGGGCAGCGATTATTTTGGATTTTGCTCAGGTTCCTTCTCACCTCTTTACCTCCATGTTTACTGCAGCACGCACCGCTGGTTGGTCTGCACATATCTTGGAACAAAAGCGCACCGGACGTTTGATTCGTCCATCGGCCCGCTACATTGGTAAAGCACCACGCAAGCCAGAAGATGTTCAAGGCTGGGATGCAACAGTGGAGCAACTCCACAGCTAATTTAGAAGTGCTTTATCTGATTCAAAATGATTGAATCAGCCATGGCATCACCGCGCAGCATCATGTGGTTTCGCCGAGATCTGCGTATTTCTGATCACCCTGCTCTGCTTGCAGCAATAGAGGCAGGTAGCGAAATTGTTCCAGTCTTTATTTTAGATAAAGCGCTGATAAAAACAGCCGGCACTAAACGCCTGGCATACCTTAGAGAATCACTTCATTCACTAGATAAATCTTTAGATGGTGCGCTGCACGTAATAAGCGGAAATTACATCGAAGTTCTCAAAGATCTAATGCAGAAATATGATGCAACCTCGGTGCATATTTCAGCAGAGTATGAACCCTATGGCGCGGCTCGTGATCAAAAATGTGAAGAAGCTGGAATTCCAATAGTGCGTACAGGAAGTCCATACGCAGTTGCACCAGGAAGAGTGCGCAAACCAAGTGATGGAACTCCGTATCGTGTCTACACGCCCTTTTATAAAGCGTGGTGTGCGCATGGGTGGCGCAAGCCAGCAGTTACACCACAAGAAATTCCAACGATAAAACCAGTTTCTTTCGCACGTGAATTTCCAGAATGGAAATTACCCGAAGGCGCACAAATAACACCTGCGGGCGAGACATCAGCATTAGAAAGATTTAGGTATTTCCAAAAGAACGCTCTTGATGCTTATGATGAAGATCGAAACTTTTCAGGAAAAGATGGCACCAGTAAATTAAGTGCTCCATTGAAATGGGGAGAAATACATCCCCGTACACTTTTGGCTGAATTAGGTGAGAGCAATGCGCACGATGTATTTCGAAAAGAAATTGCTTGGCGTGAATTTTATGCCGATGTCCTTTTTCATAATCCTCATACTGACAACGATTACTATGCCCCAAAATTTGCAGATATGAGATACAACAAACCCGATGAAAAATTTCAAGCCTGGTGTGAAGGTAAAACCGGTTACCCATTTGTAGATGCTGCAATGCGGCAGTTGCTTTTAGAAGGTTGGATGCACAATCGCACTCGCATGGTTGTTGCCTCGTTTTTGGTAAAGGATTTACATTTGGAATGGCAACTTGGGGCAAATTTCTTTATGGAACATTTAGTGGATTTTGATGTCGCCTCCAACTCGCACGGATGGCAATGGACCGCTGGATGTGGGACGGACGCTTCTCCTTATTACAGAATTTTCAATCCCATTGAGCAAGGCAAACGTTTCGATCCCAACGGCGATTACATCCGTCGATACGTCCCAGAACTTCTACATCTTTCAGCCGAAGAAATACATGAACCTTGGCTTTCAAATAATGGTTACAAGAATCAATATCCTCAGAAAATTGTGGAACATGCAACAGAGCGCCTTGAATCACTCGCTAGATTGCAAGAGATCAAAACTACTTAGCCAGCAAAGACCCCTAAGCCGTTTTTCTTTGCCTCATACATCGCCAGATCAGCTTTTCGCAATAAGTCTTGAGAGCCATCGTTTGTAATATGGCCGATGCTGACTCCAATGTGGATGTTGTGTTCGCGAATAAGGAATGGATAACTCAAGGTTGCATGTAAGGCGAGAGCCACTTCCATTGTTCGCTCGTAACTTCCTTGCAGAATTACCCCAAACTCATCGCCTCCTAAACGAGCAAGAAGGGCATCTGGCGGAAGGGCTCTTTCAAATCGTGATGCGACTTGTTGAAGGACTAAGTCGCCAACTTCATGACCATGTGTGTCATTTACCGGTTTGAAACCATCGAGATCCAAGAGAAGAAGTGCGCCATCTTTGCTTTCGAATAAAACTAATTCGCTAATCAACTTGCGCCTATTAGGTAAACCAGTAAGTTCGTCAGTTCTAGCAAGTATTCGTTCTTCACCTATATTTCGGGCCTCTTTCAATGCTATTGCCATTCGAAGAAATGCTAGAAGCAGTGTCGAGACTGTAGGCAGAAGAATAAAAGTAGGAAAATAACCTGGATGCAATGCAAGAAGTGCTAAAAGTGTTGAGCTAAAGAATACCGAAATTGTTAGCAAGATCGGATTGATATTTCTTTGGGAATCGATAACTCCACTTTGATGCCAAAAACTTTCACCAATAAGTGCAAGTGCAATAAGCCACCCACTATCAACGAGCGAACCAAATCTATAACTTCGATGTAATGATTCCCATAAAAAAGTGAAATCTGATAGCGCAAAAACGATAATTCCTCCCCAGAGATAAAGTGTTTTACTATTCCTCAGTTGAGTAAGAAATGCCGCCCCGGTCACAGTTATCAGAATTACATCAGCAATAGGAAAACAAATGGAAAAAAAGGTAGAGACAAAATTTCCATCAAAATGTGGGAGTACTGGTTTGATAACGAATGCAGTGAGAAGAGAACTCAAACCTAAGCCAATAATCGAACTATCCAATATCTCGAGAAAAGTTATTTTCCTTGCAGGTAGCACTAATCGTGGGAACCCAATAAGAGCAAAGGGATAAAAGAGTAGATAGAGGAAATTTGCAACAATTTGAGAATGCTCTGAGATGGAATAGAAAGAGGAAATACTAGATAACAATGAGCCACAAGCCCACAGGATGATTGCGATAGAGGAATACAGCGAAGCGCGCATATTTACTTCTCGGTAATTTCTAAGTATGAGGAAGATTATGAGAAAAATGATTGTGTTATAGAGATATATTTCGCCAAATTGTGTTGCTTCTGCAAAGATACGACCTATCAAAATATGCAGCAGTAGCAGTCCAGGTATTGAGAATCGAATTATTCGGATGATCTCCACCTAAACGAGTCAATTGTGTCTAGCTAACTACAGAAATAGGGGAGCCCAGAGATGGAAAAGAAAGTACCTACAGATTTCACCCGTAGAGGATTTTTATGTGGGATTACATCTCTCGCCCTACTTGGCGCACTCACTATGGAGAACGCTGTCGCGGCAACGGGCATTAAAATTGGTAAAGATGGACGAGTAACTCTTGCGCTGAAATTGAACCCAGCACTCGCAAAAGTTGGTGGAGTAGTGACATTTGCGAGTGCCGATGGTTATCCCATGGCAGTTGTTAGGGCGAGTGCGAAGAAGGATGGCTACCTTTCAATTTTCTTAGTGTGCACTCACCAAGGTGCAACTGTTGAGCAATTTGGTAACAAATGGATCTGTCCTCGACACAGTGCGCAATACACCCTTGCTGGAAAAAATCTTATTGGCCCCGCGCAAGTCCCGTTGCAGCAGATACCTATGAAGATTTCCGCTACAACACTAACGATTGGTTAGGAAAGTACTTAGTAACCCTTGCTGCAAATCAGCTGAGTCATAGCTAAGCCATCTTTTACATCGCGCTGTGCATTTGTGTATTGAGCAAGTGCCTGTCCGCGATAATTCTGTTCACGAGTTAGCGCGCGTTGGTATGTAGTTGCACCTGAACCAGCAATTGCCTTTGTCCAGGATTTAATGGCGATATTCCACTGATCAATTGTCTTTTTATTCTTAGCAAGATTAGCAGTGTCAGCTTGAACGAGAGCTAGCGCAGCTTTGGCTTTATCTAATTCAGACTGGTACTTAGGAATATTGAGTGTTGCATCATCTAATTGTTTCTGCGTCGCAGCTATCTCAGCATCAAGTGTGGCAACAGTTGCATCTGTTGAAGCTTTGATCTTGGGGAGATTTGCGAGCGCCGTTACATATGTGTTGCCAGTATTGACACAATCGATGGAAAGCCAGGTCAACTTAGAGTTTTTCACTGTTGGGTTTTTACTACATTTATATGTTCCATTTGCTGTCTTAGAAGAAGCCCCAGACTTTGTACATGGCACACCATTACTTATTTTTACGGCAGCATGGGCTGGGACTGCAGTGAGCACACCAGCAATTAATAAGCCGGCAATTGATGAAATGGCAATCTTTCGGAACATGTAAAACCTCCATTGATTATGCGCCAATGGTAGCCAAGCGTTACTGGGAATTGCGGGAGAAACTTGGCCCTACGACTAGGAAATTTATGTGAATTGGGGCTCTAGCGCCGTTGTCTGGCTCGGATATTCAATCCGAGTTTGCGAACAATGGGACGTGGAAAGAATCGAGCAAATGTACTGAGTAATAAGTATTGCCACCCAGGTACAGATATTGCTTTGCCTGCTTGGCTATCACTCCACGCTTTCTTTACTACATCGTCGGCATCAAGCCACATAAATTCCGGTAGCGATGACATTTTCATTTTGCCACGTTGATGAAATTCCGTATGAGTAAAACCTGGGCAAAGCGCCATTACTTTTATATTGGTTGACTCAAGCTCTGTATGTATTGATTCAGAGAGCACCGTTAGATAGGACTTTGAAGCGCTATATGTGCCACCTGCAATCCAACTTGCAACGGATGAAACATTGATAATAGTTCCAGAGTTCCGCTCTTTCATTTTTGGCAACACAATATGCATAGAGCGCATCGGTGCTCTCACAAGTACTTTTAATAAATCTTCTTCTGCTTCGAGGGCACTAGTCGTGAATGCATATTTAATTCCAAAGCCAGCATTATTGACTAGAACCTCTATTTCATTCTTAGCTAAGTACTCTTCAAGAATTGCGCATCCTGAATCGAGCGAAAGATCTGCTTGAATAATTGAAGTTTCTACTGAGTAAGTCTTTTGGAGAAATAGGGAACGCTCTATCAGTCGCTCATGGTCACGTGCCACCAGTGCAATATTGAAACCATTGGCTGCCAGCAATCTTGTGAAACTTTCTCCAATACCTGCTGTTGCCCCTGTTACTAATGCCCATTTCTTCATTGTCATACTTTATCCAATTCGCAATTCTCCAATAGCTCCTGCTGGAACAAATGGTTTGTTAGGTTGAATAAATGGAATTCGACGGTACTTCTCCTTTTGAGAAGGCCGCACATCTTTCTCGCGCTTATTTGGCCACATTGAAAATGCCCGTTCAGCTTGTGCGGTAATAGTGAGTGAAGGATTAACGCCAAGATTTGCAGTAATAGTTGAACCATCGACAATGTGCAAAGTTGGATAATTCCAAGCGCGATTGTAAGGATCAATTACTCCATCACGATCGTTAGCGCCCATCACGCAACCACCCACAAAGTGTGCAGTAAAAGGTGCGCCGATGAGATCACCAATAGTTCCACCTGCAGTGCCACCATATTTATCTGCGATTCGCTGCACTGTCTCATTTGCTGCTGGAATATAGGTTGGATTTGGATGGACAGAGTCATTCTTGGAAGTTAATCGAAAACCGAATAAACCCCTTTTACCACTTACTTTTATTGAAGAATCAATATTCTGCATGACCAGTGCGATAACTGTTCGTTCACTCCAACGGCGTACATTGAGAATCTTTCCAATCAATTGTGGACTCTTGAGGAATTGTTTCAACCAATGCTTGCGGCGATCTTTAGGAGTCCACCCATCAGTGAGAAGGGTCTGTAAAAGTCCCATTGAATTACTTCCTTTACCGTAACGCACGGGTTCGACGTGAGTTCGAGAATCGGGAAAGAAGGATGAGGTAATTGCGCTTCCATCGCTGAAATCAATATCGACAGTGGGCATCATTGCGCCGGTGAGTGCCTCGCTATTAGTACGTGAAAGATCCCCTAATCGTTCGGATAATTGTGAAAGTTCCCCATTGATCTTCATTTTATGTAAGAGTTTTTGACTGTTATATGTACCCGCAGCCACGACTACATCATGAGCTATAAATTCTTTTTTCCTTACAAACCATCGTCCAGTCTTTACTGTTTGAATTCTCCAGCGACCATCTGCTAATTGAGCAAATGAAGTGACCGTTGTAAGTGGAAAAACGGAAGCTCCCGCGGATTCGGCTAGTCCTAAATAATTCTTAGGTAAAGTATTTTTTGCGTTGAAGCGACATCCAGTCATGCAAGCACCACATTGTTGGCAACCATTTCGTAAAGGACCAACTCCACCAAAGAATGGATCTTTACTTTCAATTCCTTTTCCTTCACCAAAGTAGATTCCAAGGGGTGCCATCTTGAATGTATGCCCGACACCCATTTCGATTGCAACATCTTTCATTGCCTGATCACTATTCGAGAAATAAGGATTCTCGGTGACGCCCAACATTCTTCGTGCTTGGTCGTACCAAGGAAGTAATTCACTTTTCCAATCGGTTATTCCAACCCATTGTTTATCCTCGAAATATTCATCACCTGGTTGGTACAAAGTATTCGCGTATACAAGCGAGCCTCCACCAACTCCAGCCCCTGCCAAAATAAGCACATCAGGCAGCGCATGAATTCTTTGAATTCCAAAGAGACCTAATTTCGGTGCGTATAGAAACTTGCTTAATCTCCAAGAAGTTTTAGGAAAATCTTTATCAGCAAACCTTCGTCCAGCCTCTAAAACTGCAACTTTGTAACCCTTTTCAGTCAAGCGCAATGCAGCGACGGAACCACCAAAACCGGAACCGATAACAACTACATCGAACTCTCTGGAAGACAGGGTTTCCAATCTCGACGCTTTTCATATGAATTCTGCGGAATGCTGAGGTTTATAACCCTAAACTGGCGAAAAATTATTGGCAAGAGGCAATTTCTGAGAAGATAACCAATGTACATATGTCCCCGTAGCTCAGTGGATAGAGCAACCGCCTCCTAAGCGGTAGGTCGCCGGTTCAACTCCGGCCTGGGACACTAGTGCACGGTAATGCTTTTCCGCATTTCCGTGCACTTTTTTACCAACCGCTTAGAAAACTTCCCACATCTTTTTCCACACCTGGTTTCAGTTCCGGGTCAGTTTGCTTCCTGCACCTCTCCATTGCGCCTAATGCACCCGATCAGGGAAAGTGGACCGTAGCGGTATTGCGAGCAAGTCCAGCAACGTCACCGTTGAACAACATGGACGAACTAATCTCGAAGAAAGACATTCAGCGCATTTTTGGCATAAGCAAGTCAACGGCTCAGCGCTGGGTGCAAACTCCCGGTTTCCCTAATGCCTTTGCGCTGAATAGTCGTGTCCTCCGCTGGGACCGCCTTGATGTGGAAGCATGGTGCCTCTCAAAAAGGGAAGCTCCCCGCGAAGTACGAGTAACAAGTCGAAAAGTTCATGATGGGTTTGTTATCGATGGCGTCATCATCAGAGGAGCGAAGTAATGGCCACTTCGAAGAAGCGTAGGACCGCTGCAAATTGGACCGATAACGGCGTCCGACTTACAGAACCAACATCTCTGGAACGACGAATACTTCGATCTAATCGCCTTGGAATAGCCGCTCTTCTTCTAGCGTTTGCTCCGCGTTCTCCTGGAGAGCGCCCTTTGGTAACCAAATTTCCATACTTTTCTCCTACGCGTAATTGGTAATTACGCCGTAACCTAAGGAGCATTCGTGAAGATTTCACAGAAAATTTCACTAGCAGCAGTTGCAATTGCAACTGTCGTCGCTGGTTCAGTCTCGCCTGTTGCACACGCTGCAGATGCACTTCAGCTTTATGCTGCTCTCGACTACTCAACAGATGTAGCAACGGCTTTCACTGCCAAGACTGGTATCCCAGTCCAAGTAACTGCCTTGTCAACGGGTCCACTGCTCGCAAAGATCACAGCCGAGAAGAACAACCCGCAGTGGGGCGTTTACTGGGCTGATGGCGCAGAACCATGTGCGGCATTTGATCTAGACAAGCAGCTTTTGCATTACAAATCTCCAGGCGCTCACCTCAATGCCATCGGCGCGCAGCTCGCTCGAAAAACAACCGCATATCAGGTACCCGGATTTACTGAAATGGTTGGAGTTGTCTACAACTCGGCCAAGGTTCGCAAGCCAACCTCTTGGGATGACCTTGCCAGCGCAGATTTCAAGAACCAAGTTGGAATGAATAATCCTTCTGTTTCTGGCCCGACCTTCCCATTTATCGCAGGCCTCATTCAACAACTAGGAAGCCAAGATGCAATGAAGGCGTACCTCTTAAAATTGAAGGCTAACGGCTTACGAGCATTCGATAAGAATTCAAAGACTCTCGCGGCATTGAACACTGGCGTCATCAACGTCGGACTCGTTCAATCATCAGCGGCGATAACTGAGGTCAATAACTACAAGGCTAAGCCTGTTGCTGGGCTCACACCTGCTGTTACCTACCTCGACAAGACCACGGTTCTACCTTCTTGTCTGGCCATCGATGGGAAAGCATCGGCTTTCCAGCAATCAGCAGCGAAGAAGTTTGCTGACTTCGTTATGAGTTCAGAAGCAGTGGCCATCATGGTCAAGTCAAATTCTGGCGATTCACTCTTCTGGCCAACTCTTGTTGGACGTCAACCATCAACATCCATCACATCGATGCCTACAATCTCATCAGGCAAAGTTCAGATTGTTGATCCATACAAGTACGCGTTAATCCAGGGCGAAGTCCAGGATTGGTTCACTAAGAACATCGCTTAATTGATTCTTAATTAAGTCAAAGCGATATCTATCATGTCTAACAGGAGAGAGTCCGCGGCAATATTGCCTCGGGCTCTCTCTGTTGTGCGTTCTAAATTCTCACCCATGACCGCCTTCTGGCTAGTTATCGTTAGCATTCTTGTTCTCCCCATCATCCTCTTTCTTGCAGTCGCCTTCAGCCCCAAACTTCTTGATCAAGGCCCTCAGTGGTTCACCTTTAATAGTTTCAAAGCTGCGGCCGATCCCTATTTTATGAGATCAATCTGGCACTCTTTCCTTCTTGGTGTGATCTCCGCTATCGCCGCTACCTCCCTCGCGGTTGGAGTGGCATGGATTGTGCTGCGCACAAACGCATCTTCTCGTAAAATTTGGAATCTATCAATCTTCGCCCTTCTTCTTGCTCCTTCTTATCTCATCGCCTTAGGGTGGGAGCGAATTTTTGAACGTGCCGGTGTTCTCAACATTATTGGCATAGATCTTCCCCATGTGAGAGACCTCTTATATGGACCCGTCGGCATCGGGATGATTCTCACCTTCAAAGGAATCCCTTTCGCCTATCTCGTCATCTCGAATGCCATGCGCGGTCTCGGTGAAGAGTTTGAGCAGGCAGTGCGAGTGCATGGTGGTTCCCGTCTTCAAGCCTTCAAGATGATGGTCACACTTCTCCTCCCAGCGCTCTGGTCTGGCATTGCTATTGTCTTCGCTGAGAGCATCAGTGATTTTGGCGTGGCCTCCCAGCTCTCCTCTCCTGGCCGTTACTCCGTAGCAACCTTTACGCTCTATAAATCTGTGATGTCGATACCCGTTTCATTCCCGCTCTGCGCTGCCATTTCCATCATCCTTCTCGCACTCGTGGTACTTGCCCTCCTTGCGCAAGCCAGGGCGCTCAGAGGTAGATCCTTCCGCGTACTCAGTGGCCGAACTCGACCTGTGACGCGCCACAAACTTTCTCGCCTTGGCGCGGTGGGTTCCAACACTGCAATTTACGGTCTGCTATTTCTTACCTTAGGAATCCCAGTCTTTGGTGCCATCTCTGCCTCAATGATCCAAGGTCTTGGAACCGTAATTTCTAATTATCAATTTAACTTTGATAACTACCTTCGGGTAATCAAGAGCCCACTTCTTCGCTCCCCTCTCCTATTCTCGGCCGAGGCAGCACTCATCACTGCCACGGTCGCCGTAGTCCTTGCGGCTGTATCCTCAAAGATGCTTGTTTCAACGAAAAATGGAGCCGGAAAGAAGTTTCTCGACTTCTTCCTACTTGCCGCGGTTGGACTCCCAGGAATTGTCTTTGCTATCGGATACATCTTCGCCTACAACCTCCCTCTCGCACAGAGGTATGGCTTCCATCTCTATGGAACCGTCGCTCTTTTAGTCCTCGCCTATATCGCTACCGCATTGCCTTCAACAACGCGATCACTTGTCGGTAACATGAATCAATTCCAGGAATCATTATCGGAGGCATGTCGGGTTCATGGCTTTAACGCCATAAAAACCTGGATCGCAGTTGT
>Ga0136642_1000791_pt1 | contig 15137 bp, 12 predicted proteins | sample LowCatLa1302831Y_FD_115313 | JGI IMG/M metagenome (GOLD analysis project Ga0136642, IMG submission 115313) | Freshwater microbial communities from Lower Cathedral Lake, Yosemite National Park, California, USA - 13028-31Y | ecosystem: Environmental > Aquatic > Freshwater > Lake ... | reverse complement strand
TCCACCTTTTCTAAAGGTGGATTTTCTAAACCTGCAAAACCTGCAAAAGGCGCAACAACTAACTTACAAGACAACAACGACATTAAACCTCCTAATATTATCACTGATGAGACACATACTGATGGCGGTGATGGCCACTCCGCATAAGCCATCGCCTTGGAAGTCGGTCTATCAAGTGATAAAAGCGTCTCAAGAGCCTTAATTCTACGTTCCAAAGGTAGCATCTTTTGCGGTAATTTACGACTTAATTGCTTCCAACGCCACTCAAATTGCAATGCGGCACTCCAATCGGGAAACCCTGCAACATGACAAGCTCGCGTCCAGGTTTCTCCCTTTGCAACCTTTGCGCTTGTGGCATGAGCTCCCCCTTTTATCTCTTTGTTATGCTGTCTTAAACGGTGATCTAAATCAACTGTGGCACCCACATACGTCGCATTGTCGGTTGACACTAAAAGGTATACGAAAAATTCAGTTGACTTCATGGAACCTCTATTTATAGATGCATTACAAAAAAAATTGAAATACTTTTCTCATACACTGCAGCGTGCATCATTGTTGTTAAAGTCTCCAATCATGGAGTTTGAAATTGTTGCACCCGATCAGTTGGATATTAGTGGAGTTCCCAATGTAAAGGAACTCCACGAATCATGGCACACAAAAAAATGGGTCAAGCTGATCCCCCATGAACAGACGGCACCCTTTGCCGATTACGTTCACAAAGAGCAATTCAGGTTCGTTGGATCCATAGTCTTGGATGAAGACATAGCGGATAAGGGGAAGAAACAGGGACAAAAGGCGCGCAACACGGTCATTAAGCTGATAAACAGTCTTCCTGAGGCGGACTATAAAAAAAAGGCCGAATGGCTCTACATATTCACCATCAACGGACGCATTGTGAAGATCGGTGGGACTCGCGACGGCATCAAGGGACGCTGGGGAAGCTATCTGTGCGGACACCACATCAGCGAACGAGGCAAGTCCCGCGATTGCTCCAAGACGAACGGATTCATCTACAACACCTTTGAGTTCTACCTTGCGCAAGGGTGCGCGATTGAGATGCATGGCTACGAGCTGCCTCGCACTGAGATTGAAACCGAGATCTTAGGAATTCCAACGGTGATTGTTGCACAAACCTACCACGCTTACGAGAGTCGCTTCATGGAGTCCCACAAGACCATATACGGCCACAACCCATTCCTGTGTGACAACGGGGATCCCGAGTATAGATAGAAAAACAACCCAATATTTAATTTTGTCTGTAACCTTAATCTAATTAAACCCTTTTTTCCCACCCGCGAGCGGTCTTTAAGTCATTTTGGGCGATAATATATTATCTACCATATCAACGACCAAATTTAAATAGATTAACGCCCAGTTCTTTCTTTTGCCTTTCTGCCAGTTTAAGGCGAATTATAGCACGTCTATTTTCCATTTTATCGCGATCTATCGCAGGTATAGGCTCCATTCTAGGTTTATTACTTTCAACTATTTTCTTGTTATTATCGTTTGTAATATTATCTGCAATTTGGATTGAAGTACTATCGTGAATAACGCGATAATTTATTAGGCTTCCAGAGACGATGTTACTTGCAACATCCTTTCTTTTAACAAAGCATCCTTCGCAGAAACACCCTTCGTCAAAATAATGATTGTGGTCTATTTTATTGTTATAACAATTTTGACCAGTTACACGCTCATATACAATGTATTCATTTTTTGTAAACCCATTAAACTCGTCTGTTGTTTTGCTAGACCATTCTTTAAGATAATCATCTCTTTCCGCATCGCTTAAAAAATACCTAAGATATTTGCTATCTTCCAAATTGCGATAATAATTTAAAGGCAATCTGTATTCACTCTTAAAAGTACTATACAATAATCCAAGTGCTTTTTTATCTGTTTCATAATCGTGTATTATTTTTACATCAACTCCCAGGAGGTTAGAAAGAATTGATCCCCATTCCATTGAATCCTGCAAACGCAATTTCAAGTATTTTACTCTAGAAGATTCCAATAATAGATATTTTTTACAGAAATCAAACTCTCGCGGTGTTTCAATATTATACTCATCTAAAAATTTATCTTCTGTGGCTATATGCGAATATATTTGATTAAATCTTTCAACAAGCAACGATAATTTATATTTTAAAAGATTTTCATCTGTAGTGTTAAAATGAAACGAAGAAATGTCTTCAAAGAACAAAGATAATTTTCTTTCAATAGGATTGCGATAAATGTCAATGACAATCACATCAACGCCCATGGCTGCATTATAATAGATAATTTCATTTATTGTCACGCCGTCTACTCCATACAAAACCTTAAGCATTAACTCATTGTGTAGATGAACAACTACGCATTTATCGTTAGCAAATAAACGAATTGATGACACTAAAGCAGTAGAACCCACTTTTGAAGACGAATATACAAATATAAGTTTATCCCGCTTATCTGTTAAAGATCCAGTTATTTTTAATTTATTATTTGCATCCTTTAATAGATCCAATTTTTCAACGTTAAATGTATAATTTATTATCTCTTTTTTAAACAGTAAATTTTCTTGATTAGCAAAAACATAATTATTATCTGTTTGAACCATTTTATCTTCACGTGTAACAATATTATCAACAGTTTCAATATTAGTATTATTATCTGGTGCAATAATTTGTGCAACAGATTTTGAAAGTTCTGGATCAACAACCGTTACATGTGTTTCATTATTATCTTCTTCCTTTACGATAAATTTTTTATTTGCTAAAATCCTTCGCAACCCTTCACTAGCAATTCCAACTGTGTTTATTTTTAATGCGTCATTAGACATAATATTTATAATACTACAAATATTATGTTTTTATCATTTTGCCGATTATTATACTTCAATGGCAGTCTGTTTAATAAAATGCTTATTCATAAACTTCTGCAACGTAAAATACGTCAAAGGTTTATCAGTAGTCTCGTCAACTCCTAATAGAGTCTTTAACTTTTCATCAGGAACAATAATTGTCTTTTTATTTTCTTTTAAAGTAAGCTTGTTCGTCTCAATGTAATCAATAATAGCCTTTGTAACTTCTGTCCTTGCAACATCAGTGCCAGCATCTTTATTCAAGAATGCACACAATTCATTTGACACCTTTGAAGGCGCAGCAAACCCAGACGGCTTCTTTGTACCCTTATTCTTTTTCTTTGTATCTACAATCTTCTTTAAATTCTTGAGATCTTTTTTAACATTCTTCTCTAATGATCTAATCTCTTGTTGAATACTAGTAAATTGCATCTTAAAAGTTGAAAACTTACTTAGAATAGAGTCAAACTGATTGAAAACGTTTTGATGAGCTTCTTCAACATTCTTTTGTTCAACTAAAATATTATCGGGAACTAATTCTATTTCATCCATTATACTTACATATATGTAGAGAAACTTTAATACATTTTTATACGGATAATATAAATTTTAAACTAGTGAGCTTAAAATTTATAAGTATTTGAATAATTGTTTTTAAATAAAAAATTATACATTAATAATATTTATCACAATCATTTTATTATTTACAGCTCAAGACGAGGCTTGGGGGACTCACGAGGCTTACCCTGACCCCTTCCACCGCCAGCGGAACCACGACCGCCAGATCCTCGTCCGCGGCCTCCTGCAGAAGGACGATCCTCGCGCTTCTTATTGGCGACGTAAGCCCATGAATCTCCCTGAGACTCGCCCTGAGTCCTGGCCTCGCGCTGAGGCCTGCGCTCCTGAGGAGGACGCACCGAACGAGGTACTCTCACTTGAGCCTCCTCTTCATCAACATTGTCACCCTCATCCCCCTTGTAAGAAGTGCGCGTATCCCTAAACTCCTTGCGAGTCTCACACATGAGCTTTCCGCCCTTAATTCCACTCACATCCCCAGCCTGGTATTCATGAGTTCCGCCCTCGGTGTGGATGAGCGTGAACTCAATGTATTCGCCTTGCACCAAATACTTGTATTGCTCGCTAGAGACAATAACGGCGCTGTGGTGCACGAAAACATCGCTTCCACTCTTATCTCCATCGGTCACGGTGATAAAACCATAACCAGTCTTAGTATTGAACCACTTCACGCGACCAGTGAAACGATCGGCGGTGGAGGTTGTAACGAGTGCGGGTGTAACAGGTGTATCCGTAGACATCTTGTTTATACACTATATTGCGTGTTGCCTTTATATTGGTTTGTATATGATTTTAATTAAGTATTATACGCTTGGTAAATCCTTTTTATCAATCTCCACATGCCTAGCAATTGTCGTGATAACCTTGTTAATTCTTTTCTCCTCTTCTTCCTTTGTGCTTCCACCAGTTGCCTTTAAAACAATGTTCAAATATTGGTCATTTTTTTTTGAATGATAATCGTGTGCATCTGGGTTAGCATTAAACCAATCTACGATCTGGTTCACATTTTTATTTGCCACTTTTCTAACGGCCATCCTAATGCGATCTTTCTCTTGATCCTTTTGCCAATTATCTTTATCCTTTATGTATAAATTTTCGCGCTTAGAATCTGTACAATGTATCGGGCGTCTGCTTACATCCAACTCTTTTAATCCATTCAAAAATATCTGGGATATTCCCTTTTCATAACCAAGTTTTCCAGTATTTTCCAAATCGACAAAGGATATTTTCAATGAATCAACGAAATCGGTTAAGTTCATTGCATCTTTGCACGTCTCGTTCAAAAATAGATTCAAATTGAAACTGGCATTCATTGTATTATTAGTATTGTTATTTATTGTGTTTGGTTTGCTAGCTAATTCAAAGACTTGTTTTTGAAGTTCTTGATTCTGTTTTATCAAGGCAAGAACATTTTCATTTGAAACAGAATAATCTTGTTTTTGAAGTTCTTGATTCTGTTTTATTAAGGCAAGAACAGTTTCATTTGAAACCGAGCCATCTTGTTTTTTTTCTTGCATTTCTTCAACTAATTTTATACATTTCTTCTTATGTCTCCATAAACCCGAGTTATCCTTGTATTCCTTAGAGCAATTTGGACATGTATATGATTGGCTGGATTTTGGCTGGATTTGAGAAAAATCATTGCTATCCAGCTCTTTTTGATTGCTAATTACTAATTTTTGATGTTTTGATGTCAAAAGATGGTCATCATAGTTTCCCTTCTTAGACGTTCCATAGTCACAAAATTTACAATAAAATTTATGGCTGGATTTTGGCTGGATTTGATTGCTAAACATTGCCGATACATTGCTAAGTGAAAATATTCTTAAATAGTTTTTCAAAAATTCATTTTTCGCAAAAAAATTTACAATAACAAATTTTGAATTAAAAAATTGGGATTTAGAGCATTATGCTCACAAACCACTTTTTCAAAAACACATCGAAAAAAATTCCCAAAAGTATTTTCAGAATTCGAAAATGGACAAAAATAAATGTCCAAAAGTCCCTTTTGTGGGTGGGTCTTGGATCGCGAAATAGTTTGCATCTACCTACATATGTAGGGCGCCCATTTTGCCGTTGGCCCAATTTTGCGCCTACATGGATGTAGGGGAAAATTACGTGATAATTTGTGCCTGCATGGATGTAGGACAGATTGGGCAATAAAAACACAATAATAAGTCCGCGACAATTTGCAGATCTTTGTGAAATAAAATTATAATATAACAAAAATATATACCAAAATGGAGGAATATGAAGAAGTAGTTACAGGTAATTTAGATACAAGAGAAACAAGAGCATTTATTGTTACAAATGGGGATGTATCAACAATGTCATTAAGTCCCGATGGATCCATTCTTGCATCTGGAAATTACAGCGGTGGTATAAAATTATATGGCGCAAGTGCAGGGAATCTAATTAGACAAATCCAAGACCCAGAAACAATCACGATAATAAACTGTGTTAGGTGGTCACCAAATGGGCAATTTTTAGCTTATAGTGATGGAGAAGGAAAAATAGTGGTTTTAAACAGAACCTTAGAGATTATAAAAACGATACAAAGTAATGTGCAAGCAGATCCAACGTATACTATTGATTGGAATCGCGCAAGTGATGCGCTTGTGAGTGGAGATGCGTTAGGAGATGTTAAGATCTGGAATAATGTAACCAATTTGAATGCAGACCAAGCGTCAATTACTATGCAAATATCTGAACTAAACAACGAACATCCAAATGCCGAAGAAAACATTGGTCCCGTTATAAGTGTTGCTTGGTGTCCAACGCAAGAAATAATTATAAGTTGTGCAATTGATGATGATGATGGTATTAAATTATTTCAGTATTGGGAGGTTCATACTCCAGACGGAACTGTGTCAGGAGAAGAGTTGGAATACAGTGAAAATGAAACATATAGTGCAGCAGAAATGGTGTGGAATCGTGATGGCACTCACATGGCACAGGCATGCAGCGATGGACGAGTTCGTATAGAAAGATATGATTTTGACGATTTTGACGCACACAATATTGAAACTTTGCCTGGTACATCAAATCAAGACGCCTTATCGGTTGCATGGAGCGCAAATGGTAGATTTATTGTCGCAGGTTTTCTTGATAATATTGCACGCGTATGGGAGTGGCCTTCTAAGCGATTAGTGTCCATTTTAAGAGGTCACACAGATTCAGTAAGAACCGTAACGATTAATGCTGATGGTTCAACAATTTTTACTGGATCACTTGATCGCACGATAAGAAAATGGACAAAGGTAGGTCGTGCATATGCAGCAAAAGAACTTAAAATAGGAAATAAAAACAAAGGCAAACTTGATTTTGAGCAAGATAATCGCGCTTCCAAAATGCCAAAAGGGGAGATAGATTATACAACTTTGTTAATGTCTGCTGCACCAACATTGGAGACACAATACACAGCACCAATAGCTGTAAGAGGTGGTAATAATAAAAAGCGCACACATAAAAAGAGGCATGCAAAGGCAAAGAAACATCATTCAAAAACACACCATAAAAGGTCAAAATATGGCAAGGGAAAAGGTAAAAAGCATACTAAGAAACACCATCGCCGCCGCTGAGCGCCTTTAAGCCCTTTTCGCGATTTATTGTTTGGGGGGTCTTTAAGCCCCTTTTGCGATTTATTATTTGTAGCGACAAATAATAAATGATGATATTTACGTTGAAATAAATATAAAAAAATGGTGTGATATATTTACATGAAGTGCGCCTTATTTTTTGCAGTAGTTCAACTTCTTATATTTTCCGTAAACTCTCTCAAATCTGTTAGGCCATTAGTGGCAAGGTCTTCTCCTCCACCTTTAACGGAACCTGTTGAGACAAAGAAGGAAGAAATAAAGTATACAAGTGATATGAAAATTGATAAGACGAATATTATTACATTAATGAAAGACATTGATAATAAAAATGTGGACGACGTTTTTTATACAGACGATTATAAAACTTTGTATTTTAGAGAGTTAGAACCAACTATGGGAAGTCCATTTAAGCAAGTAGAGTCAAATCCGCTTATTACCAATCGCATTTTAACTATGACTGATAAAAAGGAGATTAAAACTTATATAATGGAGACACCATCAAATCCTATTGTGCAAGGGTTTAATACTATTTTGACTGCAGGAGAAAATCTTATTGGACCATTCATTGTTTTTGCGATAATTAGATCCATTGTAATGATGCAACGAATTCAAAATGGCCCAATGGGTGGTGGGTCAAATCCTTTTCTTCCTGGAGGTAGAAAGTCAAAGACTGAGATGACGAAGCTTACTGTAGATAATTCCAATATTACGCTGTCTAGTTGGGCTGGTAGCCCAGAGATCTTTGAAGAGTGTACTGAGATTGTATCCTACCTTAAAAATGCCACAATATACGAGAATGCTGGCGCTGAAATTCCCAAGGGCATTTTGCTTGAGGGACCTCCAGGAACGGGCAAAACTTTATTGGCAAAGGCTATTGCTAGCGAAACGGAAGCAAATTTCATCTCAGCTTCTGCAAGTGAATTTATTGAGCTTTTTGTAGGGATGGGCGCCGCACGAATTCGCGGATTGTTTGCCGAAGCAAGAGAAAATGCGCCATGCATCATTTTTATTGATGAGATTGACTCTATTGGTCGCCAAAGAGGAGCAGGAATAAATATGGGAAATGACGAGAGAGAGCAAACATTGAATCAATTGTTGGCCGAAATGGACGGATTTACGCAGAATAGTGGCGTTCTTGTTATCGCTGCTACGAATAGAAGAGACGTGCTTGACTCTGCCCTTTTGCGTCCTGGTAGATTTGATCGCATTGTTAATGTTCCTCTACCTGATAAAAACTCTAGGCGCTCCATTTTGCAGGTCCATATGAAGAACAAGAAAATGGAAGATAATATTAATATTGACTTTTTGGCGGAGATTACTAGCGGTTTTTCTGGTGCAGAATTGAAGAACCTGGTGAACGAAGCTGCCATCTTTGCGGCCAGGGTTGGCGAAACTGTCATTACGCAGAAAAATTTGGAAGATGCGTTGGAGAAATTGGTGGTCGGTATTATCAAGAAGACGGACACTAGACCAGAAGACGCGCTAGAACGCGTGGCTCTTCACGAGCTAGGTCACGCCATTGCCGCGCACAAATTTAGCGAGTATTTTGTTTTAAAGAAGGTGACAATTGAAAGCACGTATAGTGGAGCAGGAGGTTACACTCTTTTTAATGAGTTGCCAGAGATAAGTGAAGGTGGTATGTATACCAAGGATCTATTAAAGAAGAGAATTGTGATTGCTTTGGCAGGAAAGGCCTCCGAGCTCGTTTTTTACGGTGACAAACACGTGTCATTGGGCGCCATTCAAGATCTAAAGCAGGCAAATGAAATTGCGCAACAAATGATTGGCAATTATGGTATGGGCAATGAACTAGAGGTCTTTTATAATGAGAATGTGGATGCAGGAAGAAACCCATTCTTGGGAAAAACAATTGGATCTGGTTCAAAGTACTCGGAGAAGACAAAGGAAAAGTTTGACAAAGAGGCACTTGAGATTCTTAATGAGGCTTTCAAGGAGGCAATTGATATTATCACATCAGAGAAATCAAATATAGAACTTATAAAAAATGTTTTACTTGAAATGAAATCAATTAAAGGCGATTACTTTAATGATCTAGTTAAGAGTTACCGTGGTTAAAGTGTAACAAGTGATTTGCTACACATTGCAAGTGTAAGCACAACAAAAATATTTAGTAATAGTAATTTTAGCTTAAAAATTTAATAGCACATATAAGTATATTGCAATGAACATTGTAAAAGCATTATTACTATGTTTATTATCATTAACTACAAATAATGGGTTTATTCTGCGAGGTATTTTTAGAACTTACAGGAATCATAATATTAATAAAAATATTAATATAAATAGCGATTCTTTTATAGAAACAAGACAGCCTGCCGCAGTAGTGCTCCAAACGGTAGAAGAGGCCGAAAATAAATACAATTTGAACTGGTATGTTATTGGTGAAGCTAAAAGAATGAAGAATAATGTTCTCAACCGAATAACTGTTTGGAATCGCGATTACGTTTTCTGGAAGAACAATAACGATTATTATGCAATGGATGACGATTGCAGTCACAAGGGTGCATCGTTATCGCGAGGTAAATTGGTCAATAATAATGTAATGTGTCCTTATCATGGTTATGAGTTTAATACCAATGGTGTCTTGTGCAAAGTACCTGGTCTTAATTTCACAAATACTCCTTGCCAAAACCAGAACACGTATAATATTGTTGAGAAAAATGGTTGGATCTACATGAATACGGTAAGCAACGTATTATATTCGCCACAAAAAATCAGCATATTTGAAGAAGATGAAGCTAGAAATAGTTCATTATCGCGCATTTTTATTAATATGCCATTTAAGGCTTATGGTCGTGTTTTAACCGAGAACTCTCTGGATGTTATGCATATTGGGTTTGTTCACACGTTTGGGAATAAGCAGAGTCCAAGCCCCACTAAAGAACTTCCGCCATACTTGGTTGGAGATTATCCTTATCATTACAAGACCGAGTACGATTACACATCGGGTAAAGATTCAATAGCTAAAAAGGTGTTTGGATTCAAACAACTCAAAATTGAGAATGAGTTTGCATTACCTCACACAACAATTGCTCGTGTCAAGTTTGGCGAATTGTTCAGCACAATAGTGACCTTTGCTTCGCCAATAAATGTAACGCATTCAACCCTGTTTGTGAAGACGTATAGGAATTTTTGGAATTCAAAAGAATGTGACCCCTTTTCAAAATTGTATAATTGGATTGGCGATCGTGTAACCACAGAAATGATGATTGCAACGGTTTTGCAAGATAAGGGAATCATTGAAAATATAAAGTTGGAACACTCTGATGGAAAATTCAATATGAAGTTTGACAAGTTGCAGAATGTTTACAAGACCTTGTATAAAAAATTGGTGCATAATATAACTGCTACAAAGGTGTGAAAAAATTGCCAAATTATCATAATAATTTTATTATAAACAAAATTATTATGCAGAAGAACCCTTGTCAATTTCAACGTGTTTTGCAATAACACTGATTACTTTATTTATTCGTTTTTCTTCTTCTTCCTTGGTACTTCCACCAGTGGATTCAAGTACAATGTTCAAGTATTGATCATTTTTCTTTGAATGATAATCGTGCGCATCTGGATTAGCAGTAAACCAATCAGCAATCTGATTCACATTTTTGTTTGCAACCTTTCTAACAGCCATCCTAATTTTTTCTTTTTCCTGATCAGTCTCCCATGCATCTTTGTCTCTAATATGCAATTTTTCTCTCTTTGTATCGGTGCAATGTATTGGTCTTTTGTTAAGCTCAAGTTGTTTTAATCCATTGATAAAAATCTGGGAAATACCTTTTTCATATCCAAGTTTTCCAGTATTCTCCAAATCGGCAAAGGATATTTTTAAAGAATCTACAAAGTCTGTTAGATTCATTGCATCCTTGCATGTTTCGTTCAAGAACATATTCAAGTTGAAACTATTATTCATAGTATTATTAGTATTGTTATTTATTGTGTTAGGTTTACTGGCTAATTCAAAGACTTGTTTTTGAAGTTCTTGATTCTGTTTTATCAAGGCAAGAACATTTTCATTTGAAACCGAATAATCTTGTTTTTTTTCTTGCGATCCTTCCTCTGGGTCTATGCATATCTTTTTGTGTCTCCATAATCCTGTGCGATCTTTGTATTTTTTGCCACAATTGCATAAAAATGAGGTGGAACTTTCTAGAACTGAATTGTTGCTTTTTGTTGATTTTTGCAATTTTTTATGTTTATTGGTTGCAACATGTCTGCCATATTGACTTTTTCGTGATGTACAATAGTCACAGCTTTCGCACACATATTTTACGGAACTTTCTGGAACTAAATCTGTGGACATTTGTTGATATATAAGCAACAGAAAAGTTCCTAAATCATTTTTTACAAAGATCTAATTTTTGCAAAAAATTTTTACAATGACAAATTTTTTAGACAAAAAACTAAATTTAAAGCATTATGCTCTCACCTCATTTTTTTGAAAAAAAACCTGAAAAGTGAAATAGCTTTTGAAAAATGGACAAAAATAAATGTCCAAAATCACTTTGACGAAAATAGTTTTGAAATTCTAAACAGTTTGCATTTGCCTACATGGATACATTTTTGGATAATTTTCTTTTAAAGCTCCCTACATGTATCAAGGAAAAAAGATTTTTATGATGTTTTGCGGCTTTAAGTTGTTTTTGTGATTTATTCTATTGTCGGGTGGGTCTTTAAGTTGTTTTTGTGATTTATTATATTGCGGTGGCGCCTTCACGGCGTTTGACAAGCTGGTAGCGGCGCCACATCTCGCCTGCCTTGAAGTCTCCTACCTCGTTGAGCACCTCATCAAACGTGTCATAATCGTAGAAGCGGATGCGGATGCCCCAATCGTCGCCTTCGCCGTAGGTGCGACTGCACATCTCTTCGTATTTTTCTCGCGTAATGTCTAGCTCCATGTAGAAGAGATGGATCGCCTCGTCGCACCCGCCTGGGCTGGGCCACGCCTTTTTGCCTGGGAGGCGCTTGAGGCGCGAATCGGCCTCCCGAATTTTAATGCCGAATTCTTCTTCTAGTTCCTTGACAACTGGGCCGCGAAACTCTCGTGTGTTTGCATCAAGCATGCCTGCCATGGCCTCAATACGACGGCCGCCACTTGCAAGACGAATCTGTTCGGTCATGGGCACAAGGCGCTTCTTGACCCCGTCAATTTCCGCAGTGCAGATGACGAGACATGCCACGCATCCGCCGCGCCCAAAGACAATATTGCTCGCGATTTTTTCCTTGGTAACAGCGTCATATGCATCGCAGTGTCCCTTGAAGAAACCGAGCTTCTCTGGTGCAACGGGACCAAAGAAGTTCACGTCCGTCAACGTGAATGAGCGCAGATCAATGTCGCCCTGTTCCTTGACCTGGTCAACCCAGTCGCGCCACTTGGGTGAAAGCTTCGTTGCCTCCAAATATTCCTCCAAATACGAGTGACCTGCCTTGAGCTCAACACCTGAATACTCATGGTAAACCGTTGCCACGTAATCTCTGGTGAAAATTGACATTGCCATTTTGATAGTAAGTTATATCTTTGAAGAACTGTGTAAACACGGGTGAGTACCTCTATTAGCTTTTAAAAAAAGCATTTCAATTTTAAATCTATTTGGAATCGCCGCTCTCAAAAATAATATAGTGCGCACACATATTATTTTTATTAATCAATTTCCTTTTTCAAGACGGCAATCAACCCATCATAGTTGGGCTCCTCGTCAAATCGCAAACCTCTACAATATTTTAATAAACGTTCAATAATTGTACCTTTCACCTGCATCAATCCGCGTTTATCTTCAATTACTCTTTCTTCCCTCGCCACTACTTCCTCTTTCAAAAAGTTAGGCAAGAGAAGGTAACCCATGATGTAAATAACAGATTCAAGATCGTCCCTTCTAGAAGGCTCAAGTCCAAGATGAACGTTTAAACTGACGAAAAATAAGCTGCCGATTAATGTTTTCCCTGTTTTCTCAGGAATATGCGTTCCATTTGCATCCCGATAACTGCGACAAAGACCAAAGTCAATGAGATGCAAAATATGCGATTTTGAAGTGGTGGATCCGTGGCCAAATAAAAAATTATCAGGTTTAATATCCCTGTGCAAAAGTCCCATACTGTGGACTGACTTGACCCGTTCAATCATTTGTATCCCCAGTTTTGCAACCACTCCTGTGTCCAGGTCTCCTGCTTCTTTCTTGAAGGAAGAAAGAGAAGGGCCAAGATAATCTATTACCATGTAAAAATCCTCGGCATTTGCACCGTACCACTTGATGCGAGGAAAACCAGTCTCTTTTGCTAGTAATAAATAAGCCTTGGTCTCATTTTTAAGTAATTTAATATCTAGTAAAAGCGGCTCCATTTTAATAGCTACTAGTTCCTTTGTTCGTGCATTTTCTCCTGAAAAAACCTTGCCGAATGTTCCCGCGCCAATTTGTTTTAAGATTCGGTATTTATTGCCTAATAGTTGTGATCCATTTTCAGTCATTGAGTGTTGTATAATATGTTTTATATTATACAATATGTGCTAGATTTTATATGTTTTCTTTATTTTAATAATTTAGATATAGCCATAGAATAATACTTATAATGGAAGAAAGTACTTTTTCTCGTAAAGCCACAATGGAGGATTTTCTTGATGATGGTAAAACAATAGATCAATCTCAAACCCAAAATCAAAATAATAAGCATAACAAAAATCATTCTAATAATGATAATATACAGAAAAATCAACAGGAGTTTGGCCACAAAAAAAGGATAAAACCCTGACGTACAGGTGCAAAAAGCCAACAGCAAATTGCTCCCAAGGGTCACAAAAAGGGATTTCGTGGTTAAATGTTAAATGTTAAATGTTTTATGTATTTTTGTAATATGTGAATGACGCAAATAATTAATTAATTGCCGATAATATATTATACAAAAACAGTAAATCATCGTTGTTTTCTTATTTTTTTTGTTTTCTTATTCTTGCGTTTATTTTTTTTATTGACCACACTTGTTTTACGAGTTTTGCGTTTCCTTCGCATGGAGCGCCTTTTTTTTGCCCCTCCTGGCATATCCATTTCTTGAGTTAGCATAGTTTGCCTTTTTACTTTATTTCCCTCATCTGTTAATTTAAGCTGATCAACCCATACTTCAGTTGCTTCTTCTATTTTATCACGAACCTGTTTTCTTGTAGGAAGAATAAAACTGAGCAAACGATAATAATGATATGTGTAACCTTTATCATCAATACTTTGTTCGGCAACTTTTTGTAGTGTAGTCCCATTATTTAATAGTATTTCGCGTTCAGTCATATCAGTTGTTGCTTGAGAAACTACAGGCAATACAGTTCCTGCATCAAAAAGAAGACAAAGAATTTGCTTTGTAGAAGCACAAAATCGTTTTGCCACATCTAAATCATATGTTGTTGATACAATATAAGGTAACGTAATTATTGAAACAGATTGTTCTGTTATTTGTTTAAATTCGGGTAATGCACTAGCTCCTCCAATTCCAGTAAAGACAACCATTGGTGCACTAGTTTTCACAGGCCAGTAAAATAGATGGCGAGTTAAATAAAACTGACTTGTAATCTCAGTAGTTAATAAATTTTGTATTCCTTCAATGTTTGGCATTCTTTCATCCACATCTTCTCCAGCTTCAATATCATCCTTCCAATCTTTAATCTGTCTTAAAATTCTACTTGGGATTGATACAACAGATGAAGATGGAGATATTGATTTTCCAACAGGATACGTTAGAGGACCAACCATATCTTCAAAATAGTCGCTTCCATCAGGATCTCTTCTGTAACCTTCAACTAGTCTTTTTAAAGAGACTGAGAATCTACCCTCTTCACCAACACTTGTATCTTCGCCATGTAATACTTGAGTAATGTAAAGGCAGCCCTTTAATATATCACGCTTAATCGCATCAACATTAAATGATAATATATCAAATGCACCAGTTACAAATGGAGGATATAGATCAGTAAATAGGTCAGTTGCACTGCGCTGAACTACTGTATCGTATGATCCTCCTGCATTACCTTGTCCCAAATAATTATTTATTTGTCCAGATGATATTATATTTGTCGCTTTTGAAGCTAATCTTGTATTTAATTCCACCTCACGTTCACCTCCAGT
>Ga0136642_1000788_pt1 | contig 15167 bp, 22 predicted proteins | sample LowCatLa1302831Y_FD_115313 | JGI IMG/M metagenome (GOLD analysis project Ga0136642, IMG submission 115313) | Freshwater microbial communities from Lower Cathedral Lake, Yosemite National Park, California, USA - 13028-31Y | ecosystem: Environmental > Aquatic > Freshwater > Lake ... | reverse complement strand
TCAAGATTTGGAAAAAGAAATCCAAAAGAACCGTGATACAATCTTTGAAAATCGACAGCACATTGCGATTCTAGAAGATAGAATGGGTATTAGACAAAAACTTGGTCCAATAAAGTCAGGCGATCAATAAAATGATTGATAGTGTCAAAAGTGCCGCCACGACTTAAAAACTGCCCAGACAGCTGGCAAAGAGCTGGGCGCAGTTGTGACCAGCCAGCAGGCCGATATGGAAGCTATTATCCAACGCGAGCACAAGTCTAGGGTAACAGCTAAACTGTCTGAAGCACATCGGGACTATTATATAAATACTTGACTATGAAAAAACTACTCACTTTATTCCTTGTACTGATTGCATTTGGAGCCACTCCGGCACTGAGCCAGGCTCAATTGGCCACATCAACAGTACCACTACCCTCAGATATTGCCGCAATCAAAAGAGCCAATGTTCTTGTTGTGGCAATGACCAAAAAAGATGTTCCTCCGTTCTTCTCAGGCGAAGGTGACAAACTACACGGTCTTGACGTTGAGATAGCTCAACGTATTGGTGTCCTACTTGGAGTGCCTGTGCAGTTTAGGCGCGATGCAGAAAGTTTTGCCGAAGTTGTTGAACAGGTACGTGATGGCCGTGCTGACATTGCAGTTAGTAAATTGTCAGTGACTGGTCCTAGACTACAAGTTGTTAGATTCAGCGACCCTTATGTCAAATTGAGACAAAGTTTGATTGTTAACCGACTATGGTTGAGTCAAAACAGTCAAGGCAAAGAAACATATCAAGTTATCAGAGATTTTAATGGCAAGATAAGTTTTGTCAAGAACTCTAGTTATGATACATTTGCCCGTATTAACTTTCCAAAGGCTACGTACCTTCCGGAAGAAAAGTGGGACGTGATTATTGACAAAGTAACACGCGGTGATATTGCTGCCGCTTATCGTGACGAATTTGAAATTAAGAAAATTAGTTTTGAAAAGCCAGATGCCGCAATCAGCACTAAGACAATTACAATTAGTGATAGTGTAGACTTTATTGCTGTAGCAGTACATCCTAAATCAATACAATTATTGAGTGTTGTTAATTACGTTATTAAGAATGAATACAGCGACATTAATACTAAAAAGTTAATGGATCGCTACAAAGCTGAAACAGCTAACAAGGACAAAAAATGATCGCGCATTTAAAAACATTCTTAACCAGCCCATGGACTATTTTAGGTTCAATTATTGCGGGTATAGTTTGTGGAGTATATCTTCCTGAGTTCAGCATAGGTCTTGATAGTATTGGTAGTATCTATATTAGTTTGCTCAAGGTAGTTGTACTACCATTCTTATTAGCAACTATTCTAGTTGGTATCATAGGCCTGCTACAAAAAGAAGGTAGCGAAGCACTGATACGTAAAATTATCATTGGCTTTGTAGGCAGTATGTTTCTTGCCGCAGTTATTGGAGTTGGCACTGTGCTAGTCACAGGCACAGACATGACTCCTCAAAAGAAAACAGAATTTGGCGTCTTAGTCAACAACAAAGATACTGGCACTGAATTAAACATTACGCTACACGAACCAATGCCATCGTCCGCACCAGTTAATGCAGGTAAAATGGCTGAAAAATTTATTCCAGAAAACATCTTTGCCACACTGAACAATGGTGAAAGTTTAAAGATTGTTATCTTCTGTTTGATCTTTGGTGTTGCACTTGGACATTTGAAAACAGAAGGTCAACGCATTTTGGTCGAGATGTTGAAAAGTATACAACAAGCAAGTATTAGCATCTTTAAATTCTTAAACTACTTTTTGCCCGTTGCCTTGTTGGCCATGATTTCTGCACAAGTAGGTAAAGTTGGTGTTGGTATTTTCCTAACCATGTTTGACTTTGTATTCCAACAATTTGTTGGCGGCATGTTGATAATTGTAGTAAGTACCGTAGTAATTTGGAAGCGTTCAGGTTTGGATCTAATGACGGTTATCCGTGAAACTAAAGAGACATTAATTGTTGCTATTAGCTCACGTAGCAGTCTTGCTTGTATCCCATACGCACAAGAAGCACTACACAAACTACATTTTGACAAAGGTGGAGTTGAATTAACCGTTCCACTAAGTTTTACTGTTAACCGTATTGGTAGTATTGTTTACTATGCCATTGCCACAGTATTCATTGCTAACATTTATGACGCCCCACTAGGTTTTACTGGTTTAATTGTAGTATTATTTGGTAGCATATTGGCAGGATTAGCAAGTGCAGGTACAACAGGTATCCTGACAGTTGCTACAGTAGCAGTTGTTTGTGATTTGTTAAAACTCCCAAGCGAAGCTGTATTAGTATTGCTGATTGCAGTCGATCCATTAATGGATATGATTCGCACAGCAAGTCATGTACACGGCAATGTAGCAGTAACAGCTTTTGTCTGCGATAAGGAACATTCAGATGGACAAGCTGAAAGAGTTCTTACTTAGTTTACTAACCTGGATTGGTGAAAGCCCGTTCAGGTTGTTTACAGTAATACTACTGTGTTTCCTAACATTTGTTGGGTGGGTAGGCTACACCGAAAAAGATAATTTCATGGCAAGTTATCGTGCCCAACAAGCACTACCACGTATGAACGGCGAATATGAAAAAGCCGCTAACTTTATACTAAAGAACAGCCAAGCAGAACTAATAACTATATTTGAAGTTAACACTCTACTAAACACCAGACGATTAGTATACTTTGTTACACGCAAAGGCGGCCAAGAAAAAGGTATGTACGGTACTGACGTTGGTTTATTAACTAAAAATTACGACAATAACAATGATGTGATTTCCATGATGTCGGGCAAGATACCCTGTCAAACTTACGAAAAACCGCAGAGCTTGATGGGATTCATTTATGTTGAAAAAGGCGTTAAGTGGATGTGTCGTATTAGTGTTCCAGCCGAGCCTGGCATATTCATCGGACAGATATCAGTGGGGTGGACTGAAGTTCCTGCTGACAAACAACCCGTTGATGTTCAACAAACTGTAATGGTTGTGGCCAGCGGTTTACTTTACAACAAAAAATGAAAAGACTCGGCGTACTTGGCGGCATGGGTCCTGCGGCAGGTGCGGAATTTCTAGTTCGTCTTACACAACAAACTCCGGCCGCCTGTGATCAGGAACACATTCCAGTAATATTATGGAGTGATACAACTGTTCCAGATCGAAGTACTAGTCTGCTAAACAAAGATGATTTGCCTTGGGAAAAACTCAAACGTGGCGTACAAGGCTTAAAAAATGCCGACTGCGATCATATTGTTATCCCTTGTAACACAGCACATTTCTGGTATGACAGGTTAGTAGCGTTAGGCGTACCAATTACACACATAGTAGACAGTGTGGCAGATGAATTACGTGCCCAAGATATTTCAGGTACCATCGGTATATTAGGTACAAGAGCTACAATGCAATTAGGACTGTACAATGATCGATTAAATGCACAGGGTTGGAATTGTATAACACCTACCAGCAAAGAAATGGAAGACTATGTACAACCAGGCATAGACTTAATTAAAGCTAACAAACCTATTTCAGCAAATGGCATGTTAATGACAGTAGTTAGGGCATTGATCAAACGTGGCGCTAATGCTGTAGTGTTAGGATGCACTGAAATTCCCCTAGTAATAAAAGAATATCATTGTGAAGAAATTCCGTTAATAAATAGTATAGACAGCTTGGTAAAAGCGTCCATCAACCAATTCAAAAGGAATTAATATGACAAGAACACTATATGCCGTTATTTTAACAGTGTTTGCTTACGGTTGTGCTACAACAATCAATGCTTCAGAAAGAGAAGTAAGTGCTAGGGAAGATGCTAGAGAAGCGGCCTTATGGCAAGCGATGGTTGGCAAATAAAGATAAATAAAATGCGGGCACAAAATTGGGTGCCGTGGGAACCCGTAATCCACAGTGGAACGCAAGTTCCATTTTTTACCTAAGGAGACTCGACCATGAAACAAAAGAAATTAATTTCTAAAGTTTACAAGGCTTGCATAGACCACGATGCCGAGAAACAGCTTGAACTTCGTTTGAAGGAATTCGCCAAAATCTTGAAACACAAGGCCGAAGGCAAACCATTCACACACAAGTGGACAGTAGTACAAGTGTAACACTCTTGTAATATTACACACACCATGCTACGATAAATACTGCTATGCAGAAAACTTATCGTAGTATTTTTGTAAGCGATGTCCACTTAGGTACCAAAGACTGCAAGGCAGGACAATTAAATAATTTCCTCAAGCATAATAGTTGTGACACACTATACCTTGTGGGAGATATAATCGACGCCTGGAAGATACAACAAAACAAATGGCGTTGGAAACAAAGCCACACCAATGTTGTCCGTAGAGTTCTGGGTCACGCTAAACGTGGCACTAGGGTTGTATACGTGGCTGGAAATCATGACGAATTCCTGCGCCCGATGATACCATATGGATTTTCGTTTGGACTTGTTGAAATACACAATCAAACAGAACATATAGGCGCAGATGGCAAGCATTATCTAGTTACACATGGTGATTTATTTGATGGCATTACCCGCCTTGCGCCGTGGCTGGCATTCCTAGGTGACAAACTGTACGATCTTGTACTGGACTGGAACAGCAGATTCAATTGGATACGCCATAAACTGGGCTTTGGATACTGGAGTCTTAGTAAATACCTCAAGCACAAGGTCAAGAAAGCATCGGACTTTATGTTTCAGTTTGAAAAGAATCTAGCAGGCTATTGTAAGAAACGTGGCTACGATGGTGTGATATGTGGACACATACACCACGCTGAAATCAAACAAATAGACGGCGTCACTTATATGAATGACGGAGACTGGGTTGAAAGTTGTACCGCACTTGTAGAACATCACAACGGTCAATGGGAAATAGTTACATGGACACGAGAGAATGACAAAGACGATACTGATAATAACGGATAATCTTAAGGATCAAATCAATGGTGTTGTTACGACCTACAAAAATATTGAGATTTGTGCTGTTCGTGACGGTTATAACGTTGTGGTGTTGGATCCCGGGTGGTTCAGCTACATTGATTGCCCTGGCTACAACGAAGTCAAGATTGCCTATCCGCGGAACCTGGGCAAGAAGATTGCGGAGATATCTCCGGATTATATCCATGTCGCCACAGAGGGTCCTCTTGGTCTGTGGGCTAGAGCATATCTTTCATTGGCTGGTGTTCCTCACAATACCGCTTATCATACTAAGTTTCCAGAAGGACTTAAGAAGCTGTTTGGAATACCTGAGTGGATCACTTGGCGCTTTGTACGCTGGTTTCATAAGCATAGCGGTAAAGTTTTAACCACTACAGACAGTATGGTTCGAGAATTGCAAGCACATGGGTTTGATGGTGAGGTTATTTCCTGGACTCGTGGTGTTGACCGGGCGATCTTTACTCCCGATCTTAGAGAAGATGCGCCAGCAAAGTATTTGTTGTGTGTTAGCCGCGTGAGTAAAGAAAAGAATTTAGAAAAGTTTTTTGAACTGGACTATCCAGGATACCTAAAGATCATGGTGGGCGATGGTCCCATGCTGGAAAAGTATAAGAAGCATTATCCAGCAGTGCATTTTACAGGTTTCAAAACTGGCAAAGATTTGGCACGTTACTATGCCAATGCCGAAGTATTTGTATTTCCCAGCCAGTGGGAAACATTTGGTATTGTTATGATTGAAGCAATGTCTTGCGGTACACCAGTTGCGGCTTTTCCGTGCCAAGGCCCAGAAGATGTAATTGATCAAGCTGAAACAGGATTCATGAATGAAAATTTAGAGGATGCTGTTACTGCTTGCTTACAACTCAACAGAGATCGTGTTTACAAAGGTAGTCAACGTTGGTCTTGGGACCGTGCCTGGGATATATTCCGCGACAATTTAATTCCTACTAAATAGTAGTAGTTAATGAGAGGACACACACATGGGCATACTAGAAGTAGTAGTATACGGATTCTTCACAGCATTTGGTTGGTGGGGTGCAAATCACTACGTAATTGAACCCTATTTTCCGCCGCCAATTGAGCGTAAAGAAGAATCAAAAAATGAACGATCCAAAGAAAAATAAGTGGATTGAACTCTACGAACGAATCGTCGATAATATATTAAGAGTCCTGTGGCTAATTTTATTAGTCACATGGATTATAACAGAACACAAGCTGTAACATGAAACCCACAATTGCTCTTTTCCTGTATGATCCTAAATGTAGCGTACAGTCGGGCAATGGTGTCATTCACGCATTACAAGACTATTACAATTTTAAAATTTTCAGCATTAACGAACTGGAAGACACCTTCTTTGACGATGTAGATATCGTAGCTGTGCCAGGCGGATTCGGAGATGCTGGATCATTTGATCGAGCATTTAAACACAACAAACAACGTATTAAAAACTTTGTCCGTGACGGCGGCAAATACTTGGGTATTTGTATGGGTGCTTACTGGGCTGGCAAGCACTACTTTGATATATTAAATAATGTAGATGCTGTACAGTATATAACACGACCAAATACAGACACAAGGAGACCACATGCTAAAGATATCAAAATTAAATGGAATAACCTTGATACAACAATGTTTTTTTACGATGGTTGTGCTTTGGTTGGTACCGGTCAGTACGATCGAATCTCTACATACGCGAATGGCGATTCAATGGCAATCATTCAGGAAAACATAGGATTAATAGGTGCCCATCCAGAGGCTGAACCTTTCTGGTATGACGGTTATACTTGGATGCGGGGAAAATATGCCAGCAAGCATGATTTACTTTTAGACTTTGTTGACCAGCTAAATAGTGTATGAGACTAAAAGAATTTGCGTCTATGACGTCACCATCAATAGATACACCTACTCCCGCACTTGCACAAGATCCGTTAGGCAGTATATTAGAACGAACAGCCAAAGCCGCAGGTATAATGGGAGTAGAATTAGCACAGTTGTTAGGCCAGTGTCACGTAGAGACTATAGGATATCAAACTCTTAAAGAATTGCCAAACAAGTGGCAAAAACATTATGAGCCGCCTAGCAAGACAGCTTCTATGCTAGGTAATACTGAACGAGGTGATGGACAAAAATTCTTAGGGCGTGGGTTTATTCAGGTAACCGGTCGGTATAACTATCAACAGTTTGCACAGAATTCAGGTATAGATGTAGTAAGCCATCCCGAGTTATTAGAAAAACCAGATACAGCGGCTAAGGCTACTGTAGATTTTTGGTTAAATCGTATACGTCCAAATGTAAAAGATTTTACAAAAACTGATCAAGTAACCAAGATTATTAATCATGCTAAGAAGCATGCTAGCGAACGTAAATCAGCATTTACTCAATATGCTAGTAAATTACCAGATAAATTGCGCCCGGATACAAAATTAGCACAGTCAACTACTAAACAGCAGGGCCAAGGGGCAAATCCAGCACCTAAGCAAAAACTAACAAATCCAGTGCCGACTAAACCAACAGCACCAACTAAACCAACACTGCCTCAAGATTTAGCAAAAGTACAACAGCAGGCAATCAAATCAATGCCTGCACTACAAACAGGTGGCGATGGCCTAGATGCTATGTTGAAACTCAAAGGGTTAAGTAACTAATTTATATTAGATCGGTTCTTACGATACTAGCAAGTCCTAGTAGGCTAAACACTCTTAGCCATGCATATCCTAAGTCAAACTCAAACCACTTGCGACTAAGTTTAACACTAGCCGGCGACAAGTGATGATTATTATGCAGTTCCTCACCGCCAACCACAATGCCCCATGGAACTAAATTAGTACTCTTATCACGAGACTCACCATTGCGATATCCTAGCCAATGACCTAGCCCGTTGATAACTCCGGCAGCCCAGAAAGGGATCCATATCATTTGTACACCCCACACTATTAATCCCCACGGTCCAAAGAACAGGCAGTCTATGACCAGCATTAGAAGAATACCGAGGCGGCTATGGGGTGTATAAATGACACGTTCTATCCAATCGTCAGGAGTACCTACTCCAAACTTGTTGATCATGTCTTTGTCTTTGCTGGCATCATGATACAGGCCTGCACCTTTAAAGAACACACGAGTAATGCCATAAACATGCGGCGAGTGCGGATCGCCTTCTTTATCGCTAAATGCGTGATGTTTACGATGTATTGCCACCCATTGTTTAGTGACCATCCCAGTTGTTAGCCATAACCAGCTTCGCATGAAATGTTCTAGCACTGGATGGAATTTTATTCCTCTATGAGCTTGGCCTCGATGCAAAAACAAAGTCACACATACTATCGTGATATGTGTGACTACCAGAGTGTATAAAATTATATCCATTAGGCGTATGTTGCCGTAGCATTCACTGAAGACGCATGTAATAATTCACCACTTTCACTATATACTTTAGAAGAATGGGCTGTCCCATCATCTGCACTTTTAATTGCTTCTTCTAAGCTATCAAAGATGTGTTCTATAGTAGTAAGAACTCCAGCTTTCCAGTAGTGTTTTCTAACTCTGTGAGACATCTTATTAGGCGTATGTTTCTCTAATATTGCTTTGATCTACAACTAATTCAGTAGAATGTGAAAATACCATTTCACTGCTTTCGTTATAGACTTTTACAGTATGTGCATTGCTACTTTTTGCATGATCTAATGCTTCTGCTAGTGTGTCAAAAAAGTGCTCAACAGTTTTAAGAATTCCGTTGTGCCAGTGGTGTTTTTTTACGTGGTGTTTTGTCATGATATCGTCCTATTGGAAGTATTTAGTCCACAGTTTTGCAGTGTTATCTGTATAATGGGTCAATGCATATTGGTGTGTTTGTACATTAAGCTCTGAGTACTGATAGCTTAAATGTAATTTTTTAATAATATCTCTACTGCTATTAGGATCTGCGCTGAATTCTTTCACAGCCCAAGGAATCTCATCACTATTGCCAATCAATGGTATGCCTTGGCTAATCAAATCGGCCCCTACGATATTAAATGTTTCGCTCAAATTACACTGTAAGCCAATGTCCATTTCGGCACACAATTCTAAAAATTCTTCTCTTGGTCGCCACAGGTGGTTGATCATTTCGTGTCCACGTCCGTGAATTTGTTGGAATAAACTTTTTAAATTTTTAATAACAGGCCCGCCCTGCATTTCAATACGTCCTGCATTTACATGGAATCTTAATTTTTTCCCCATCTCGTTGGCAAATCCTATAGCTGCCACTGCCTGTAGCACATGATTTTTTAACGGGCGTATTGCACCAAAACAGCTGATGTCTATAGTGTCTTTATCTTTGTTTAATTTTTTACTAACATATGCTTGTGGATAATAATTAGGCAAGTAGATTACTTTCTCACTAGTTTGTTCATCGGTCCAACCGTTACGATGTTGTAGATAAATTTTAATATCTTCCATCATGCGGGGAGCATTGATAGCAAGTATAATATTTTTAAACCCTGAATAATCTCCAAGCCAGTCCATAGCCATACTTTCACCTGCTAGAAATGGCATTTCGCTATGTACACGAATCACCCATTTAACATTGGGATGTAGTTTTTGTAAAATCACAAACTTTTGTGGAATAACCCAAATTGCTTCTATGATACAGTGGCTAGGGCGATGTAGTGTTACATATTTGTCAATACGATTATAGTCTTCAACTACCTCAAGATGACTTTCTACTCCATGGTCTACTAACATATCGTTCATAAACTTGGCACTGTTGTACAGGCCTGTACTCAAACCAACGTGTGTATGTACTTTTGCGTCAAAATCAGGACGACGCTTTAGGATGAATAGGACTTTTGCCATGGTTACTCGCTACAGTTAGTGTTAGTACGAGTATTTATCTTTATATGCGTATATAAAGATTGCAATTATATTAAAGCTCACTTTAGGATTCCCGGTAGCGAATCGGGCCGTCCAAGGCAGCAGCCGCCTACACCTTCGGTAACTGAATACCGGTCCTAAGGGTGTTTAGATAAAGAGGAATACACCTTGTGCCGACAGCAACAAGCCTAGTCCAGCAACAAAGAAACTCCCCCAGAACATGCTCATACTGACAGCAAGGATACTTGCTGATAGCACAACTATGCTTAATTGATATAGTGTACTGGCATAACCAATCCACGGACTTTGTTTCTTGGCGTAATCTCTTTCAGCTTCTAGCTTATGAGCTTTTGCCATTAATTCTTTTTTACCTTCGCCGGTTGCAGGATCACTTTCATATCGAGCAATTTTAGCTTCAAGTTTAGCAATCTTGCCTGCATCTTTGCGGAACTGTGCATCATCTAAACTCTGTTCAGCTAGAGTTTGTTTAATTGCCTTGGCTTGATAAAATGCCCAAATATCATTGGCCGCAATGGTGTTGTTAAGGGTAATACTACTTAATTTGCCGCCGTACCAACTGTTGACAGCAAGTAATAGGGCAAACACACTGATCACCATACCTGCTTTGTCTTTTAGTTTGGCTTCACGCTCTGAACGTGATCCAACTGGGGCCTTTGGTGCGTTAGGATCTTTTGGTTGTTTAGTTATTAAATTTAATACTGAGTCGACTAGTGCCATCGATTCGCTCCCGGCTTGTTTAATGTACTAGTATTTACCAAAACTGCCATCATCTTTTAGACACGGAGTTTAAATAACTGCTAACGAGGATTAACGCAGATGCATCTAACACCAATGTTTGCCAATGCTATAGGATGGGATAGACTAGGCATAGACAACAAAAAAATCGAAGATTACTGTTATGCACAAGAATCAGCAAATCCTGATATTAAAAAAGCCCTAGGCTGGCAAAGTGAGCTTATTGACTTAACAGCAGAACCCCTAGCAGAATTAGTTGCAGAAGTCCAATTAAAATTACAAGAAATGACAACCTTGTACAATATACAAGACGACTATGCGCCAAAACTAACTACTGCTTGGATCAACATAAACAAACCAAACGGGCGAGTATTACAAAATAATGTGCCACATCTACATCCAGGTAGATTCTTTTCGTTTGTTTATTATGTTAAAGCAGAGCATAATTCGGGCAACTTAGATTTAGAATCCCCCATGCGTGATTTGCTAGGGTACGCAATTCCGTTGCAAATTTACAAAGGCTTTAATCCGTTTAACTCTGTAAAATGGACTGTTACTCCTGAAGCTGGAAAAATGGTTATTTTTCCAGGCTGGATCAAACATCATGCAGGAGACAACAACAGTAATTCAGATAGGATCAGTATTGCGTTTAATGCAGACTTGCAAAACTTGAACAAAATTTATTATCCAGATACTAAAAATTAATTTTAAAAACCAAAACACTTGCTTTACTAAATACATGACACTATAATAGTGTTTTAACAGGAAATTAGTAATGGCAACAGGTAAAGTAAAATGGTTTAATGAGACCAAAGGTTTTGGATTTATTACTCCAGACGGCGGCGGCGAGGATCTTTTCGCTCACTACTCAGCGATTCAAACATCAGGATTCAAAGTTCTGCAAGAGAATCAAGCAGTAACGTTTGATGTAGTTCAGGGACAAGAAGGCCTGCAGGCAGCAAATATTCAACCACAGTAATGTGGTTAAAGAGATAGTTGTAATCCCTTCAAAGTGAAGGCATTCTGGACGCGGGTTCGACTCCCGCCAGGTCCACCATAAGCACATGCGGGTTTGAGTCCCGAGTGGTGGTGTTATAAACACAAGGCGTCACAGGCGACACCTTTCAGATTTGAGTGTGTTTATGATGGGCCTGCCATGGTTTCGACAGGGTGAGATAATAGAGACGGCAACTCAGTAGGCGATGACTGTAAATCAAGCAAAACTCGTAAATGCAAACGCAAATACATTCAAGTTTTTTGAAGTTGACTTCGACATTTCAGCAATGAATGACGAATCAGCATTCGAATTAGCTGCCTAAGAAACAGCACTTGCGAGGTAGGAAAGACCTTGTCACCAAACATAACCAGAAAGCACCTTCGGGTGCTTTTCTTATGATTAAATAGAATATGAAAATTACATGTGGCCCACAACACGATCGTAGAGACTTTGAAATTGTTCTGCCATCAGAACCTAAACGACTAGCAGTGTTTGTTAGTGGCGGTGTCGATAGTGCAATTTTATATTATTTGTTGTTACTCGAAAATAGAAACTTAGGAAACATACATGAGATACAACCATTAATGGTACAACGCAAAGAAGGATCAAAATACTTTGCGAATATTGTTGTTGCACACGTTCGAGATCATTTTAACCTAGCACCAGCTACTGCAACCATAGTTGGCAACAACACATTGCCAGAGGAAGAGCAAGTTAAATCAGGAGTACTGGAATCATATCTAAGAGGGTTTGATATAGCGTACACTGGACTAATACAGCAACTACCACAGCACATGGTCAATTGGCAGCCAATACCATACAAGCAAACTCCCAAGTTTAAAGCACCATTTGCAGACCTAGACAAAAGCCATATTATTGAATTGTGCGTACAATTAGACCAAACAGCATTATTTTATCTAACGCATAGTTGTTCTGCACATGAAATCAGCAGATGCAGGAACTGTAACGGCTGTAACGAACGGGCCTGGGGATTTGATCAACTGGGCATAAAAGACCCTGGGACTATATAAGTTAACTACGTAGTTAATACTTGTAAATATTTGGCTTAAATAATTCTTGACTGTTCTTGCTTAGGCATATATAATAGTCAAACGTGACGTAGGGTCACATAACAAAAGGAAGAAAACAATGAAGAAAATCTTAGCAGGCTTAGTAGCCTTGGCACTCAGCGGAATGGCATTTGCTGGATCAGTTACAATCGAAGGCGCCGCAATTAACACAATCGGCGGTAATGATCAAAGAAATACTAATTTCACATTAAGTGAGTCAATCAACAGTACTTTTAGTGTTCACACACAACTATCATCTACACAAACTGACAACACAAATGCAGTCAGCACACGTTTAGAAGTTGGTGGAACAGCAACAGTACCATTGTACGGCCCAGTTAGTGGTTATACTAAAGTTGCACTCGGCGAAAAGTACAGTACTAGCGGTCAATTCTCGTATTATTCCGTAGAGCCAGGAGTTTCAGCTCCAATTGGTAATACTGGTTTAACTGCAAAAGTTGGTTACCGTTTCCGTACCGCTGTTAGCGATCCAAATGTAAACAAAGATACAACCCAAACAGTTCGTGTTGGTGTTGCATACGCTATTAACAAAGAGAATGCAGTTGGTTTCCGTTTCGACAAGATTACAGGTGATTCACGTCAAGATGGTTACAATGTATTTTACACACGTTCATTCTAAGCTAACTTAGCATTAACATAAAAGGACCTTCGGGTCCTTTTTTATTAAATAAAATACTATGGAATTGCATGATTTAAAACAGTTAGAAACACGTGGATATACAGTAATCCCAAATTTCCTTACGCCTGCAAAATTAGCAGAATGTGTAGAAATTTACAAACAACTACCCGAGACATATTCTAACAAAAACTATAGTTTAAAAAAATCTAGTACTGCGATCATACCCGAAGTATTAGCATTGCTGAAGGAGATTACTGCTGTTACTAACATAACGGCAAATTCTGTTAGCAGAAATACGATATATTTTGATAATAGTTTAGTTGAATTTAGTTGGCACCAAGATCACGAGTCGTACTATCGTTGGCAAAACTCATATAATTCACTAAACTTCTGGATACCAATAATAAAGCCATCAGCAGATAGATCCGGAATAGGTATAATACCATATGATATACTACAGTCAATAGTTCCCGATGTTGCAGAAACTCAGGTACGTAATCGTGGCGCTAAAAGATTCGGAGTCCAGACAGATGGCACTACTAAGATGTATAACGATGAACTTGGTACTGAGGAAATTCTACCAGTCAACTTTAACGATATAGGCGAAACACCGGCAGTGTTGTCTGGAGATTTGATTTTGATGAGAGAAGACACTATCCATAAAACTCAAGAAATAACAGGGCACCGCGTGGCTATGTCAATTAGATGTATTGACAGCAATAGTATACTTACTGCTGAGAATTTTAACATTGGTGAAGATTTAAAAAAATCAATGATTAATAAAAATCTAGATAGCTATGCAGAGTTGATCAAAGGTTTTAAAGTTAATCCAACAATGATCGCACATATGGCCTTTGACGATTTTGATCACTTATTTTCTAGAGAAAAATAAAAAAATCGTATATCAACACGGTTCTTGACAAGAGATATAAATACTCTTATAATAGAAACAGGTTAGCAGGCAAGGCAACTGACTAAAAATATTTTTTAGCAAGTTAGCCAAAACATGTTGACATGATTGCTGAAAGGCAATATACTAGAGATTAGTTAGCAAACAATGTAGAATAGAGATGTTGTAAATATACAACAAAGAAATTTTACAAAAGGTGTTGACAACATTGTAGCAAGGTGCTACAATAGAGACTAGTTAGCAATAATGCTAGCGAATTTTAAAGAAGAGTTAAACGAGAACAAAAATGCAATCTAATTTTAGACAACATCAATTTAATACGATGCCCAAACAGGTAGGCGTTATAGCCTCTTGCTGGTCAGCGATTAATCTTGATAGTTTATCATATGATCGCACACCAGAGATTACTAGGGTCCGGGAGGGCTGGGATGGTTAAGTAACAACTTAATTACATTTCAAAACTTCAAGGACCCTAGGATTAAAACCCTGGGGTTTTTTGTTTTTGAACGCTGAGATTGCCAAGGCAGTCGTTGAAGCAAAGTGTGAAGATACCAGTAACGAGGACTGGGCCATGCACTATAAACACATGGCAAACGGGCGGCCTGTAGGATGAAGCACTTCTTCTAGTGTGAAAAATTACAGCGTATTAAAGCATACTTGTACCGCCGGATGAGACCACTTGGCAACAAGCGGGCTGGAGATAGTTGCATGGCAACTGAAGGTTTACAGATTTGAACAGTGGCCACTGTGAAAATTTGAGTGTGCTTTAATACACGCATTGGAAACAGTGCGTTATGGAGTAGAAGCATCAATGGTGATGCAGTGGACTGTAAATCCGCCGTCGTAATGGCACGCCTGGTTCGATCCCAGGATACTCCACCAAATTTGGACTGGTGGCGCAGTTGGTTAGCGCACATGCCTGTCACGCATGGGGTCGCGGGTTCGAGTCCCGTTCAGTCCGCCAAATTTGCTCCGTTCGTCTATCGGTTAGGACACT
>Ga0136642_1000787_pt1 | contig 15179 bp, 8 predicted proteins | sample LowCatLa1302831Y_FD_115313 | JGI IMG/M metagenome (GOLD analysis project Ga0136642, IMG submission 115313) | Freshwater microbial communities from Lower Cathedral Lake, Yosemite National Park, California, USA - 13028-31Y | ecosystem: Environmental > Aquatic > Freshwater > Lake ... | reverse complement strand
TTTAAATACTGATTTACAAAATAAACTTACTGAAATACAAGCAATTGAAAGTTTAAAAATATTATTATTGAAATTAGAAAAATTAATAAGTAATGATTTAGAAAATACTGATAAAAAATATTTGGAAAATATTATATCAAGTTTAAATACTTTAGTGTATAATGAACTTACAAATGGTAACGAAAAAGGGGTCATCGCTGATATTCAAAGTATATTTAAAAAATTAAATACAGACCTTGAAAATGAAACTGCAGAACTTATAAGTATACAACAATTACGGTCTTCTTTAGAAACTGCCGCAAAACTTATAAAGCAAGATAATTCAAATACTGCAGAAAAAAAAGCTATTGATTTAGAAAAAGAAATTTTATCTAAATTATTAATACTTGCAAATGATGAAAAAACAGCAATTAATAATTTAAATACAGAAAGTACTAATATTAATAAAATTAATAAGTTAATTAATAAGTTAATTAAAAATTTACAAAATAATACAACAAAATCAACTGAATCACTTCAACCACCTCCCCCACAACCACTTTCACCATTGCCAAGATCAAACCGGTCTGTACCAGGTACAGACATAAAAGACCATTTCAAGAGTAAATTTAGAAATATTCTATTATCAAATCCTGTAACACAATTTATTACTGTACATGGTGGAAGTATGAAAGGTGGAGAAACACGTAATTGTACACCAGAACTAAAACAGGCAACACGCGGATTATTATGTGAAGAAGGGAAAACTGAACTTACATATAGTGATATTAGACAAGGACTTAAAAAATATCATCCTGATAAAAATTTAGGTGCAAATAAAGATGAACTGATTGAAAGATTTCAAATTATTAATAATGCAAAAGATGAATGTTTCGAAAATAACAGTGATAAGACCTATACTATTCCTTGTTCTAAACCAACTACTGGGCCAGAACCAACACCTCCACCTAAACCAGAACCAACACCTCCAAGTCCTACACGCGGTTTTTCTTCTCCACCCGCTCCCAAACCAACACCTCCACCTGAATCAGAACCAACACCTCCACCTTCTCCAGAAGAACCAGGACCTTCTTCTCCAGAACCAACACCTCCACCTAAACCAGAACCAACACCTCCACCTTCTCCAGAAGAACCAGGACCTTCTTCTCCAGAACCAACACCATCTCCTCCTCCTGAAGAATCAATAACTGACCCATCTGTAAGTGAATCTGTACCAAAACCATTTTCTAGTGAAAAGCCAAATGAGAAAGAATTTAAAGATGCAAGCGAAATTTTAACAAAAGTACCATCAAATATTGAAGATATAACAAGTAATCATGAAAAGCGTAAAGAGTCTATGAAATGTAAATTAAAAACGAAACATCTGGCTTCAAATATATTACGAACTGTAATAGCTGGTTCATTTTATGTTACAACTGGTGTCCTTTCTTTAGGTGTTGCTGGTCCAGTTTTAGCAGGTATAAGTACACTTGTAGGGAATCTTCCCGTTGCACCAACATCTGTATTACCATATGCTGGTAAAAATACATATTATTTGGGATATATGCATAGTCGTCAAAATTGTATTGATACAACAGATGTAGGTGATAAAAACTTAAAAGGGCTCTATGCAAATTTTGAGAAATATCGTACAAATAAAGTAAGTAAATTTTTACTACCTAAACAAATAACTATTGGGTATGTTGAACGAGGAGAAGCTGAAAATTCAGCAAATGGATGTTTTGTATGGAGTTTATTAACATATGAAGACGCCACATCTGTACGTATAATTATATTTGGTGGTGGAAAAGTAAGAGCAGCATATGATGCTTATGGTTTTGTATCTTGTAGTTTAGAAAAAACAACAGCAGATGGCTTAGAAGTAGTTATAATTGGATATGAGGCTATATCAGCATTTGCACGAGAACAATTACTACTTCTAGAAAGTGATCAACAAGGTGGTGGTAAAAAAATTAATAGAATACCAGTGCATTGGCAAGACCAAGTACAGTATGTCAGTTGTGGTATTCGTCCAAGTCAAAGTAAATGGCATGTTACAGTTGAGCAAGGCAAAGTTATACAGGTTGCTCAAAAAATTTCAAATCCTGATAAACAAAGTCTTGTAAATATGCCAGAAAAACCACTTATTATTAAACAAGCAATAGCTTGTAAAGTATGGGTGGATGGTACATTTGGAGATGGAACTGAACAACCAGAAAAACAGGCATTTTATAAGCGTTTATATAAAAACTTTGATTTTGAAAGATTATATTTACGATCTTCTAAAAATCGAATCGAACAACATCCAGAAGCATCTCCAGATAATCCAGTACCAAATGAAGACTGGAAAGGTAAAACAAATATTCGCGAATCAGTCAAAATAAAGGTTGAAGAAGGTAAAACACCAATTAAAGTGGATGTGAGCCTTATTCGAAAACAAGCACTTATTGATGAACTTATTACAAATTTAACTAAAAAACAAAAAGGAGGAGGTCTTGGTAGTTTCTCTAAAAAAAAACAATGTCCACAAATAGCATTTACATTTAATGATACTACATTTACTCCAGAACAAATTGCAGCAGTTATTTATTGTGAAATAAATCCACGTTTATCATTTATGAGATTAAATCCAAAGAAATTTTATGAAATACAAAATGTACTAGTTAAATCTGGATTACCTGATTCTGTTGAAAAAACTTTACTTGAAACATTTAAAAACGATAAAATATTACAACAAACACCTACAATTATTACAATTCAAAAATCTGTACAGGATACTCTTAAAAATAATGAAGCGAAACAAATGTTTATAAAAATTCCATATCTAATAAATCAAACTGAATGGTATTATACACCAGCTTTACCAAATAACGACGATGACCCTATAACATATTTTGCAGGAACTAAATATGGACTTAATAATAGAGTAACCCAAGTAGACGATACTATGGATAAAAAAACACTTGAAAGATTAAAAGAAGTTACTAAAAAATTGAATAAATCTGCACGTAAAGAGAATCCAACGAAATTTATTAATAGACTTTGTCAATTGTCTGATATAGTGAATACTATTGATTTTACAAATCTTCAAAATAGTAAAACACTGAATCAAAAAGATTTGGATGATATTGAACAAAATGTATTAGATACTTTATCTATGATTGGCTCTCCATTTATTGAACGCGCTGAACATGAATTTGAAATATTAAAACTGAATCCAAATAAAGTAAATGATAAATATGTTAACGTTGATGAAAACACGAGTGATTATGACCCGTCAAAATCAAAAGACACATATAGAGACTTTAGTAAAAAATTAAAAGCAGTTCGCGATAAAATGAATGAAGACAAAGATGATGAAAAGAAATTTCTCTCAAGTTTTATTAAATTCATGTCACTTATTCAAGATTTAAATGAAAATAATCGTATAGCAATACTTGAAGAATTAAATCAAGAATTAAAATCAGATGGAATATCAACAAGATTTGATATAAATAAAATAAATAGTCGTGACCGATTTACTGGTGGTACAGATATAAAGGAAAAACCAACAAAACCTCCAATAGATGAACTTGGTGATATTCAAAGAGAAATAGCACTTATTAAAAAATGGGTTGATAATGAAGTTCAAGCTAAATATAACTTTTATAATATACGAGTATTTATACCTGCTATAAATGACATTGGTAAAGTATCTAATAAAGATACAGTAGTAAGTTCAGCAAAATTAAATGATGCAGATAAGCTTGAAGCTCCAGTAGATAAAATGAATGTAACTGAATTATATAAAACACTTGTAAAAGTTGAGACTGAAAAAGATGAGCAAGGTAGAGAAATTGCAAAAGAAACATGGGATAAATCACTTATACGAAATATTGGTAAAAAAACAAAAGAATTAAATGATATCAAAGAACATTTATTAAAAATATGTGAACTACCATCAATTAAAAATTTACCACCAAAAAATGGCAAAACATATAGCAAACGTATTATAAATGCATTTAATGGAGATCCTACTGCAACATCTGATAATGACCAAAATGGTCTTATTGATAGGTTGAATGCAATGAGTAAATTAATTCAATCACGTTTTCAAGAAAGTTTAACAATTATAGAACCATATGCAAGTAAATATAAAAATGAAAGTGAAAAATATGAACGTGCACAAAAAAATATAGTTGAAGCTAAAGCAAGAGGTTCATATCGCTTTCCTGGAACAGGAGGAGACGGTGGAGAAGGAGAAATTATAGGTGGTGATTCAGCCTCTAAACCTGAATCTGATCCTGTAAAACTACAAATACAAGGCTTTACGGATGCATATAATATAGTCAATTCAATTATTAAAGAAATTACTACTGAATTTACAAAATCAAATTCACCACTTTTACAAGCTGCAACTTCAAAACCAGGACTTTATTCAGATATATTGAACAGATACACAAGTGATAATTATGCACAAGGCTCTATTATTGCAGCTCAAAAAATGGAGGAGAGTTTACGTGCAAATAATCTTATTCCAAAAGATGTTCTTAAAATAACACCAACTGATAGATGTGTATTCGGTATCTTAACACTTATATTACGTGGTATTGCTATTCAAATTACTGAATATTTAATACAAAAAGGAAATCTTACAAATATTCAATATTCACTATTTGCTTTCGTTGCATTTTATGCAGTTATATTTTTGTTTATGGTTTTCTGTGTAAATATAGATGCATATCAATTACGTATTATCTTCAATTATATTAATTTAAATATAAATACAGGAGTAATAGCTACACATTTATGTATATTATTAATACTTACATATGGAATTTATATTATAATTCATTATTTAAATTTCCCAATTCAAGCAATGAAAACAATTGCAGTGACTGATGAAGATAAAGCATATTTAATGTATCAATTAGAAGTTATTACTATGATAATATGGGTATTTTTATTAATTATGATTGGAGTATTGTAAGTTATTTATAAAGACTCGTAGATTTATGTGAAAATATTTCTGCTGATGGAGGAGCATCTATTCGACCATGTTTTCTATTTTTTTCGTGTTGTGAACAATAATCACTTTGTATACGTTCTCTTGTACATTGTCCACCTTTTCCTCTATTCCAAACTCGTGCCATACATCTAACTTCTGCTTTTGGAGGTAAAGAAGGCTCATGAGTTTTTTTTACTTGAATACGTGTTTTAGTATTTGAAACTAATTTAAGATGTTCAGGTAAAAATTCTTTTATTAATTCTTCAACATCTAACCTTTTTTTTGTAGCTACTTTTGTAAGTAATTGTATTTGAATGCTACGTAATTCTTTTTCAAATAGTTCAAAAATAAATTGTGGCACTTCCATTTTAAAGTTCTATGAAAAAATATGGAAGGAAGAATCATATTTTATTCCCCTTCTTTGTCGCCATCATATTTTTCCATTTCAAGAACAATGTATGCCTGTGCTTGTAAGTTACATATATATGAATTTTGTGGATCTATATTTTTGATAGATCCATTTAATTCAATTTGATTATCAAAAACATGAAGACTATCAATATGTTCAATAACACCATCTTTATTTTGAATGAGAAGTTGGCCATATGATTGAAAATCAAAATCAGGTGTTTCTTCAACAATAATTTTGGTATTATTATTTGCTAATTCTTTGATATTTATAATTTGTATTGCATCTTTTCCCATAGATAGTGGTTTATTAAATATATCTTGTAATTGAAGTGTCCAAGGACATGCGAATGTTTTAATTAATGCAAGACGCTGACTTATTGGTTTCCATATATCCCAAATAGGTCCCTCGCTATCTATAATACATAAAACTTCCATACGTTTATCAGTTGCAGAACGAATAGCTAAATTAACGCATGGTGTATTACGAGATACACGTTTTGGTAACATAATTTTAGATAAACGAATATGCATTGAATCTGGAAGAGGTCCATTAAATATTAATGTATGACGTTCTGGGCTATGAATCCATGGTCGTTCATGTCCTTTTAAAACAACCGGTTTTACATTTCTCCCTAATTCATTTGATGGTTCTTGATTCATATAAATAATTGTATTCGTAGGTATTTGTGGTGGTAGATCTACTTTTTCATCAATTTTACCAGATATTGGATTTGATGTAGGGTGCTGTATATTAATATTTTGTTGTCTTTGAAGTTCAAGAACTTGTAATCTCTGAAAAAATTCATCTTCATTTTTATCCATTTGAATTGATGGAGTATTCATTCCTTGTACAGTATCATTATTTTCATTGTACTCATTGAATGATTCAATCGAAATAGTTGCATTATTAAAATCTTCTTGACTTTGAATTTGCGGTGCAGGAAGAGGATTAAAATGAGGATGAGATGCTATTTGCTGAGTTTGATTTTTTTGTATTAATGATTCTCTTTGACGAAGTTGTTGTTGTTGCAATAATTTAATTTCTTCATTTTGATGTGGAGGATGATGTGCTTGTGTTTGATATTGCGGCCCAGAAGAAATTTTATCTGTTTTATTTTGTTTTTGCTGAATAACAAAATCACGTACTTCACCAATAGCACGTTTATTTAAATCTTCTAAGAGTGGAAATGGTGGATTTTGTGTATAATATGTAATTTGTTTTTTGAAAATAGATACTAATATTCTCTTCATTGTAGTCTCTTCAAGTGTAGCTTGATATTTTTCACGAATAAATGTGTTACATACATTTGCAATTAAACTAATATTTGCTTCCTCAAGTGTTAAATGATTCATGATTTCATAGTATCATAAGTTATTTTTTAAGTGCTGTTGTATTTGGACGGAATAATACATTACGTAATTTATGTATTTTAGAATCATTTGTTTTAATTTTCTCTATTTCTTCAAATGTAATTCCAGGTTTTTTCTTTAATTTATCAAGCCACCGAATTTGATATGCCATAGAAAATACACCACATTCACTATCTCCATATTGATGACGGTTTTCATTATAATCGGTGCGAAATTCACGTGAAATTTTATTTTCATTTGCAATTTTTTCTGCTTGTGTTTTTAATTTTTTCATAAATGTACCTACTTCTGGTGGGGGAGTACGCGAAACACTGTCATAATAATAAGCACCAAAACAAGGTTTCTCTGGATCAATACATGCAAATAATGATGTCCAATGTGAACCAGATTGGTCATGTTTATCTAAATTTGTTATAAGACCAATATATTGAATTCCTTTTTTATATAATGTAGCAATATTCACATGACACATTTCTTTGAATAAACATTCTCCAAATGAATCTGTAGCTGCAAAATCAATTGGATATACACCTAAAAATTGGTATTTAAATGATTGATCTTCTTGATATTGATTCATTACTGCTTCAATATCATAATTTGATAACCAAGCATAAGGTTTTTTATACCATTCGCTTGGTTTCACTGGACGAAGTGTTTTAACTATTTCTGGGTCTTTTTTAGCACCGTCTAATTTATCAACCCAACAAAATTCTTTTCCAGCTCCTTTACATTGTGATGACATTCGTTTATTCATTTCTTTCCAGAGTTCTTTTTTTGAAAGTTTTACACCGCCTTTTATTTTCATTATTTTATTTGAAGGATACAGATCGTTCCATATTTTTATAAGACGTTCAAGAGCTGCTTGTGAAAAACAAGTATTATCTTTTTCAAAATTTTTTTCACCAATTGGACTACAAAAAGCCATCGCTCTATATAAATAAAAGAAATTGAATTTATATTTATGAAAATATAAGTTTAAAAATTGATAAATAATATCCAAGTTTTTATAAAAAGACAATTCCTTAGAAAAAATGGAAGAATTTAAGAAACAACTAAGACTATTCCGGTGTGAAAAAGGAAATGCTTATACGCATACCAGTATTGACAATCCAAAAATTAGTTTATATGTACCAGATGAAAAAGTTGAAGAATTTAAGACACTCTATAAGAATGCAATTGTTCAAAATTTTCATCTTCATCTTACTGAAAAACCTACTGATCCAAGTCCAATGCGCATTGATCTTGATTTTAGATTTTCAATGGTAGATCCAAAACCTGCAAAAGATGTTCCTCTTCCACGAATTTACACAACCGCTCATGTGCAAAAAATTCTACTTGAATATTTTAAAATTTTATGGAAGTATTTAGATATTCCAGTTGGTCCAGAAGGTGATCATATTCGTACTGCGTATGTTATGGAAAAGCCACATCCAGTCGAAAATCGTGGAAAAATCAAAGACGGTATCCATGTGATATGGCCTCATATCGTTATATCACATTCTTTACAACATCTTGTTCGAAAACAAATTCTTGTTATTGCAAATGAAATATTTCAAGGACTCTCATTTACGAATACATTTGATGATATTATTGATCAAGCTATTATTGATAAAAATAATTGGCAAATGTATCGTAGTAGAAAGCCAGAATGCGAAGAGTATCAAGTGACTCAAATTTATGTATATATTCCTCAAACTGAAGAACTTCGCTCTCAAGATGTGCCATCTCTTTATGACCAACTTCAGTTAGATTATGTTCAACTTTTTTCCATGCGAAAAAAAGAACATCAACTTATTCCTTATCGGGAAGATAAACGAGCAGAAATTGAGGAATATATCCGGCATGTTCTTCCAACTATGGATGAACGTCGCAAAAAAAAATTGCATGGTGAAATTTTCAGTAAGACAATAAATTTACTTAAAAATTATATCACAGATGATGAATTTGAACTTGCTCGTTCGCTTGTAAGAGATTGTTTGAATCCTCGTCGTGCAGAAAATTATGAAGAATGGATGAAATTAGGATGGACACTGAGAAATATAGACTATAGATTACTTGATGCATGGGTTGAATTTTCACGTGTATCAAGTAAATATATTGAAGGAGAATGTCAAAAATTATGGAATCAAATGCGATGTGATACCATGAAAATGGGTACACTTCGATGGTGGGCAAAAGAAGATAATCCAATGAAATATAAAGATATTTGTGACCAAACAGTTATTGACCTAATTGATAAATCTATTGGAACAGATGGAGCTCATTATGATGTCGCAAAAGTTGTTCATGGAATGTATAAAGATCGATATCGACACGCTTCAAAAGATACTTGGTATATTTACAACGAAGTAAATCACAGATGGATACGTTCGAAAGAAGGGTTGAAATTAAGAAATATATTATCAGTGGATGTATGTCAAAAATTTATGGAACGTGCACTTCATTGGAATATTGAATCAACCCGAACGAATGATGATGAACAGCGAAAAACATTTCAAACACGAAAAGATAAATTGAATGTTATTGCAGTGAAGTTGAAAAATGCCAGTTATAAAAGCAGCATTATGACAGAATGTAAAGCACTTTTTACAGATGAGAAATTTGAAGAAAATCTGGATCATCATCCTCATCTCATTGGATTTGAAAATGGTGTATATGATTTGCGAATGCATGAATTTCGTGATGGTCTTCCAGATGATTATATTGGATTTGCAACTGGAAGACAGTATCAAAAATATGATCCAAAATCAATCGAAGGAAAAGAGATTGAATCATATATGGCGCAAGTTTTTACAAATGTCAATGTAAAGAAATATGTAAAAGATATTTTTGCCTGTGTACTTGATGGAAGTATACGTCAAGAAAAGTTTTACATTTTCACAGGTAGTGGTTGTCATGCAAAAGATACTAAAATAATGATGTCAGATGGATCAATCAAAATGGTTCAAGATATTACAATTGGAGATAAACTTATGGGAGATGATTCAACTCCACGGAATGTTCTTGAATTATTTCAAGGAAAATCAAAAATGTATCGTATTTCTCCAATAAAAGGAGATTCATTTATAGTAAATGAAGACCATCTACTTTCACTTAAATTTACAAATTTAGCTCATCATGTAAAACGGTCTGATAGTTTAGTAGAACGTTGGCGAGCAAATTGGTATGAATTATCAAATGATATGTCAAAATGTCCAATTCGAAAAAGTATATCATTTAAAAATGAACAAGATGCAATTAAATATAAATTATATAATTTACCAGAAAAAGCAATTAAACAAGGGGAAATAATTGATATTAAAGTAAAAGATTTGCTTCAATGGAATTCATGGTGGCATTTAAAAGGCAATGTGAATTTATATCGTCCAGAAATAATAAATTTTGAAGAAAAAGCTCTCTTAATAGATCCTTATATGTTTGGATGTTGGATTGGTGATGGTCATTCGGATGGTCCTACAATTACAACAATGGACCCAGAAATAGTAAAATATTTCGAAGAGAATGTGCCACCAAATCATATATTTAAAGTTCGACCAGGATCTGCGAAATCAAATAGTAAAGCCAGAACATATGGAATATCTTTTACAGGTAAAAAACGCCGATATATTTGCGATAATTATTTTACAAATGCATTGCGTGAATATAAAGTCATTGGTAATAAACACATTCCAGAAGTGTATAAATGTAACTCTCGTGAAAATCGTCTGAAACTTCTTGCAGGTATTCTTGATACTGATGGTACATATCAAGCAAAGATGTATCAATATTGTATAAATCAAAAGAATGAACGCATTATTGATGATATTCAATATCTTGTTCGATCTCTTGGATTCGCATGTTATAAAAAACGAATTCAAGCTAAGTGTTGCAATAATGGTAAAATTGGCACATATTATAGACTTAATATATCAGGAAATGGTATTGATGATATACCATCATTATTACCACGTAAACAAGCAGCATGTCGTAATAAATCTAAAAATGTACTATTAAATTCATTCAAAATAACTCCGGTTGAAGATGATTATTATTATGGATTTGAATTAGATAGAAATCATCGTTATTTGATGAAAGATTTTACAGTTACACATAATTCCAACTCAAAATCTCTTATGCTTAATTTAATACAAAAAGCCCTTGGTGATTATTACTGTATTTTACCGATTGCATTGTTAACTCAAAAAAGAACATCTTCAAATGCTGCGCAGTCTGAATTAGTAAGAACAAAAGGCCGCCGCATTAGTGTTATGCAAGAACCTGGTGAAAATGAGAAACTTAATATTGGACTTATGAAAGAATTGAGTGGAGGTGATCGTATTCTATGTCGTGGGCTCTTTCAAGAAGCTATTGAATTTAAACCTCAATTTAAGATGATTATGACATGCAATGAATTACCAGAAGTAGGAAGTGATGATGGCGGTACATGGCGTCGTATTCGTGTTGTTGAATTTACATCTAAATTCGTCGATAAACCAGATCCAAAAAACTCGAAAGAATTTCCAATTGATCCAGATCTTACTGATAAACTTGACCGCTGGGCAGATACTTTTATAAGTATGCTTATTGATCATCATAAAGATTTAGATGTTAAAAATATGATTGAACCAGCAGAAGTTCGTATTGCTACTGAAGGATATAAAAAGAATAATGATATTATTGGACAATTTGTTGGAGATAAACTGGAGAAAGATGAAAATGCAACAACTCGATATCTTCTTAATCCACTATTTGGAGATTTCAAATCTTGGGCATCTCAAATTGTACCAAAAGGTAAGAAAATCCCAGATAGAAATCAATTTCGTGCATATTTGGAAAAGATTTTCGGTATCTATCCAGATAATGGAAGAGGATGGAAAGGAATCAAATTAAAATCATCATCTACCAATACTGAACAAGAAACTGAAAAAGCCGATGAAGACGTAGATAGTGAAATTGATTAAAATAAAAATTGATAGTTGACTTAAAAAGAAGATATTTTGTATATAGAACTGTATTATTCCTAAAGATACTCATGGAAATCGCAATTATTCGTGAAAATTTAAAAGATATGCTTGAGGCACGAGGTGACAATGTTTCATATATTGAGGAACATGGTGATGCAGTTGATCCAAAAAGATATTATAATGAATTAATTCTTTTAGATACTGATAAAACTGTAGTATTCTTTGTACTATCCAAAGAAATTCTAAAAGACTGGAAATTGAAAGAAGAAGCAGATGAAACAGCCCTTATAAAAAAATATAGTCGAAAACATTTTATTCTTATTTTAACCGAACCACCATCATCTGCACTTATGCATCAACTTCAAGCTCGCGATAAAATTCTTCAACATATGAATGGAGCTTTACAAATATTTTATGTTAAAGAACTCCTCTATAATCCAATGAAACATGTTCTTGTTCCAAAGCATGAAAAAATTAATGAAGAAGAAGCCAAACAAATTTTATCACTATACTTGATAAAACATAAAAATCAACTTCCAGCAATTAAAAAAGACGATGTTATTGCGCGATGGTTAGGACTTCGACATGGAGATATTGTACGAATTACTCGCTATAATGAAACATCTGGAACATACTATTATTATAGATGCTGCCTTTAAAAATACGTATATTCTTTTTCTATTATTTAAAATAGAGAGCTCTTAAATTATGGCTGATCAAGATATTATCTTAAAATTAAATATTTTAAATACTACATATTTAAACAATATTGATAATCCTTTCTTAGGTTCAAAAAAATATGGGGCATTTAATTCAAGTCAAGTACCCGCTGTATGCTCATCATCACCACAATGTATGTTACAATATAAGTGCATTAATTATATTTATACCGGAACAAATATGTTAGATATTGATGATGATAATTTAATCACTTTATCTAATGGTGCAAGTTTACCATCAACAAATCAACAAGTGTCCATATTTGCACAAGGTGCGAATGATTATTCAAGAGTCGCTGCAAATAGTTTTGTATTCTCAGCGAATGGGTCAGGAGCTGGTGCAGGAGATAGTGTAAATTTTGTCAGTTCATCTGCTCCATTAACAACTGATATAAATTGTATGGAATTATTGTTATATTTAAATAATTCTAGTTCAACAACAATGAGTAATATACCAATTTCATTATATTACTTACAAGGTTTATATGCTTGGTATGCAATGTTTGATAAAACAAATTGGATAAAATACACATCAGGACAGAATGTAACTTTATCAATTCCTGATATACAACAAGGATCATCGACACAAATAGTTTTTGTTCCAGTAACAATTAATCAAAACACATCTGGATATCCACATTCAACAAAAAGTTTACAATCTCAACTAATTGCTTTAAGTTCAAATTCTCCATATGCATTTTTAAATAATGCTGGAAATACCACTCCAACAATTATTAATATAATGAATTTAATTGTAAATTTTAAAAATGGCACAACTGGAATTTTTGATCAAACAAATTTTGATCCATTTACCGCACGTAGAATTATTCATTTACACATAATTATGATGCAATATCAAATTGCAAAATCATATACAAATAGTGCAAATGAAGTATCACATGCAACAACTGCAGAAAAAGTTGTATATGCTATTGCAGCCTTATTAGAATCATCAAATAATACACTCATGGATCCTAACACTGGTGCATTTGTAAATGTATTAGATGCAGTTCAAGGTCGTATTAAAGATTATAATTTTGACCAAAAAAAAATAACATCATTGGATAGTGATGTGAGAAATCTTCAATCAAATATTGCAATCGATTCAAATGCATTATCACAAGAAATAATATACCAAAACGCAATTAAAAATTATTATTATGTTGCATTAGTATTATTAATAATAACATCATTCACAGTTATTGGAATGTATATAAAACCATCTGACCCAAATAAAAAAGTAATAGTAAGTAGTGGTTTAGCAGTTATTGTTGTCATAATTGCATTTGTACTTAATTATTATTTACAAAACACACTTTCATCTGAAGGATTTTATGTTGATCATAAAAATATAAATCAATCAATGTCTTCTACTGGCAAATCTTATTTAGAAAACTTTGTTGTTGCAGATGATATAAATGCACTTGAAATATCAACAATTATTCCAAATGCAAGAACATTTTTAGATAATACAATTTCATTAGTAACTGCATTAAATAATTATAATATATATGGTCGTGTAAATATTGGAATGAATAACCAGTATAGTTATTATAATGATGCAAAACAAAGTCTTTTAGTGAAAGATAAAAATATTCAAAATTACACAACGATTAATTATATTACACAAATTAATTATGCTGCACGAATGAACTTAGTACTTGCATTAAGTATCATAATGTCTGTTAGTACTGCAGCATATTTTGCATTAAACGGTTCTGCATCGTCACAAGGAATTATAAGAATACTTGCAATCATCTTCATGTTAGGTGCAATATTTGCATTCGTACTTGAAACAATGACACATGTACGCAATCATCCAAAACAAAAATATTGGGCAGCACCAAAGACAACCAAATAAATTATAAAAATAAAAAGACTATCTAATTAAATTTTTGCATATTTTTTAAATATAAGTCAGTATATGAACTATCTGTTGATACGTTTTTAACAAATCCTTGGGCAAGTAACCATCCTGGTGAAAAAATATTTAGTGGATGTTTTTCATTAAGTAGCATATGAATGCTAAGAAAATAGAGCGCTAAAAATATAAAAGTCCATTTTAAACTTCGTGTACTTATATAAAATAAAGCCGCAAGTATAACAATTTTACTTTCCGGTGTTTCTAATAATTTTTTTTGAGCATCTGTTAAATCAAAAGTGATATGACGAGCTGCAGCGTGCATAATAAATGTTGAAAATAAAGCAAGTAAATCTGGTGAACTCCCGCCAGTTATTGGTACACCTGGGGTGGACATACTATACATATCTAAGAAAATCGATTTACATTTTCAGTGTACGTGTAAATATTATACCATCTACAATAAGTGCAAAAGTCAAAAGTAATAGTAATGCACCTATTTTATTATTACTTTGTAAAATATGTAATGATAAAAGAAGCATGACAAGTATAATCCAAGGATGATCATATATTTTAACAACCCATAAAGGATATTTTACACGTGTTTGAAAACCGTAAATGATACAAATTGCCGAAAGAATACCAATAATTATCCCTTCAAGATATTCATTCATTTCTAATGCGTTGTTTGGATTCTTCTACATATACTTGGTAGAAAAGAAAAATCTTAAAAGATAATAGTGGGTATGTACTGTACATTACAAGAAGCATATAATATACCGTCTTTTGCGAATAAAAAGAAAAAAGGATGTACAAATCCAATTGGTAAAATTTCAGCAGATAGTTATGAACCATATGATCCATATACTGCCGATAGTGGAAAAGAAAGAGCTTTAACATTAACATTA
>Ga0136642_1000786_pt1 | contig 15194 bp, 20 predicted proteins | sample LowCatLa1302831Y_FD_115313 | JGI IMG/M metagenome (GOLD analysis project Ga0136642, IMG submission 115313) | Freshwater microbial communities from Lower Cathedral Lake, Yosemite National Park, California, USA - 13028-31Y | ecosystem: Environmental > Aquatic > Freshwater > Lake ... | reverse complement strand
ATGACCCATAGCTCAATTGGCGGAGCGACGAGCTGTTAACTCGTAGGTTCCTGGTTCGAGTCCAGGTGGGTCAGCGGGTCACCCTTTGTAGCTCAGCGGATAGAGCAAACGGCTTCTACCCGTTTGGCCGCAGGTTCAAATCCTGCCAAAGGGACACAGTAATTTCTGCTAGGATAAAAACTGCATTAATCCCCTGTAGCCCAATGGCAGAGGCAGACGACTTAAAATCGTCACAGTCTGGGTTCGAATCCCAGTTGGGGAACGATACGGGTAGAGGCTTCGAACATGGCTTCTTTCTTGCAAGGCCCGTATTACCAATCACTAATAAGGAGAAATAAATGGACTGGATTGCACCCCTTTTGAACGTAATCGTGATTGCGCTTCTCGTATGGACGGATTACCGACTTTCGCGTCGTGTGGCTGTTCTTGAGGCGTCAGAAGTGTTTTATGACGATGCGCTGTCTACACTTGCAGAGCAGGTAGCTTTGCTTGAAACCGCAGCTGCTCCCAAGACTCGTGCAGTTAAGAAGCCAGTCGCAAGCTAGCTTCTGCTAGAATAAACACAACGACCCCCCGTCATCTTTGTATGGAGAGGCGGGGGGTTTTCTCACCCCTAAAACAACGAAAAGAGACTCATGGGAATCCTCGGAACAGGCATTCAAGAAGGCTTGCTACTTAAGCCAGTCAAGTACCAGTGGGCAATGGACCTATACAATCAGGCAGTTGCTAACACTTGGTTCCCCAACGAAATTCAGCTTGGTGAAGACATCGGGGACTTTAAGACCATGTCTGAGGATGAGCAGCACGCTATCACATTCTTGCTGTCTTTCTTCAACCCATCGGAATTGATTGTAAACAAGGCGCTGGCTTTTGGCGTTTATCCCTATCTCAGTGCCCCAGAAACACACCTATATCTTGCCAAACAAATGTGGGAAGAGGCCAATCACTGCATGAGCTTTGAGTACGTGCTTGAGACTTTCCCCATCGACCGTGAAAAGATTTACGCTCAGCACGTTGAGAATGAGACCATCAAGGCTAAAGAAGACTTTGAGGTCAAGTTCATCAAGCGCATGACCGAGCAGACCCTCGACATCAACACCACTGAGGGTAAGCAGGACTTTGTGCGTAACTTGGTGGCTTACTCGGTCATTATGGAAGGTATCTGGTTCTATTCGGGCTTCATGGTTGCATTAAGCTTCCGTCAGCGCAATCTGCTACGTAACTTTGCCAGCCTTGTTGACTGGGTCGTTCGTGACGAGTCGCTCCACCTGAAGTTTGGTATCAACCTCATCGTCACTGTTTTGGAAGAAAACCCCGATATCGTGACTGAAGAGTTTGCTGCAGAGATTCAACAGATGATTTTTGATGCCGTTGACATGGAAATTGCCTATAACCAGGAGCAATTCCCCAACGGCATCCTGGGTCTTAATTCCAAGTACGTGTCCCAGTACACGCAGTACTTGGCTGACCGTCGTCTAGAAGAGCTGGGGTTTCCAACTCACTACAACGTCCCTAACCCCGCAAAGTGGATGGCAACCGCCAACGACACTCTGCAGTTGGTCAACTTCTTCGAGGCAACTAACACTAGCTATGAAAGCAACGCAACTGCCGCTTAATAGTTGCATTATGCAAAATTTGCATGTAGCATAATCACACGGCCAGTTGCAGCAGTAATACAAGTCATCCAATCTTTGTATTGCCAGGACCTGTAAAGGGCTGTATGCCAAAACCCCCCTACATATGAGAATTGGCCTCGTAGGGGGGTTTTGTGCTATTATGTAACTGCGAACCCAGTTAAGTTGCAACCATCGCAAGATGTGGCTGGTAGTAGGCCCCCCGCCCCTCTGTTTTGGGTAAAGCTAAGTCACGGGCGGGGCTTTCAATGGGATGTCGTATATGGGTATTATGTCGGTCTCCAAAACCGAGGAATTGAGTTCAAGTCTCAGCATCTCTGCGTAAAGCGGGGGCAGGTCTCCCCGTTTGTAATAAGATTACCCCTCAGCATTTTCATGTTGGGGGGTTTTTCTTGCATAGTATCACTTACACGTAAGATTATGTGTACACAAACAAATACACAATGGTAGATAAAACTAGCATTGTGTAATGCTTGGAAAAGCCATCATTAACTAAAAATACTAAGATAAAGCTTGGAAAGTCAGGCATGCTGATACTATTGAAGTAACCGGTGCAGCTATGGCATAGGTTGGCCCTCGGGTCTTTTTAGCTCCAAGCCTCTCCATCCACGTATAAGAATAGAGGAAGATACACGTATCTGCGCATTACCCCCAGCTTTTGGGTCGGGCTTACTCGACTGGCTGGGGGTTTTGTGTTTCTTGTGGTAGCATTTTTGACATGCCAGGAAAAAATCAAACTAAGCGTATTAATAAGCACAAAGCACATGCCCTAATGGTTTGGGAACGAGAGCAAATTACTGCCGCTCGTGCACACAGCCTTCTATCGGATGCCATTGCAGAATTTGATAAACATAAGGCAGACCTTCCCACTCAAGATGTAGCCGATATTGAAACAAAAGCTGCTGAGCAGTTTCAAGAGATTGAGCGGTTCTTAATCAAAGCCAGAAACAATTTTATGAATAATGTTGGACTATGAATACAAACTTTATTAATTTTGGAAAAACTAAGAAACTTGCTATTACTGAAGAAAAATCCCCAGTAATTGATGAAAAACCTTCTTTAATTGAATTGTTTCGAAAATTCAGCGACGCAGCAAATGACCCCTCATTTGTTACAATCTTGTTTCTTACTGCTATAATTGTGGGACTAATAACCGTAGGGATAGGAGTTGCTGCATTCGCAGTACTGTTCTTACCCTAGTTAGGAGAATAATGTTCATTCCAATCGGCAATTTTAATTTGCCAGTAAGTGAAGATTACAACCGAAACGAGCTAGTACTAGTCAATGGAGAAGCCCCCCAGTAATGGGGGGCTTTCCCTTTGCCCCGACAGAGTATGTTGTACATGTCATAATTGTTCCATGGGTGCTAATAATGCAGATTTTGGCGGTAGTGGTAACGCTGCTAGGTCTAACCAATTTGATGGCTCGGGTAGCAGCACCGATATCCATGGAGCTATGCAGGCTACCACTAAGATGGATGGCCCTTCAGCTATCAAGACCAATACATCTCAAAATGCAGATACAGGGCATACTGCTGGTGCAGTGGCTTACGGTGGAACCTCTTAATGATTCCCGACCCTAAGAACTCTCAACTAAACTCTTACATGGAAGCCGAGCTACGTGCTCGTGGACACCAGCATGTAGAGTCAGGATATTCGGGTGCTGGATATTCTTGGAATGGTTACCCCACATATTTGGGTGGAGGAAACACCATGTATGGTGCCATGAATCCCGTGCCTAATGGTCCTAATCAAGTAGCTGATATACAGGGTTCCGCTGTTGGGACTGCTGCTCAAGAAGCTGGGGCAACTTCTGATGGAGAAAACTCAGGAGCTTCTGGCGTAGGTGGCGCTGCTGCTACCTCAGCTACTGGCGTTTAGGGGTTAACTTTTCGCGTAATCTGACATGCTTAAATCATGATTGCACGTAAGCCTTTAATGCCTATGCCACAACGTGGCGATATTTCAGCACCTGCACGTGTTCTTTATCCCAAGTCAATTGAAGAACCTAGTGTTGCTACGTGGTCTTCTCCAGGGCGCTCCGCTGATGGCGCGTCTGTATCCGGTGGTAATTATCGGCCAATCATGCTTAGCCACCAATTTAGTACTCGCGCAAACTAAGGAGATAAAATGACTTTTCACGAACGTAAGCCCCTTGGTACTGCCCCTGGATACAAGACTAAAGATTGGAATCCCAGTCATTTGGTTAAAGACTTAGGTAAAGCAGCTACGTCTGCTTGGGGGTTTAAATCATTGGCTAAGGACTCTTTCAAAGCTGGTGGTGAAAAGAAGGTAATAAAAAACCTTAAAAAAGCTAATAAAAGGTCTGCAGCTTCTATGCCAGACTTGTCTGACACAAGTAATAATGCGTCTTTTGCTTCTACAGAAACTTCTCGACCATCTTTGAGTCCTCAGCAACAGTATGGTGCTGATATTCGTGCAATTAACAATCATCCAACATTGACTCCTGAGCAAAAGGTTGCAGCGATTAGTCGTATTCATAACACGAATACCCCGCTTAGTCCTACGCAAAATGCTGTACAGCACCTTCCGTCTGCTCAACAGCAGTATGGTATGGACATTCGAGCTATTAAAGACCACCCGACGCTTACTCCCGCACAAAAAGTTGCGGCTACTGGTCGTATTAACAACTTTAATGTTAATACCCGTCCTTTATAACCATACAAATTATTAAATAACTGACATTGTCGGTATTGACCTTTAAGGAGAACACAAATGGCTAAATGCGCTAACTGCGATTCCACTGCACTTTATATCTACGAAACCTCCCCTACACAGCAAACCTTGTACTGTGATTCGGACCTTCCTTCTTTCCTCTACTCTCGACGTAATTCTGGTTCTCTTCCGACTACACCAGAGTTTAAGCAAATTCAACAGGAAAATGAAGCTGGGTTAGCTGTTGGAGCTGATACTGTGCCTGAAAAATCTTCTCGTAAAAAAACAGTTATTGAGGAACCTGTACTCCCTATAGTTGAAGAAACTCCTGTTTCTGAGGCAGTAGCTGAATAATAATGCCTATTATCCGCAAGTTTGCGGTTCAAGGGCATGTCGTTCCTAAAACAGCGTATAGTCCTCATGGACCTTTCCCTCCTGAGGTGCTGGCTCAGTCGTCAATTTACTATGACTCACATTATGGCGACTCTTTGCATGAAGCCTTAGACGACGTTAGGATGTTTCGCTGCAAAGAGTGTGGGACGATTTTATATGAGGATGAACTCGAAATTCATGAATGTGACGACGAGTAAGTTCTAGCTTCCCCGACGCGCGTGGGGTAAGTAATCTTCCACTCTAGAGAAAGAACTACTAATGGCAACTAATAATAACGGGCACTTGCTCGACAGCGCCGGTAACGTCGCAGTTGACTTCGTCTGGGGAAACTTTCCCATGCAGCCCAATGACGTTCGCACTAACCTCCTTGACTATACGCTAGACAATCACATCAATGCTGACTCGGGTTGGAGCGGTTACCCTCAGTATCTGCCCAACACTACTGGTGCTGATATTTCTGGTGCTACTGACTACATTCTCGTGCCTACTGTTCTCGGCCTCACTACTGCAGCGGCTATTGTTGTACTCCGTGATGCTGGGTTTGCTACGGCTGCAGGTGTGAGCACTGTTGTTACAGCTACCTCTGCTACTAATACTGCCACACAGCCTACAAACATCAATGTCACGACTACGACTGCCGCTACCGTAACAGTTGCTGGTGGAACTACCACATGGCCTGTTGGTACGAAGGTCACCATTGCTGCTGGTACGGGAATCCCCGCAGCAGTTGTAGGTACATGGGTTGTTACTGGAGGTAGCGGAAGTACTCTCGTTATTGCTGGTAGTGGCTGGACTGTGGCTAACTCTGGTGCTATCACGCCAGGAACTCAGCTCACAGGTTCTACTGGAACCGTCAAGACACAGAGTGTTGCCCCAGCTGCAGCGACTATCGTCCCTGGTTCTGCAATCACTATCACGCCCTGGGCTTAATAGTAAATGGCTCTTAATGGTGTGCCTCCGAGCGGTCAGTTCCCTGAGCGTGGCTCGGGGGCACCCATTATTCCTTACGTACAAAGTACTCGCGGTCTTGAAGCAAACCGTGGTTATGCAAAATTCAATACACTTCGGTCTCTTTATACAGACACCACTGAGCTAGCTGCTCAGTTTGGGTTTGATGCTACCTCTGGGCAATACTATAACCCAGATATGTCTGGTCCAATAGTAAACTCTGACGTAATCACTGCACCTGAGGCTCCTGCTCGCCTTACCGATACGCCAACTTCTTCGAGCAATTATCGTCGTCCGCGTACAGTAGCCGCTGGATATGATGAATCCCGTAAAGTAATGACCGTGGTTTTTCGTGATGGTACCGTGTATAACTACTACGGTGTGACCTCCGGAGAATGGGAGGGGTTTCATGCAGCTATTTCTAAAGGTAAAGCTGGGTTAAATCGGCATCCTACGGAGGGTATCTTTATCGGCAAAGAACGAGGAGTTGCCGACATGACTACATTACCTGCTGATGTTCAAGAGCAGCTTTATCGTACAATTAGGTCACAGCAGATATACCGTAATCCCAAGTCTTTTAAAGAGGTAACCTCCTCCACTCCCAAGTATCGCTCTGGAGTTGCAGGTAGTAATCCTGCTAAAGGCGGTACAAATCCAGCACAAAGAAAAAGACGGTCTAAATAAATGCCAAAGGTACACAATATCGGCTCAACTCGGTTCATACAATTTCTTAATTTCCCTGCTGTATGGGGATGGAAAGTGGCTGTAAAAGGCTGGACACAGGAAATCGAAGAACCTTTTCGTAGTGCTGAACCTATTATCCTGAGACTTCCCTTCCAGAAAGCGGTAGTGTTTGGACGTTGGACCGGAGAACATTCGGAGGATGACGCGCTCAATAGGGCCGTTCAAAGACGGGATTTAACAGATGACGATTTTCAAGAAGAAAAAGGCTGGGTCCCAGTCACAGACGAAGCTTCAGAAGAGAATAGCTAGTATATCTACTTCTGAGCTTATTACTTGGACAGAAAATGCCTTGTTTGTAGTTGGTAAAGAAGTAACTGCCTGGTCAAGGGACCATAGTGCTGACCATCTCTACGAAGCAGACATGGGTGCTGAGGCTCTTTATGCGATTACGCAAGAGCTAAAAGCTAGAGCTAAAAATGATTTCTGAAGAAAACGAGGGCAAATTTGAAGAAATTAACCCTGAGTACTATACAGAGGACCATGAGCTTCCTGATGTAGAAGATGTTGATGATGAACTTGACGAGCTATCTCAAGATTTTGTAAATAGAATCATTGATAAAATAATGTTGTTTATGGTGGTGTTGGTGGGGCATGACCTCCATGTGTATCAAAAGCCGCTAGCTAGACGCATCATCGAGTCTGTTATCATCAATGATGGTGAAGAGATTACTGCTCTTGCTGCTCGTCAGTCAGGTAAGACTGAGACTGTATCGGATACCCTCAGTACACTCATGGTTATCCTTCCTTTGTTGGCAAAGCTCTATCCAGACCTTCTTGGAAAGTTTAAGGGAGGGTTGTGGGTAGGGATGTTTGCTCCTACAGAGTCTCAGGCAGAAACACTCTTTAGTCGTACCGTTACTCGTTTAACATCAGAGACTGCTCTTGCAGTTTTGGAAGACCCAGAGATTGATGATACTGCCGCGCGAGTCGGAGGTGTAACTAAGATGATTCGGTTGAAGAACTCTGGTTCCACGCTTACTATGATGACAGCTAACCCTAGGGCCAAGATTGAGTCCAAATCCTTCCATGTCATCGTCATTGATGAGTGTCAGGAAGCAGATGACTTTGTAGTCTCCAAGTCTATTTCTCCGATGTTGGCATACTACGCCGGTACCATGATTAAGACTGGAACTCCTACCACCTCTAAGAACAATTTTTATCGTTCTATTCAGCTTAACAAGCGTAGGGCTACGGCTAGGGGTGCTCGAAAAAATCACTATCAATGGGACTGGCGAGATGTTGCAAAAGTCAACGAAAATTATGCAAAATTCATTAAAAAAGAAATGTTGCGAATTGGCGATGATTCGGATGAGTTTCAGATGTCATATAACTGTAAATGGCTTCTTGAACGAGGCATGTTTGTAACTCAATCCGCAATGGATGAGCTTGGAGATACGAGCCAGGAGCTAGTGAAGTCATGGCATAAAACCCCTGTAGTAGTAGGAATTGACCCTGCTCGTAAGATGGACTCTACAATCGTGACAGTTGTCTGGGTGGACTGGGACCGACCTGATGAGTTTGGATATTTTGACCATAGAGTGTTGAACTGGTTAGAGCTTCAAGGGGACGACTGGGAAGAACAATACTTCCAAATTGTTAACTTTCTGGGCAATTATGACGTGCTTGCTGTGGGAGTAGACGCTAATGGTGTGGGAGATGCAGTAGCTCAGCGTTTGAAGATTCTTATTCCTCGTGCTGAAGTCATTTCTCTTACGTCTTCACCAACAGAGCAGTCTAAGCGGTTTAAACATCTGCAAGCTTTGATTCAGCGAAAAATGTTATCTTTTCCCGCACATGCTAAGACTAGAAGACTGCGCATCTGGAAACGCTTTGTACAGCAAATGACTGACGCTGAGGTTCAGTACAAAGGACCTAATTTCACGGTTGCTGCACCCGATGAGGCTTATGCGCACGATGACTTTGTGGACTCTTTAGCTATCGCATGCTCGATGACTGTAGACCTTGTAATGCCTGAGGTACAAGTTAGCTCCAACAATTTCTTTTAATAAAAATGAGTTGACCATTAATTAATTTGTAAAAAGCGAGAAACTGGTAAGTGAAACGCGCATTTCATTTTAACTAAGGAGTTTCCATGGGCATCGCCCCCGCACCTCAATTCCCTGAGCGTTCGCCTCAGACTTACGAGCTTAAAGCTGCAGGAAACGACGAACGTCGTGGACCCCTGCGTTTTGAAGAAGGTATCGCTACAGATACCGATGTCCCCACAGACTTCCAAAAGGGTGTCATGAGCGGGTTCGCTTCGGCTCCTGGTCGTCCCAACCGTAATGCCCCTGTTTGGCAGAAGCCTGCAGCTGAAACTATGGCTGAGCGTGCACACGTAGGTTCGGCTGCATGGATTGAAGCCCCTACATTCCTCGGAGAGTTTGCTCACGGTTCGTTTACGAACTACGCAGAGCAGACGTTTGAGACAGTAGCTCGCACGGGTGGGCGCACACAGCGTCTTAACCCTACTGTCGTAAACGACTAGGTTTAACCTGATGGGGTTCTTCCTCGGCTGCTAGATTAGCGGTTGTGGGAAGAACCCCATATTTACTGAGGAGCAGGTATGGCACATCAAGAACCTTCCAATCCACGTCTATGGAGCATGGTAATCATGCAGGCTAGGGCAAAATTTGCGACGTATCCTTCTCCGGGTGCTAGCCACTGGGTTCACTCCGAGTACATCAAGCACGGTGGTCAATTTGTAGAAGTGTCTAACGATACAAAGCAAAAAGCAGCTGCAAAAAAGCATTTTGAAGAAAAAAAACGTGAACGATTAGAGCAGCGTTCCGAGCACACCAAGTCGAAAGATAGGAAGTAATGTCCTCCTTTGCAGACTTTTCTCCCGCCAGCTATCGTGCAGCGTCCTCTGACCTCACGATTAGCATCTCGCCCCTTGGGCTTGTAGAGCTAGCTGATGAAGAATTCGAGGTTCACGGCCCTCGTCTAAATAGATATTCACTTAACTGGGCTATGTACCTAGGACATCACTGGGGATACCGCCGAGAACAGGGTGAGATGCAAGTCTCATTCAATTACTACCGCGCTTTCATTGATTATCTGAGCCGATTTACTTTTGGTAAAGGCGTACACTTTCGTAGTCCTAAAGCCACAGAGGCTATCGTTCCGGCACTTCTTGAGCGAGTGTGGGAATTAGATAACGATAAACAGCGAGTTCTTTATGAAATGGCTCAAGTAGGAGCTATTACTGGAGATGCTTTTATTAAGATAGCTTATGAAGAAGCTTGGGAAGACTCCATAGGAAACTTCCACCCCGGTCGTGTCCGTATTCTTCCTCTAAACTCAGCTTTTTGTTTCCCTGAGTTTCACCCGCATGACCGCACACGACTGCTACGGTTCAAGCAGAAGTACCGTTTCTGGGGTACCAGCCTTGAAGGTACTCGTCAGGTTTTTACTTATACTGAGATTCTTACTGATGACATCATTGAAGAGTACATTAATGATGAGATGATTGATTCTCGCCCCAATCCTTTGGGCCAAATTCCTGTCGTACATATTCCCAACATTCCTGTATCAGGTTCGCCATGGGGGTTAGCAGACGCGCATGACATTATTTCTTTGAACCGGTCTTATAATGAAATTGCTACCGATGTAGCCGACATTATCAATTACCATGCTGCTCCTGTTACGGTTATTGTCGGAGCAAAAGCTTCTAACCTTGAAAAGGGCGCAAAAAAGGTCTGGGGAGGTCTCCCTAAAGACGCTCAGGTGTTTAACCTTGAGGGCGGAGGAGCTGGTCTCGCGGGTGCCATGGAGTACATGAAGATGCTAAAGACATCTATGCATGAGCTTATGAACCTTCCAGAAACAGCGCTTGGTCAAGTACAGCCTATTTCAAACACTTCAGGTGTAGCTCTTGCTATTCAGTATCAGCCATTGATGAACCGTTGGGCACAAAAAACCGCTCAGTACGGGCTTGGTCTTGAGCGAGTAAATGAGCTAGTGCTTCTCAACCTTGCGGTTAAAGAGCCAGAAACATTTATATATGACCCTGAGAAATATGGCCCTATTAAAGAGGGGGAGCAGCTAGACGTTCTCGACCCTAGAGACCCCATTACTTACCGCTCATATGCGCAATTCCCGCAGCCTCTTCCTCTCGACAAGCTAATCCTTCTTAATGAGCTTCAGCAGAAAATGACTATGGGTCTTGAGTCTAAAGAGGGAGCACTTCGTGCTCTTGGCGAAGAGTTCCCCAATGAGAAACTGCAGGAAATTCGTGCGGAGCTTATTGATGATGCTGAGTCTGACGGCGCTCTTAACTTAGTCAAGATTCAAATCCAGAAGTCGATTATGGACATGACTGGGATGATGAGTGGACCCGATGGGACTGCTATTCCCATGGAACCCACAATGCTTGGTGATGGGGATACCCTCGGAGACGGAATTTCCGGTCCTGCTACTCCACAATCTGTTGCTAATCCCGCACTCAACTCCACCGGAGAAGAGCTGCAAGGGGAAGCTGAAATTCGAAATAAGCTCGTAACAGACGCTTATGGGACAAAACTTGCCTCCCGACAGGGAGTTGACAAGGACAACTAAAAAAATCAATGAAATGATTATTTTAGAGAGACATGACGGTCTTACTTAGATTGACTTGTCTTAATACTGTTAGGTCATGTGGCACGCCCTTGTGGGCATTCGGAAAACGACCCTGAGAATGAGAAGAGACTCCATGTCGAATAATAACACTGAGGTAGCAGAAACTGCAACCGTAGCAACACCCGCAGCATCGGACATTTTTACATCCGAGGTAACATCTCAAGGACAGTATACAGCTGAGGATATTTCTCGTGCTCGTACACAGGAAAAAGAGAAGCTTTACCCCGCAATGGAAAAAATGAAAGAAGAACTTGCCCAGCTTAAGGCTGAGCGAGATGCAGAAGCTGCAAAAGAGGCTGACCGTCGTGCACAGCGTGTAGCGCGGGATGCAGAAGCTGCCAAGAGGAAAGAATTAGATGCCGAGCAGGAGCTTGGTTTTAAGGAACTTCTTCACAAAAAGGAAGCTGAACTTCAAGCTGAGATTCAAGCTGAGCGAGCAGAACGTGAAAAGGCTCTCGCCCTTCTTGACCGAGAACGTCAGTTCCAGGAACTTCAGGCTTATCGCCATGAACGAGTAGAACTTGAACGTGAAAATATCATCCCTGAGCTTGTTGACTTGATTAAGGGTGATTCTAAAGATGATATTGAGCAAAGCATCGCAGCACTTAAAAGTAAGTCTGCTCAAATTTTCGAGTCTGTAGCGCAAGCTTCCCAGCAGACTCGTAAAGACATGGTAGGAGCACGAGTTACCGCTCCCGCCTCTGGACCCCTCGATAATGACCCGGCCTCCAATCCCCTTAGCTCCTCCGACATTACTAACATGTCAATGGCAGACTACTCGAAAAACCGAGCCAAGCTTCTTGGTACGGCAGGAAATAACCGTGGTCAGGGTTTGTTCGGCTAAGTACTAAACCCACAACCTCTACCCACCTCTGAAAGGTACCCAACTAATGGCTTCAGCTATTACCGGCTCTGGCTCTCTCGCCTCGGCTCCCACAGCTTACTCAGGTTCCAACTCGCAGCTTTCGCAGGCAATCCAGACCATCTGGTCCAAGGAAATCCTGTTCCAGGCCATGCCTATCCTCCGCTTCGAGCAGTTCGCTGTAAAGAAGACGGAACTCGGCGTCGCTCCTGGTCTGCGTGTTAACTTCCTGCGTTACAAGAACTTCGCAGTAGACCCCACACCCTTGACTGAAGGTGTGCGTATGACCACTAGTGCCCTTACGGCTGAGCAGATTGCTATCACGGTTGCTGAGCACGGATACGCTGTTGCCGTCTCCGAACTGCTCCTCAACTCGTCCTTCGATGACATCATGGCTTCGGCTTCGCGTCTTCTTGGTCGTCACATGGCTCAGTACCTTGACGTACAGGCTCGCAACACTCTTGGTGCTGCTACTTCGGCTGTCTACGGTTACGACCGCTCGGGCTTCTCGGCTTCGACGACCTTCAACACATACGCTGAGGGTATTCCTGCTGACTCCATCTCCGGTGGTACAACGCCTATCACGGCTAACCACAAGCTCACGACTGGTACCATCAAGGATGCTGCTCTTACCCTCGCAGGCAAGAACATCCCCCGCATTGGTGAGACCTACGTCATGTTCATCCACCCCAAGCAGTCGCGTGACTTGCGTTCAAACCCTGAGTTCATTGAAGTAACGAAGTACGCCGCTCCCGGTAACTTCATGCTCGGTGAAATCGGTCGTCTGTACGACGTGGTCTTCATCGAGACGACTCAGGTCAACTTGCTCAAGGCTTCCACGGCTTACTCGCAGGCTGCAAACGTTGGCTTCCCCGCCAGCCAGGGTGACGTCCCCGTCAAGGCTAACACCGGCCCCGGCCTTGGTGGTAACCCTGAGGCTACTTCGACTCCTTCGGCTACATCGGGTACGCCTGCTGTCGATGTCTACGAGTCGGTCATGATTGGTGACAACGCCTTCGGACACGCCATCAGCCTCCCCGTTGAACTGCGCGATGGTGGCGTTCTCGACTTCGGTCGTGAGCACGCTCTGGCCTGGTATTCCATCTGGGGCCTCGGTATCATCACTGACCAGGCAATCGTTAAAGCATATACTGCGTAATCAGGGATTCCCTGCAAAGTAGCATAGCTACTTGACATTAATCTCCCGGTAGTGGTACCATTAGGTAACTACTACCGGGAGATTTTTATGTGCTCACAAGAAAACTGCGACAAGCCAATACATAGCAAAGGTCTATGTCAGAACCATTACCGACAAGCACAGCGGCGTGAACGAGGGCTGAAACCTCGTGGCCCAGCTCCTGACCCCAGCAAACCTAGGTCACGTCACGGAGAAGCTAGAGCTAACGATGGAACAGGTTATCGTATTAATGAAATCGGTGGAACTTGCCGAAACGGACATGTGCTCACAGATGACCTTGTGTACTACCCTTTAACAGGGGGTCTTAAGTGCAAAATTTGTCGGGCTAACTCGCAAGCACGACGATTGGGTAAAGAAGAACCCAATGCTGTAAAAGTCTGGAATAAAAATAAAACTCATTGTGCCAAAGGCCATGAGTATGACAGCGTTAAATCTGACGGTACACGGGTATGCTCTGAGTGCCGTGCTGCCGCAAATAAAGCGTGGAGACTACGAAGCCTTTACGACATCACTGTAGAGCAGTTCGACCAAATGCTAGAAGCGCAGGATAGCTCCTGCCTTATCTGCCACCGCAGCTTTGACGACTACCCACCAGTGGTAGACCATGACCATGCTACTGGAGCTGTACGAGCACTCCTTTGTACCAATTGCAATACCGGATTGGGGCAGTTTATGGATGAGCCGGAGCTGCTTCGGGCTGGTGCAGACTATCTTGAGTCTTTTAGCGAGACAACCACCGAATAACAAGCAAAACTTATTACCGTACATGTGACACTAATTTACAGGAGAATTATTATGGCAAATATCCCAACAAGTCCCTTGGATGCAACAGGTCGTGCAGCTGAAGTTGCCGCCAAGCGTAATGCGAAAGTGTTGTCTGAGCGAGCAGATGAGATTTCCCTCGTTCGTCAGGTAGAGGCAGACAGCCTCAAGAACGATGTGTTTGACCCCAAGCAGCCCGATGCCCCTATCCTTATTGATGAGATTGAAGAAGTCGGAGTTTCGGTCAACAATGACAAGGTCATCATCCGCACGGTTGCCGATATTGATAATATGACCTACGGTGTGGGTAATGATTACACATTTAAGGCCGGAGTCAAGTACTCGGTCCCCCGCCACTTGGCAGACTACCTTGAGCGCCTCGGGTACATCTGGCAAGCAGGTAGCTAGTCCCCTCAAACTATCAACTCAGAATTGATAGTTGAACTACAAACTTCTGCTTTGTAGTTTCCCACATACATCCGCCTTGCTGGTTTGCCCACCTTCCAGCAAGGCGGATTTGTGTTTGGGCGGTATTTTGGGCGTAAACACGAGACCATAAATAGCAGGCAATTACTCCGGAGGATTTGTGGCAACCATATCTAGCCTTATTGGCAGAGTCCGAGTCGAGCTGGGTGACCTCGGCAAGTCTTTCGTCATGCAATTTGTGGCTGATGGTACCACCAACCGTTTTCAGTTGCACTACTCTCCCCTAGATGCCACAACCGTTATGGTGTTTAAAAATGGCGTCGATATCACGTCCACGGCATCTGTGGAAGAGTCTACAGGTATCTTGGTGGTCAAGGACCTTCCAGCAGACATGGATGAGTTCACGGTTAGCGGCACATATTACCGCTACTTCACTGCAGCAGAAATGACCTCTCTTATTGAGACGGCTGTTGCGCAACACACGGCAGGACATGCCGACACACTGGGACGCACAGTCACGGTAGACAATCTTCCTATCATTGATGAGTATCCTATTGCGGTGTACGCCACAACCTTGGCGCTATACACGCTGGCTACAGATGCCTCATTTGACATTGATATCTCTGCCCCTGATGGCGTAAGCATTCCTCGCTCTGAGCGATACCGCCAGTTGATGGAGATGATTAACTCTCGTCAGCAACAGTATAAAGACCTTTGCGCTCAATTGGGCATTGGAATGTACAAGATTGAAGTGTTTACACTTAATCGTATTTCTAAAACAACTAATAGACTTATTCCAGAGTATGTTCCGCAGGAAGTGGATGACCGCTCGTACCCCACGCGCGTGTACTTGGACGAAAACACTTATGGCAACAAGCCTCCTGCATGGCCTACAGAGTCAGGTAGCTTGACGGCATATCAAGGTCGCTCTT
>Ga0136642_1000785_pt1 | contig 15206 bp, 15 predicted proteins | sample LowCatLa1302831Y_FD_115313 | JGI IMG/M metagenome (GOLD analysis project Ga0136642, IMG submission 115313) | Freshwater microbial communities from Lower Cathedral Lake, Yosemite National Park, California, USA - 13028-31Y | ecosystem: Environmental > Aquatic > Freshwater > Lake ... | reverse complement strand
GGAACGCTGCCAAAAGTAATAAAGGAGAAGAGGCCAAGGAGTGGAATCCATGGCGGCGTTGGTGCAGCTGAACCCATACCGACGGCATGCCAAGACTCAGCAAATTGAGCAAAGAGATCTTGTGCGCCATTCGGTGCCAGTGCCAATGCGCCACCGCTGAGCGAGCCATAGCGTGAGCGGGAGGCAATTAATGAAATCAGTAAGGTGCTAGTGAGAGCAACGAGTAACGGTCGGTTAGCCAGACTCTTCCAGCGAGAGCGCTTCGAGACAGTATCTAATTCAAGATTATCAAAGTTCTCAGGGATCAATCCAATATCAGAGTACGAGCCTGCGCCACTGACTTCTTCATCCATCTCACCTTCATCTAATGGATGTACAAACTGTGAAATTGCATCAGTGAGCCGCTCCCACGAAGTACGAATCTGACTCAATCGAGGTGGAATAAATGGCTTAATAACGCTTGATGAGAGTAATCGTCGTGACTTTCTTAACCGTCGTGCCAGAAAAATATCAGCGGGCTTAATGAGGAGCAGTCCTACTGCACCAATCTCATCTGCAGCATAGCCAGGTAATTTTGCAAGTAAGAAGCCAACTGCGCGAACAATTGCCGAACTCAAAAGTTGGAGTGCAATCCATGGCGTTTGCCAGAATGAAGCGTTTGCTAACAACACGTAGGCAGCATTGCGACGATCCAGAAGAAGCGGGCGATGCAAGAAGGCTTCAGAGACATCAATCGGACGACGTTCGTTAGCGGATGCTTCCACGTGAAAGACCAGCGCCTCCGGAATACATTTCACGGTAAATCCAGCAACGCGAGCGCGCCAACCTAAATCCACATCGTCACGGAAGAGTGCGAGATTGGGATCTAGCCCACCTAGCTCTTCAAAGACATCACGGCGGGCAAGCATCGCCGCGGTACTGACAGCGAGCACTTGGCGAGGTGCGTCGTGCTGACCTTGATCATGTTCGCGACGTTCGAGACCAGTCCAGCGAGCGCCGTTTCCAGCAATGCTAATACCCACTTCTAACAGGTGGCTACGGTCATACCAACCACGAAGTTTGGGACCAACAAATGCAACTTGTGGTTGGTCAGCAATACCTTCGATTAATTTGGCTAACGCGTTACGAGTGGGCGCGCAATCATCATGCAAAATCCATAACAACTCATTCTCTGCATCAGCAATGGTTGGAGTACTTTCCAGCGCCATATTGATGGCATCACCAAAACCAGTATCACGTGGCGCTTGCAAAACGTTGATGCCAGAGTTAACGAGGAGTTTGACGGAGTTGTCATGTGAATCGGTATCAACTGCGATGATGCGATCAACTGCCCGAGTCTGTGAAAAGAGAGCGGCGATGGACTCAGTCAGCCAGGTTGCTCCGTCATGCGAGACAATGACGGCAGTTACAAAGAAGTTATCAGCCACGAGGTAATTCTCGCCTAATAACTAATGCTGAGAAAATTAGGCGGAACGGCGCTTTAGGCGTCGACGCTCGCGCTCGGAGAGTCCACCCCAGATGCCAAAACGCTCATCATGGCCGAGGGCATATTCCAAACATTCGCTGCGGACATCGCAGGAGAGGCAGACGCGCTTCGCCTCACGGGTAGAGCCACCCTTTTCAGGAAAGAAAGCTTCAGGATCAGTTTGGGCACAGAGCGCACGCTCTTGCCAGGAAAGTTCAACGCTGTCGGTGGAGCTCAGGCCAGAAAGTACTGCAGGTATTACTGGGCGTGAGTCGGACATTGGCGGTACTCCTCAAAGCTATGCTCGCCTACGAATTAGGCTCACGGTATAGGTGAATTACACGGGTGTAATGCCTTTAAGTCAAGTCCGCTAGCGCTCAAAAAGGGTGAAAATTGCTCAAAACCAGGCTATTTGAGCGGAAAACCAAGGAAATTACCCCCGGCAATCACTCCAGCCGCCACTCGCGCGCCATCGGCAACGAAGCAGTCAGTCAGGTGCGCATCGACTCCAATGCTTGCTCCTGGGCCGATGAGTGAGCTCTCAATTACTGCCCCCGCGCCGACGACTGCGCCGGCACCAATCACTGAGGCGGTGATTCGTGCAGTGGCATCAACATCTACTCCGGCGCCAATAAATGAACCATTACTGAGCGACGGAGTTGCAGCGGAGTGCATAACTCCAGATAACAAATCCCTAGTGGCTTTCATGAGCGCAGCAGGATTTCCAATATCTAGCCAGTAACTTCGATCAACAAATGCATAGACGCGAGCTCCTGCATTGAGTAACTCCGGGAAAGTTTCGCGTTCTACGCTGATAACTCGTTTCGTTGGAATTGATTCAATTACTTCGCGAGCGAAGATGTAGCAGCCGGCATTAATCATATTTGTCGGCGGGTTCTCCATCTTCTCATTAAATGCTGAGACTCTAAAATCACTATCGAATTCGACGGCACCGAAGGCGCGTGCATCAGGAACTTCTGTCAAATATAAAGTGATATCCGCACTCTTATCAATATGGAATTTTAACTGGGCTGCTAAATCGTGAGCACTCAGAACATCGCCATTAAATATTGCAACAGGGCCAGTACCAGTGAGCATAGCTGCCGCGTTACGAATTGCACCGCCGGTGCCGAGTGGTTCAGTTTCAACCGCATATCGAATAGCAATTCCAAAGCGTTCGCCATTACCAAAATACGGCTCAAAGAGTTCTGCCCTAAAAGATGTGGCAAGTACAATTTCAGTAAATCCTGCTTCGCGGGCCTTCACAATTTGATGCTCTGTAAAAGGAACGCCGGCCACACTTAACATTGGTTTCGGAGTGTTGAAAGTGAGTGGCTGTAGTCGGGTACCCATTCCACCGACAAGTAATATTGCTGAACTCATGCGCCTACTGCTCTCTTTATGCGCGCAGCTGCCGCGGCGATTTCGGCATCAGTTGCAGTTAACGCAATCCGGATATGGTGATCCCCAGCAGGGCCATAGAAGTGTCCCGGGGTAGCCAAGATTCCTAACTCCGCTAGCCAGGCAACAGAATCCCAGTCGTTCTCACCACGTGAACACCAGATATAAAGCCCGGCGTTAGTAAATTCCACAACAAAACCAGCTGCTTCTAGCGCGGGTTGGAGTACCGCGCGACGTGCTCGGTATCGGGCTGCTTGTTCATGAACATGAACTTCATCTGCAAGTGCAACAGTCATTGCCCGTTGCACCGGCAACGGAACCATTAGCCCAGCATGCTTACGAACTTCCCGAATGGTCGCGATGAGCGCCGGATCTCCCACAATCATTGCGGCTCGATAGCCAGCTAAATTGGAGCGCTTAGAGAGTGAGTGCACTGCAAGCAGGCCAGTGTTATTGCCCGCCGCAACTTTGAGAATAGAGATAGGTTGAATCTCGCCAGCCGGAAAATTTATATAACACTCATCGCTCGCAACCACAGTCTGCGTTGTGCGAGCGAAATTAATAATTGCTTGCAATTCTTCGTGGGAATGAATCCGCCCCGTGGGGTTGGAGGGCGAATTCACCCAAGCTAAATCCGCGCTCGGCCAGGCTGCTGCATAAATATCTACTTCCATCGCTTGCGCCTTCGCAATCATGGCGCCGACGAGATATGTCGGATAAGCAATCTTTGGATAGAGAACTTTCTCTGCGCTGAGCAGTGTGGGCAGTAGCGCAACTAACTCTTTAGAACCAACAGTCGGAAGAACATCAAATTCGCCAGTGACTCCGAGAACTTCTATCGCCCAACGACGCATCGCTGCTCGAAGTTCGGGGGTTCCAATTGTGACGGGATAGCGCGGAGAATCAGCTGCCTCGATAAGTGCACTTTGAATAAATGCTGGTGTCTGATCGACCGGCGTTCCTTGCGATAAATCAATCGCCCCGTCAGGATGTTCTTTAGAACGCGCGCCAAAAGGAGCGAGCGCATCCCAAGGAAAATCTGGAAGTTTCAGTTTTACTCGCCAGATTTAACAGGAACTGCCTTAATCGCCGCAGGATCATTCTTTGTTGCGCCGACCTTGCTAGCACCGCCTGGTGAACCGAGTTCGATGAAGAACTCTCCGTTCATGCCGCCAAATTCTTTCCACTGTGATGGAACATCGTCCTCGTAATAGATAGCTTCGACTGGGCAGACTGGTTCACATGCACCGCAGTCCACGCACTCATCCGGTTGGATGTAGAGCATGCGATCGCCCTCGTAAATACAATCGACCGGACACTCTTCGATACAAGACTTATCTTTGATATCGATGCAAGGTTCTGCAATTACGTAGGTCACGGCCTATTCCCCATTTCGTTCGAGCTCTTTAATAAAGGAGATAATAGAGTACCTAAGGGGCAATCGAAGGGCTGGGAGGTCTTACCTATGAGTATGAAAAACCCCACTCCGCTCATGGGTGATGTAGGCCAAAGGGTCTCCATTCGCCTTCGTGATGGCGCTGGGCTCCGCGACATACTCGGAACTCTTGAATCGCTTACATCTGTGCGCAAGAAGGATGGTTCGCTCGAGGACTTTGATCCTGCCGAGATTTCGGCATGGCGAATCGTCCGCCCGGTTAGCCCACGAGCAGGAACTGGCGCGCCGACATCAATGCGCATTAATGAGATTGAACAATCACTCGAAAATACCTGGCCCGCTGAAGAGATAATGATTCGAGGTGGCTGGCGTTATCGACTCTCCTCCGGATTTACTTACCGCGCGAATTCGATCATTCCGTTTGGCAAGTTACCGCTCGGCCAACCAGAACTCCCTTTTTTTGAGGAGATTCAATATGCAATTAAGGAATTTACTGCGCGCGGACTTACTCCAACATTTCATCTGCCGCTTCCTGCATATGCAGGGCTTGATCAGGCCCTGGAACGCGAAGGTTGGCAATTAATTCTCGATGCTCATATTCTGATTGCAGATAAGGCAGATATTCCAACGCCACCACTGTCTGACGGCTTTACCTTCGTTGTTGAGGACTATCCTTCAGATGAATGGCTTGGAGTCCAAGGTGATGATGTGGGAAAGAAAATCATGAGTGCATATCCCGCTCAGTACATCAGCATCTCCTACCAAAATAGACTCATTGCAACCGGTCGCGTCGCTGAATCAGATGACTGGGCAGTGCTCAGCCGTATCTATATTAAAGACGAATTTCGTGGCACAGGTCTTGCTCGTCCGCTATTGGGAGAACTAGTGAAGAACTCCAACTCAACCAAGTGTGCACTTCAAGTCGATATCTCTAACTCCCCGGCCATTGAACTCTATTCCTCATCAGGATTTAGAGCTCATCACAATTACAGATATAGGTCCTATACCGCATGAAAACTGGTCTCTTTCTTACTGATACCAAGGCGCGCGCACTGCTCGAGGTCGAGTCCTCTAATGAGAGCGCCATTCGAATTTACTGTTGTGGGCCAACTGTTTATCGAGATGCCCATGTCGGAAACCTACGAACTTTTCTACTTTCAGATCTCATTGTTCGTACTTTAAATTTCCTCGGTCATCAGACGACGCTCGTTCAAAATATTACCGATGTCGGTCACATGAGCGAAGATCTAGAAGAAGACAAGATGCTCGCCCAATCACAGCTCGAGCGTCGCGATCCTTTTGCAGTAGCTCGCGAATATGAAGAGCGTTTTCATGTCGATTTAGCTCGACTTAATATTACGAAAGCAAAGCGTTATCCACGCGCGAGCGAGTCCATTGAGATGATGCAGACGTTAATTGAACATTTGATATCGATTGATTGCGCCTATCTAGGCGAAGATGGTTCGGTGTATTTTGCGGCACAGTCTTTCCCGAGCTACGGAGCAATTAGCGGTAATCGCCTGGAAGATTTAAAGCCTGGACATAAGTACGAGTTCACCGAAGGTGGCGCAAAGAGATTTCATGCGGATTGGGCGCTCTGGAAAGCGGCGGGCAAGCGCACGGAGATGATCTGGCCATCGCCTTGGGGCGAGGGCTTCCCAGGGTGGCATATCGAGTGCTCAGCAATGTCTATGCACTTTCTTGGTGAAACGGTAGATCTTCATATTGGTGGAATCGATTTACGTTTTCCACATCACGAGAATGAGCGCGCGCAATCCAATGCCGCAATCAATAATCGCGAACTAGTCTCTATGTGGGTGCATGGCGAGCATCTCCTCTTTGAGGGTCGCAAGATGTCGAAGAGTTCAGGGAACGTTGTACTGCTTGTTGATCTCATTGCTCGCGCTCTTGATCCACTTGCACTTCGGTTAGCACTGATGGAGAACCGATACCGCAGTCAGATGGATCTCACTTGGAGCGCACTCGAAGCTGCGGATAAGACCATCACTCGATGGCGAAAAAATATTGCAGAGTGGGCTAGCGCTCCGAAGATTGAGGTCGATACTTCGGAATATTCAGCGCCTCTCTGTAATGACTTAGATCTTCCTAAAGTGATTCTGCAGCTCCGTTCGTTGGAGAAATCCAGCGCAAGTGCAGGAGAGAAGTACGGAGTTTTTATCGCAATGGATCAAGTCCTCGGGTTGGATTTGCAGCGGCCAGTGCAAGAAGAGGTGCTCTCGGCTGAGGCGAGAGAGTTACTTGATGCGCGCGCAACTGCGCGGGCTAAGAAAGATTTTAAGCTGAGCGATGAACTTCGAGCCAAATTACAGGCTATTGGTATTGATGTTCTAGATACTCCTGCCGGTCAGAGCTGGTGATTACCGAACTTTCCAGGCCACTGAGATAAGCAAGGTAGCAAAACCGGTAAAGAGATAGAGATTTCCAATCGTATTTCCGTAAATTAATAGTTCGTAACTCGTACCAGAGATTGCAGCTCGAGCGAAGATTGCAAACCAGCCGAGACCAGCCCAGACCTTAGAACTTCGAGTGCCAAATTGTTGGCCCACAAGTCGGATGCCCATAAATGTAATAAGTAGCGCCAACAATAATCCGACCGGAGGCAATGCGTTATGGAGTATCACGCCAGTGAAGCCCAGCACAACACCGATCAAAAGTGAAGTAATTCGTGAGAATCTCAAAGTTGTTTAACTCCGGCAAAGAGATCGCTCTCACGATCCTGCTCATCGAACGGTTCTGACTTCTCACCCTTGACTAAGGTGTAGTACTCGTGCCCCCAGACCTGATTTCCGAGATTATTGGAGAGCGCAAAGAATGGACCATCGAGTGCAATCTGGGTGGGATGGGCACGCATGGCGGCCATCTTCGCTTCGATCTGTGGAGTTCCGTCGACAAGAGCGGTAACAAATTCATCTGGCTTCACAAAGGGGAGGTCATCCACATTCTCGGTGCCAAAGAAGTCAGAGCCAATCTCTTTCATTTTCGCCATACCCTCTTCAATCACAGATCGAGGTGTGATGTTCCAATAAATTTTCTCGATATTCCAACTCTCACCGCCAGTGTGAGTGGGGTCAGCAGCAAGTTCCGCGGCGCGCATCGCAACACGATGGGCTTGGATGTGGTCTGGATGGCCATATCCCCCAAACTCGTCGTACGTCACCATGACTTGTGGCTTAGTTTCGAGAATTATTTTTACTAAATAACCGGCCGCCTCGTCGAGATCTGCATTCCAAAAAACGTCACTGCGATTATTGGGCTCAGTTCCCATCATTCCGCTATCGCGCCACTTCTTAGTAGGTGCACCTAAGAATCTAAAGTCACGCACACCAAGTGCAGCCATCGCATCTGCAAGTTCAGTTTCGCGATGTTGACCGAGTTGATCGGTTTCGGCGGCGGCATAGTGGGCGAGCTCCGGAACGAGTACTTCTCCCTCTTCACCACGAGTACAAGTGACTAACGTGACCTTCGCACCTTCCGCAACATACTTAGCCATGGTTGCGCCATTATTGATGGTCTCATCATCGGGGTGGGCGTGAACAAGTAGCAGTCGACGAGCAGGTTTCATGAGAGCAATCTACCAACGATAAAAGCGGGTCTAATTCCGAAATTCACTCTACGATTGCTCCAATGAGTACTGATATCAATAAGGGTCGTCTGCCCCGTGATGAACGACGAGCCCAACTTCTCGCAGCTGCCCTTGAGGTCTTTACCTCTGCTGGCTACCACGCAGCAGCCATGGATGAGATTGCAGATCGAGCAAAGGTCAGCAAGCCAGTTCTCTACCAACATTTTCCATCCAAACTCGATCTCTATCTCGCTGTTCTGGATCTGCACATCGATTCACTTATCTTTGATATTCAAAAGGCAGTGGCATCTACAACTGATAACCGCGATCGCGTCCGTGCGACGACCGAGGCGTACTTTGATTTCATCAATAGCGAGGGTGAGGCTTTCCGACTGCTCTTCGAATCTGACATGAGCGTCGAACCTCAAGTGCACGAGCGTCTTAACCGCATGACCTATGACTGTGCGGCCGCATTTAGTGCAGTTATCTCGCTCGATACTGGCCTCGGGAAAGATGCATCCATGATGTTGGCAGTCGGACTTATTGGCACGGTACAAACATCGGCTCGTCACTGGCTAGAACGTGATGGAAAAATTAACCGCGAGCTCGCTGCGGAACTTGTCTCAGGACTCATTTGGCGAGGAATCTCGGGATTCCCTAAATCTTCCTAATTAATCAAGAAGAACTAATACTCAGAAAGCGTTAAACTCCACCCATGTCATCTAAGAAGAACACCCTCGAAAGTCGCGCTGAAGTCCGCATTGGAATTTCTGATAGTAATCAGGAGCTAAATTTTGAGACGACTTCTGATGTCGCTGCAGTTCAGGCCCTGGTAACTGCCGCGCTTGATAATGGAACCACCCTTGTACTTACTGACGCTCGTGGCCGCCAAGTAATTGTGGCTGCGAAAAAGATCGCTTTTGTTGAAGTTGGCGAGAGTGCTGAACGTCGGGTCGGTTTTGCAACTGCTTAATTAGAGGTTAAAGAATCCCTTAATCGATTGCACCAACATCTCGACCGATATCGCTGCAAGTAATAGTCCTGCAATCCGCGCCGCTAGGCTCACGCCAGATTCCTTTATTAGGCCCAAGATCTTGGTCGAGAACATCAGTGTTAAACCAATTACGCAGTGGACCGCAATAATCGCAAGTGCCAAGGTAATTTTCATATTTGTTGTGTGAGCGTTCTGCACCCATAAAATCGTCGTGACGATTGCGCCTGGACCAGCTAACAATGGAGTTCCCAGTGGAACAAGTGCGACATTTACATTCTCTGATTTTTCAGTACCAGAATCCTTGCCCGTTAATAGTTCGAGCGAGATAAGAAGAAGAAGTAATCCACCCGCACCCTGCAGCGCATTAACCGATACATGCAGATAATCCAGGATTAGCTTTCCGAAGAGAGCGAAGATGACAATAACGAAGAGCGAGACTCCCGCTCCTTGCCACGCTAATCGAACTCGCTCCCGCGGTGGGCGATGTGAAACGAGTGCGAGAAATACCGGAGTTGCGCCAGGTGGATCGAGAATAACCAGCAACGTGACAAAAGCTTGTAGCCCAAAGGTGATGGCTGAAATTCCCATTAAGTTGTTCATGCTCGTATTACCTCTACTCCAGTTGCGCGTGCTGCAAGTATCTCCCAATTCGCCGACGATGTGGTGGATTCACCGAGCAGGTTGAGTTTGCCAGTACCGTGGTAATCACTTGAGCCGGTCTCAATAAGCGCATAAGTATCAACAATGTCGCGACAGAGTTGGCGGTCGGCAGTGGAGTGATCGCGGTGTTCGATTTCAATTCCATCGAGCCCAGCCGCAACCAGCGGTGCAAAGCTTTCGACCGAAATTGTTCGTCCACGCAGCGATGCGAATGGGTGCGCGATAATCGCTACTCCGCCAGCTTTTTTAATATGGTGGATCGCAACTTCTGGAGTTGGTGAGTAATGTCCAACGTAATGTGGTGAGTTGTTATGCAAGAGCTCATTAAATGCCTCATCGCGGTTCTTCACAATCTTCTTTGCAACTAGCGCATCAGCTAAATGTGGACGTCCGAGCGTCGCACCCTCTGAGAGTTGGGCTTGGACATCTGCCATCGTGATTTCATAACCTGCGCCATTGAGCTTTGAAATAATCCGCTCCATCCGACCAATTCGATTGTCACGAGTATCAGTCAGAATTTGAGCAAGCTCTTCATAGTGGGGATCAAAGAGCAGGCCGAGGATATGCACGCTAATGCCATCGATGGTCTGCGCTGAGACTTCTGCGCCACGGACGAGATCTATTCCGGGACGTAGCGCTGAGACCGCCTCATCCCAACCACCGACCGTGTCGTGGTCGGTCAATCCAATAGTTGTGATTCCCTGCGCCAGCGCCTTATTGATTAACTCTCGTGGCGTATCAGTGCCATCACTGATATTTGTGTGGGTATGAAGATCAATCACGCGGATAATCTACCGCGCGAGACAAATACACCGCAGCCAATCAAGAGCCCGATGATTCCCGGGATGGTTCCCGCAGGCGGGCTCTGTCCCATCCACCATACGGCTAACAGCGCACTTACTGGAACTTCAAAGAAGACAACTAGCGAAACAACTGCTGGCGAGACTCGCTTCAGCGAGAGATTAAACATGGTGTGACCAAGTAGCTGTGCGCCACCGATGAGTGCAAGCACTAGCCACCATTCGTGCGGTGTGAAATTAAATAGTTGAAGTCCAAGGATAAGCGAGACGGGAAGAACTGAGAGCGCACAAGTGAGATAACAGACTGATGTGTACGTCGATGTAGAAAGACTCTTCTGCGCCTTGGAGCCGATAAGTACATATCCAGCTGAAAGTGCCGCACCTAATAGTGCAAGTAGATCACCGGCAAATGCCCGCACCGAGAGTTGCAGATCTACTCCGGTAATAAGAAGTACGGATGCAAAAGCGATAATCATTCCAACCCACGCGCGCCGTGGAATATGTCCACCCTCGAAGCGAAGATATATCGCTGCGAATACCGGTTGCATAGTAGTGATTGCGACTCCGGCTGCGACACTGGTCAATCGCATCGCCGCAAAGAAGCAGATGAAATGTGCGGCGAGCAGAACTCCTGCTGCTGCTGAAAGTCTGATAGCTCGACGTTCGACCACTGTCTTCCATTGTCGCAAGCGCAAAGCGAAGGGAAGCATGGTCAGCGCGCCACCAAGATTTCGCCAAAATATAAGAGAGGGAACTGGCATGGTACTGAGTGCGATAACTGGACCCGAAGTACCGATTCCAATTACACCAAGGGTCAGCAGAACAATGTCCCGCCCAGCAGGAGGTTTAGTGTGATCGTCAGTTGAAATAATTTGCTCTTATCCGCGGATGGTAAACCAGAGCATGCAGGCTATACAGATGGCAACGAGCGAAATGATTACGCCATAAATGACTTTCATGGTCGGAGTGGCTGCATATTCACCCATCAGGCGCTTATCTTTTGCGATGCCGTACATATAGCCCAGCAGCGGTAGAAGTAGACATGCATTGAGCACCTGAGTAACAACCAAGATCGTGATCAGTGGTGCACCGGGAATGAGAATGAGTGCGGCGCTAAGAAGAGTTATCGCACCAAATGTGGCATAAAACAGGGGCGCTTCTCGTGGTCCATCATCGAGTGCAGCTGGGCGACCGGTGAGGTCGCTGACCGAATATGCAGTTGATAGTGGCAAGATTGATGCGGCTAAGAGCGCAGCGCCAATCAGGCCAATTGCAAATAACTCTTTAGCGAGTTTGCCAGCTAATGGTTCGAGTGCTGCAGCAGCATTAGAAGCATCCGTGATGGAAATATTGTTTTTGTGAAGCGTTGCCGCACAAGTCACTACAACGAAGAATCCAATTACGCCAGTCAGTAGTGAACCAGTCCAGACATCAACGCGTAGCAGTTTGAGATCATCGCGAGTAAGTCGCTTATCTACTGCGTAGGATTGAATAAACGCCAGCCCCCATGGAGCAAGGGTGGTACCGAGAGTTGCGGTCGCGATATAAATTGCATCTCGATTGAACGGCATAGAAGGAATAACCATTCCGCGCACTGCCTCGCCCCAGTTGGGGTGTGACATAAAGCCTGCGATGACATATGCGAGAAATACGCCCGAGAGAATAAAGAAGACTTTCTCAACTCGCTTAAAGGAGCCTCGCAATACAAGAAAGGAGACGAGAAATACCGCAATAGGAACTGTGACATAACGAGATACGCCGAAGAGTTGTCCAGCGGCTGCAATTCCCGCAAATTCCGCGGTCATAGTTCCAATATTTGCGACGATGAGTGCGGTTGCACTGAGTGTTCCAGAACGTGCGCCGTATTTCTGTCGGACCAGTCCGATCAATCCTTGACGGGTTACCACACCAATGCGGGCGCCTAAATCTTGAAAGAGAATAAGGGCGATGGTTGATGCCACCAATACCCACAACATTTGATATCCGTAATTTGCGCCGAGCACGGAGTAAGTCGTGATACCGGCGGGATCGTCGTCGGAGAGCCCTGCAATAATTCCTGGACCCATAACTGCCAAGAGCGCAGCGATACGAATCTTCTTCGGCGATATCGGCTGGACTGGCGTCTTCTTCTTTACTGTCTCCGCCATTTTAATTACCGGTTCCTTGCGCAAAGCCACGCGATGCGCTCTGTGCGACTAATGCATCGACCAAGTCATCCGCCAAGATTCGGCCAACCGGCTTTCGCTTCTCATCAACAACGATAATCGAAGAACCTCGGTTGTCGGCAAACTCTTCAATCACTTCTTTGAGTGGAGTATCAGGATTAACTGCAGTGGGAAATGGTGCACCAATCAGAGTAGATAAGAGTGCAGAAGACTTAGCAGCTACAAGTTCGATCACTTGAATGTGATCAATTAGGCGACCACGAGCATCGACGACAACAACGCCGTCAGAGATGTCGCGCTCTCTATTTTCAATAAGCATCTTGAGCGCGGCGCCGACAGTGTCCTCCTCATGAGTGAGGAGCAAGTGTGTGGTCATGATTCCACCCGCAAGCGCCTCATCGAAGGAGACAAGTTCGCGGAGATCTGATGCAACTTTTGCATCCATAGAACTAAGAATTGATTCTCGATGTTCATCATCCAAATCGCGCAAAACTTCGGCGGATTCATCTGGCTCCATGCGCGCAATTAATTCGGCCGCACGCTCCGAGGAGAGACCGCGAAGCAATCCTTGAAGCTCTTCATCCTCCATCTCTTCCAGCGCATCAGCAGCAAGTTCTGGATCCAAGAGTTCGATGAGTGCGTTCTGTTCCCGACCTGCTAAGTCTTCAATGAGATCTGCGATATCTGCAGCCCGAAGTTGGCTGAGGACCGCACGCGAACCTGAGGTGCGAACGACGCCAGAGGTATCAGCAAGTGATGCAACTGATGCCCAGTCCACCACGTGCTCTGGTGTTGGACGACGGCTAAGTGCGCCAGGAAAAATTCTGCGGATAAATGAGCGGAAGGAGATATCTACACCTACTACTCGAATCTCGCGATCGAGTGGCGCTAAATACAAATCTGAGGAGCGGACGACTCGAAGGCCATTCACATCAACAATCTGATGATCGAGTACATCAGCATCGAGCAGAGACTCACCATCGCGACGTTGAAAATCGACTAGGTCAATCTTTGTCGAAGAGAGGCGAATCTCATCGTTGGTGAACTTAGAGATATGTTGCCCACTAATAAAGGATTTGCTCTGACCAACTCGGACAATTAATCCTGAGACTGGTGGATACGTCTCCTCGCCATGTCGTACGACAATATCAACTAATTTTCCGATTAAGCGGCCGCTCTCATCTCGAACTGGCCGACCGATAAGTCCGGCGACGGAGACGAGTGAATTGCGAATATTTTTGCGGGCGAGAACCGAATCACCGCGACCAGAGAGTTTCTTCGCTACCGTATTGATTCCGGTTACTGGCGAAGTTTTCATGTGCAAATCTTAGGCGATAGCCAATGATTAGGTGTGAAGCGTTAGCGGGACCCCTACGAGGGATTTCGGCCTCATCATCAAAGCATCCACTAATGTCTCAAAAGCAGCGATGGCTGGTGAGGCTGGATCAGCAATAGTGATGGGTTCACCGCTATCTCCGCCTTCGCGCAGAGTTGGGGTAAATGGAATTATGGCAATAACTGGAATATCTACGCCCACCAGCGAGGAGAGTCGTGCTGCTGCGGCAGCGCCGCCACCAGATCCAAAGACAGAGAGCATCTCGCCGCAACCAGGGCAGGGAGTGTCTGACATATTTTCAACAACACCAATGATGTGTTGCTTGAGTTGATGTGCAATTCGTCCGGCTCGTTCTGCAACTTCAGCAGCAGCAACTTGCGGCGTTGTAACAACAATAATTTCTGAGGCAGGCAGTAACTGCCCAAGCGAGATCGCAATATCTCCGGTTCCAGGTGGTAAATCAAGAAGTAATAAATCTAAGTCACCCCAGTAGGCATCACTCAAAAGTTGTTCAAGTACCCGGTGGAGCAATGGTCCGCGGTAAGCAACTGGATCAGAACGCTCTGGTTTAAACATCTCCATCGAAACTACCTTGACGCCGTACGCTTCAATGGGAATAAACATCTGGTCGATGGAGGTGGGGCGTTGTCCCAAGATTCCCATCAATCGAGGGATGGAGTGTCCGTACACATCCGCATCCAAGATTCCAACTTTAAGTCCGCGGGCAGCAGCAGCGACAGCGAGATTAACAGTCACAGAAGATTTGCCGACGCCACCTTTACCGGAAGCGACACCAATGACTCGAGTCAGCGAATCGGGTTGGGCAAAGGGAATGAACTTCTCCCGGCCGCCGCGGACAATCTTCTTCACATTGTTACGCTGCTCATCGCTCATGACACCGAAATTAATCTCGATATCTTTTACCTCGGGAATTACCTTGAGCGCACCGGAGATATCTCCTTGCAAGCGATCCTTCATGGGACAGCCGGAAATAGTGAGGAGAATTTTTAGCGTTGCGGTACCGTTATTAAATTCAACAGATTCCACCATGCCGAGTTCAGGAAGAGGTTTATGAAGTTCGGGATCTGAGACGGTAGCGAGTGCTTGATGAATCTGATCAATAATCTCGGTACTCATAGTAAATCGGGGTCAATCTGCGCAGATTTCTTTAACTCGTTTACATCCACGTTGGACTCCGTTGCTAAATTATCTAGATGCTTCTTAATAAATTTCTTAGGGTGCAGATCGGTCACTTGTAAGTCCTCGTAGCCAGGTCCCAGATTTTCGCGGAGTTCAGCGGTTGCGGTATTCGCCATTCCACGCACTCTCTGCAGAAATTGCGCAGCGCTCTGAGCAAACGATGGCAATTTATCAGGGCCGATAAGAATCAACGCTAGAACGGCAAG
>Ga0136642_1000784_pt1 | contig 15211 bp, 14 predicted proteins | sample LowCatLa1302831Y_FD_115313 | JGI IMG/M metagenome (GOLD analysis project Ga0136642, IMG submission 115313) | Freshwater microbial communities from Lower Cathedral Lake, Yosemite National Park, California, USA - 13028-31Y | ecosystem: Environmental > Aquatic > Freshwater > Lake ... | reverse complement strand
CACGCGAGGCAACTTGGGGTCGTCCGACACGAAATCCCAAGCGGTGGAATGGCCGGCAATCTTCTCGCGCTTATGAATCGGCAAGTAGAAGCCGTTACCGAGATTGGCCTGTAAGACCTTCTCCCACGCCTGCTGGTCCGCTGGCAGGGCCGCCACCAAGGCCTGATATTTTTCTTCCACCAAGGCATCTTGCGCGGCTTTCTTGGCCGCGGCTTCCTTGGCGTTCGTGGGCTCAGCTTTAGGCGGCTCTGCCGCCGCGAGGGCCAACATCGTTAAAAGCAGAGTCCAGACGTTGCGCGATTTCATGGGGTCTCCCCATCCTCAGGCTCACCCGCCGGTCTGCAAGCCGTCAGTCAGGCCGCCGTGACCACCCGCACAATCTGCGTGAGCATCCGCCGGCGTAACGCCTCGGTGCGCGCTCCGGCGGCCGGCGAGGCCATCTGCAAAGCGAACACGCCTTCCGGCCCATTGGCCGCCTGGACAAACTCGGCGTCCTCCGCCGCCCAGATACAAGCGGTTGCGCCATTGATTTCCGGATGGAATTGCATGCCGACCGTTTTACCCATCCGAAACATTTGCACCGCGCAGACCGAGGTTGCGGCCAGCAAGGTGGCCCCTTTCGGCAACGCACAGGCGTCACCATGCCAATGCAAGACTTCCATTTCGGCTGGCAGTCCTGCAGTGATGGCATCGGTGCCCACCATGCGCAACGCGCCCCAGCCGACCTCGCGCTGTCGCCGACCTTCCGCATCTCGCATCGGCTCCACCGGGGCGCCGGCGGCATGAGCAATCAACTGCATACCTAGGCAGATCCCGATGTTCGGCCAGTCGAGGAGGATACGCTGTCGCAAGAGTTCGACGACCGGCGCTAGCCAAGGAAACTCTGGTTTACCGATATCTGCCACGCCCATCGGGCCACCCATGACGACAAGGACATCCCGATCCCCCAGGGTGTCAGGTAAAGGCTCTCCACGAAAGGCTTCGACGACTTCCACCTGATAACCTGCCATGCGCAGCAGCTCTCCAACCATCCCTGGCCCCTCATGGGCGATATTCGTAATACAAACTGCGCGCGGCATGGGCTCCAGCCAACCTTCGGAATGTTGGCTGACAATATCAGGCTATGCGAAGGCACGATTTTGCTCATAATGGGTCACAACCTTAGACCTCTCGATGTATCGCCTCATCCTCTCCAGCCTGCTTGTCCTTAGCCTCAACGGAGCCCCGGAGCCCGCTGTAAAGGCCGTTTCAGCCAAACCGCCGGCCAAGCCCGCTCCGAGCATCGTCGACGTCGCCTATGGCCCTCACACCAATCAAAGGCTCGATGTCTACGTCCCCACCAAAGGTACCGGCCCTTTCCCGGTCTTGGTCTGGTATGGCGGCATCTGGAAGCCAGCCCGCAACGTCCCCGATCCTAACCGCTTCCTGAACGCGGGCATCGCCCTGGTGGCCGTGGGCACCCGCACCCTTACGGATGGCATGGATGACAAGCAAAAGGAGCCGGTGGCTTACCTGATGAACGATGCCTGCCGCTCGGTGCAATACGTCCGCGCCCATGCCAAGGAATGGAACCTCGACCCAGGACACATCGCCGTCGGCGGCGGCTCCCAAGGCGCCCTGCCCGCCCTCTATGTGGGCTGCTCACCCGATCGCGCCAATCCCGCCGCCACCGACCCCGTCGAACGGCAATCCTCCAAGGTCACCTGCGTCGCCGCCTATCGCAGCCAACCGACCATCGACCCCAAACAAATGCAGGAATGGGTCCCCGGCGTCCAATGGGGCGCACCCGCCCTAGGCTACGCCTTCACGGAATCGCTGAAGCGACGCGAGGAACTTCTGCCCATCATCAATCGCTGGTCCCCCGACAAACTCCTCCGCCCTGAATCCGCCCCCATCTATTTCGAAAACAACTGGGGCCTGACCCAGCCTGAAAAAGTTACCGAGCCGGACTACAAAGTACACTCGCCCGCCTGGTCGCTCGGCTTCCAGAAACTCGCCCAAGCCGCCGGGACCACCTGCTTCGTGAAATACCCCGACCACTCGACCGATGGTTACGATGACATCTGGGATTTCATTAAGAAGCGCCTACTGGCACGCTGAGCTGAGCCCGCCGCGCAAGGCTACTTACTGACGCCGCTCAACGGATGCTCGGTCACGACCTTCCAGGCAATTTCCTGCAGGAGTCGATTCAGCTTCTCCGCTTCGGGAAGCTTAGCTAACTGACCCGGTACCGCCAAACCAACGGGACTGCGCTTATAGATGACAGCGAAGTGACAGTATGCCGCGAGCACGCGGATATGCGCTGCGGGATGGCCCAAAGGGTCCGTAAAGAGCTGGCTTTGCTTGGAGACCCCGGGCGCCTCACCTTTGATCACCTTCTCGCGCAGGGCGATGACGGCTTCGCCACAAGGCACGATGGCGATCTTGGCTTCCGGAATCTGCTTGTTGAGGCCAACGACGAGATCATCCACCATCTTGAAGTAGGGGTCATGCTTCTCGCGCAACTGCGCGACGGTCTTGGAGTCGCGCTCGATGACCTGCGGCTTCACCCGCATGAGCCAGACTTCGGGGTCTTCAAACGGCACCCAGTTCTGCTGCAGCGTGAAACGAATCTTGGGATTATGCTCCAGGCCGAGCTTCACGAAATTCTCAATGCCCTGATCCGGCAACATGGTCATCGCCATGGTGAACAGATCCGCCGAACCCGCGGTGAGGATGGGCTTGGCCTTGTTCTTGTCGGCCGGAAGATCCCAGTGCTGAATCGCCTTGGAGCCACCAATCGAGGAAATCGCCAACTGCTCGTGCCCCTTGATGCCCGCCGCCTTGGCCATCTCGGCAACGAGGGGCGGCATCCACACGTGGAAGCTATGCCCAGCACTCAGCATCTTCAGGCCAGCGGGCGGCGCCGCTTCTTCCGCCGCAAAGGCAGGGGACAGCAAGGCAAGACAGGCGAGCAGGATTGGGGCGAATCGCATTCCCGCATCATTCTGCCTCCCCCAGACGCGTCAATCCCGACCCTTCCGAAAAATCGAAAGGGTCGGGATTGCGTCAGATCTTAGACGCTTATGACCAGCTTACTTGCTGGAACAATAGGGTCCGGCGGGCAAACCGTCCTGGCCAGCCGAGAACACGCTGACTTCAGGGAAATTCGCCCAGGCATAACGGACTTCCTTGGGCTCCTTGACGCCATCGGCCGAGATCGTGACCTTCACGCCATCAGCCTTCGCCGTGGCGAACGCCCAAGTCTTGCCGTCCGCACCGAGGAGACCGAAGCCTTTGCCATCGTTCTTAAGCATCACGGCACGGTCATAAGTCAGCACCCAGGCGTCACCTTGGCGCTCAGCTTTCATGACGCGCGGAGCTTCGCCATCGGTCCGGGTCTTATAAACCCGCTGCAACGCGACAGCGGCGAGGCGCTCGCCGACCGGCAGCTTATCCGTGGGGTGAATATTCTTCTGATCACCAAGGTCGATGTTCACCGACATCATGGCACCAGGAACATTGTCGGCGATCCACTCCATGGATTCGCGAATCTTCGGCCAGCCAGCATCTTCGACCGCGAGGTCAGGCTTGCGCATCATAAAACGAGGCAGCTGGACAATGATGAACGGGAATTCCTTACCCCAGGCTTTGTGCCAGGACTTGATCATGGCTCCGAGCACCCACTTGTAAGCTTCCGGCTGGCCGGCATTGGATTCGCCCTGATACCAGAGCGCACCACGGACGGAGTAACCGACCATTGGGGCAATCATGCCGTTCCAATTCATGTGCGGACCGTTGGCCCAGACGGGATTCTGGCGCTTGTCTCCCTTGGCAAACGCTGCGGCCTTAGCGGCCACCCCAGCGGCTTCTTTCTCTTCCCAGCCTTTGGCCTCAGGGACCTCATCGTACATCCCCTTCGGTCCCCAGGCCTCGGCCCGGGTACCGCCGATAGAAGAATGAATCAGGCCGACGGGCTGCTTGATGTTCGCACGTACTTCGCGACCGAAGAAATAAGCGGCGGCCGAAAAACTCGCGACATTCTCGGGCGCGACAATCTTCCAGGTGCCCGGCATCTCCTCCATGGGCGCAGCTTTGGGCGTATGCGGAACATAGAAAAGGCGTAGGCCGTTATCGCGCGAGCGAGACTTGGCTTCAGCTGAGACCGCCGGCAGACAGCCGCCAACGGTCATATCCATATTGGACTGACCGGAACCAATCCAGACTTCACCGACGATGACGTCGTGGGCGGTGAAGACTTCTTCACCGGAACTGACGACGAGGTCCTTGCCTTCGTCGCTCGGCTTCAAGCCAGCGAGTGCCAGGTTCCATTTGCCATCCGCTCCGGCCACGGCCGAAGCACGGGCCGAACCTAGGGCGACGTCAACCTTGGAACCAGGGTGAGCCTTGCCGAAGACGGCGGCGTCACCGGCCTGCAGGACAGCATGGTCAGAGAAAACGGAGACGAGCTTAAGTTCGCCAGCGGATGCGAGGGCGAAACAGAACAACAGGATGGGGGTAATGCGGGGTAGCATGCCCTTAAGACACCGCCTTTACCGCCAGGTTGCCAAGCCCTAACCACCCCTCTTCTATATTAATCATTAGACTCCACATCCCTCGCCAGACGCTTACTAATTACCCCATGAAGCCCCTACCCCTGCTCCTGCTTGCCCTCACCTCCGGCGTTTTAACCGCCCAAGACGGACCCCGTCCAAATTCCAATCCCGACCAAGCGCGCCCGCCAGTCGAAGGACTGCGCCAACCCAACAACGATGCCCAGCGCGGAAACCGCAACGTGGGCCCAATGGTCCAGCTCTCCCCTGAAGAACAACAACGCCTCCATGAGGCAATGCAGAAGGCCCAGCAGGATCCCGCCGTTCGTGAAGCCCATGAGCACGCGGCGAAGGCCCAGCAGATCGCCATGGAGGCGCAGAAGAAAGCCCACGAGATCAGCGACGACGCCGCCCGCCGCGCCGATCCTTCCGTCGCCCCAATTCTCGAAAAAATCCGCAAGGCCATGGAAGCCCGCCAGAACCGGCAGCCCAATCAGCCGACGCCTGGAAATGGCCCTCAGTCCAACCACGAGCCCAAGCGTATTCTTCAGAACAATCAGAACCCGGAGAACAATCACCGCGAAGATAACAAACCCCGCAACCCCGACGCCTCTCAGCGTGTCGGCAGCAACGAAAACCCCTTCGGTGGTAATCGCGTCGTAAAAAAGCCCAACCAGCCGACGCCCGAAAATAATAACCCCGAAGTCGGCAAAAACTTCAAAAATCCTCAACGCCAAGACCCGCTGGCCATCCTCTCCCCCGATGAACAACGCCGAGTCCGGGAAGCCATGGGCAAAGCCAACGCTGACCCATCCCTGAAAGAAGCCCGCGAGGCCGCCGCTGCGGCCCAGAAGAAGGTCATGGAATTGACCGAGGAACTGGCCCGCAAAGCCGACCCCGAAATCGCCCCGCTCCTCGATAAAGTCCGCAAGAGCATGGAAGCCCGCCGCGACGGGCAGGTGCCAGAAAGCAATCGTAACCGCAAACCGGGCGAATAAGCCTTAACTGCTCCCTTCCAAGGCCGACTCATTGAGTCGGCCTTTTTATTTCCCATCCCCTCCATCCTGTTCATATTCACCGCACCCTCCCCGTTCATGTCCTTCCGCCCCAAGCATCCCTCACCCTGGTATCTTACCGCCGCCCTCCTTCTCGCATCCTTGGCCGGGTTGAACGCAGCGGATTCTCGAGTCGAGCCGCTCAAGGATCTCAACGGATACTTCCCCTTCGCCGCACCGAAATCTCTTCAAGAGTGGGAACCGCGTCGCGATTTCGTCCGGCGCCAGCTCGTCGTCTCTCAGGGACTCTGGCCGATGCCAACCAAGAGCCCCCTCAACGCCGTCATCCACGGCAAGATCGATCAGAGCGATTACACCATCGAAAAAGTCTACTTCGAGAGTGCTCCCGGATTTTATGTGACTGGCAATCTTTACCGCCCGAAGAATGTCACGGGCAAGGTTCCCGCCGTTATCTTCCCCCACGGGCATTGGACCGACGCCCGCTTCCTCTTCCAACCCGATAAATTTGTCCGTGATGAAATCGCGACCGGCCAAGAACGCTTCGAGAACGGCGGCCACAGTCGCTTCCAGTCGATGTGCGTCCAACTCGCCCGCATGGGCTGCATCGCCTGGCAAATCGACGCCCTAAGCGATTCCGACTCTATTCAGTTCTCGTCCGCCATTGTCCACAAGTTCGCCAAACAGCGTCCCGAAATGAATACCACGGAAAACTGGGGCCTCTATAGCCCGCAGGCCGAAGCCAATCTGCAATCCATCATGGGCCTGCACACCCTCAATTCCGTCCGGAGCGTGGACTTCCTTCTGACCCTACCCGACGTCGACCCGAAACGCCTGGCCGTCACGGGCTCCAGCGGAGGCGGCACGCAAACAATGCTCCTCGCCGCCACCGATGACCGTCTGGCCCTCTCCTACCCCGTCGTGATGGTCAGCACTTCCATGCAGGGCGGTTGCTCCTGCGAGAATGCCTCCTTACTTCGCGTCGGCACCGGCAATGTCGAAATCGCCGCCCTCATCGCCCCTAAACCTCAAGGGATGAATAGCGCCGATGACTGGACGAAGGAAATGGCCACGAAGGGCTTCCCTGACCTGAAGGCGCTCTACAAACTCTACGGCAAAGCAGATTTCGTCACCCTCCAGCGCGGCGAACACTTCCCGCATAATTACAACGCGGTCTCGCGCATGGGCTTCTATGCGGTCCTCAACAAGCACTTTAAATTAGGCCAGCCCGAGCCCGTCGTGGAACGCGACTACGAACCCTTGCAGAAAGCCCAATTAACAGTCTGGGACGCCGCCCACCCTGCCCCCAAAGCCGGTGACCCCGACTTCGAACGCGGCCTCCTGAAATGGCTGAAATCCGATGCCCAGCAGCAGCTCCTCGCGGCCGTCGGCTCTCGGGAAGGTCGTGACCACCTCCTCCGCCCCGGCGTGGAAGCCATCATCGGTCGCACCTTTGCCAATGTCGGCCAGACTTCTTGGACGACCTCGACGAATCAATACCGCGACGACCATATCATCATCGCAGGGACAATCACGAATGCGACTTACGGCGAAGAACTGCCTGTAGAGTTCTACCGTCCGCTCAATGCGAACGGCAAAGCGGTCATCTGGCTGGATGACGCTGGCCTCAACTCGGTACGCGGTGCGGATCGGAAGCCTCTCCCGGTCGTCCAGAAATTGCTGGATGCAGGCGTAACGGTGATCTCCGTCAAACTGCTGCTTCAGGACGGCAAGAGTACCCCCCACCGGACCGTGACAGGACCGCGCGAAGTGCCGGCTTACACCTACGGCTATAACCATGCGCTCTTCGCCCAGCGCACCCATGACTTACTTTCCTTGATTAACTTCCTGAAAACCTCACACGACCCCGCCCACCCAGAAATCAAATCTGTGTCCTTGGTCGCCATGCACTCGACCGGGCCCATTGCCGCCGCCGCTCGCGCCCTCGCAGGCTCAGCCGTCGTCAAGGCCGCTGTCGATACAGGGGGCTTCCGCTTCGCCAAGTTGCTCGATTACCGCGACCCGATGTTCCTGCCCGGCGGCGCCAAATACCTCGATGTCCCAGGCCTGCTCGCACTCAACGAACAACTCCCGCTTCTCGTCGCCGGCGAATCGGATAATACCCTCTTCCCCGCGGCGAAACTCAGCTCGAGCGATGACTTCACGGCAGCCGCTTCCGCGTGGTTGCTGCAATGATTTCACGCCGTTCATTTCTGGCTACCGCCTCGCTGGCACCTTTCGCCAGCCTCCTCGCTACTGACCCGCCTCCACGGCTTCGCATCGCCCAACTCGGGACCTCGCACGCCCATGCGAGCGGTAAGATAGAGGCCCTCCGCTCGCTCTCCGACCTTTATGAAGTCGTCGGCTACGCCGAACCCATCGCTTCTCGCCGGGACGCCGCGCAGAAAGCCGCGGCTTTCGCCGGACTGAAATTTCTGTCCGAAGACGAAATCCTCGCCGACCAGTCAATCCAAGCGGTCGTCATCGAGACCACCCTCGAAGACTCCGCCCGCGCCGCGCTCGCCGCCCTTAAGGCTGGTAAACACATCCACCTCGATAAGCCCGGCGCCGAAAAGCATGCCGATTTCGTGACCCTTCGTCACTACGCGGCCGAGCAGAAACGGACCGTCCAAATGGGCTATATGCTCCGCTACAATCCAGGCATTCAACTCCTCGTGCAAGCCGTCCAAGAAGGCTGGCTCGGCGAGATCATGGAAGTCGATGCTTCAATGGGTAAGCTGATTGATGAAGGCACGCGTAAGCGCTTCGCCCAACTTCCGGGCGGCGGAATGTACGAGTTGGCCTGCCACCTAGTCGACACGATCGTAACCCTGCTCGGCCCACCCACCTCCGTCCAAGCCTTCGGCAATGCGACCCGCGCCCCGCAAGACAATTTCATCGATAATCAACTCGCCATCCTCACCTACCCTAAGGCGACGGTGACAATCCGCTGCAATCACGCTGACCCGTTCGGCGGTCCGAATCGCTCCCTCTCCGTCCGCGGCACCCGGGGCGACATGGAAATCCGTCCACTCGAGTCCGGTCAAGGCATCCTTCGTCTCGATCAAACCCGCGGCACCCTCAAAGAATGCCGCCTCTCTGATAACGGGAAGAGCCAGGTGATGATGGCCGTCCCCCGATTTAAGAAAGGTGAAAACCCTTTTACCCTCCCCATTCCCAAAGGCCGGTACGATGAAGAATTTCGCGACCTGGCCCGCGTCCTTCGCGGACAAGCCTTTGGCTGGTCAGCAGAACATGACATTGCGGTCCATGCGACGGCCCTACGGGCCGCTGGACTGACACCGTAAGGCCTTACTTCAAGACCTTGGCGGCGGTCTCGTACATTACCGCTGCCTGGGCTTCATTCAACTTACCCGTCCATTTAGGAGCAGGCGACTTCACATCGTAAATCTTGCCGTAAAAGATCAAGGCATTGAGGTAAGTGCCGATAAATTCTGGATGGGAATTGTCCTTCTGATGCAGCCGGATGGGCGCCGACGATAAATAATTGAGTTCCCAAGCGTCACCGCAGGGAACCACCATCGCGGCATTCTCCTTGGCCACCACGCCATACCATTTACGGAGCCGAGCCTGCATCTCTTTTGGATCAACCCCGACCTCCGGCCCTGTCTTGGTCGACGCCCAATAGCCTGGGTGCCGTGCCCACGTCTCGTAGAAATAGATTCGGGCCACGGGACTCTTCGCGCGCACCCGCCTGCACAGCTCGGCAGCGCTCTCAACGAACTCCTTCCGGACGGCTTCATCCTTTTCGGCGATAGCCGGCTCCTGACTCTGCCCCTGAAGAACGACAACATCCCAGCCCCCCTCATCAATCAGCTTCATACTGGCGACGAGACCCAACTGTTGCTTGAGCGTGCGCCCGCCGGGCGTGGCGGATTTGATTTCAGGCACTTTGCGGCCAACACTCTTCACGACCTCTCCGAAAACATCCGGGAGCTTGTTGACGCCTGTATAGCTGTTACCAATGAATAATACCCGCTGCGGATCTTCGGCGCGTCCGACCAGCGCACCCAGCAACAGGGGGATGACGCCTAAAAATAAGTTAAGTCGCATGGTCGTGACTTACTTCGCAGGGATCCCCCAGATTTTCTCGACCACGAGTAGCATACCTGGATCCTTCTGCTGGAGCTCGGCGCGATCAAAGGGTTCGAAGTCATTCCGGGCGAAATAGGCCTCGGTGCTCTCGGCAAAATACTCCATCTGGTTATTCATCGCGTAGGCCCTCTCAGGCTTATCGGTGAACTTAGTTCCCGTCCAGCGGCGGACCGCGTCATAAGTCCCCGAGGCCTTAGCTTTGTCGTAAGCGCCTTTGATCTCTGGGTTCTGATACCCGCCCGGTACGACTTTATCGTGAAAGGCATGGGCCAGTTCATGCAGCACGAAGACGGGCATGCGCTTGGTCTCGGCTTCGAACTTATCGACGTCCGTAAACTCGACCGACTTCGCGATACTGATTTCGCGGCCGGTTTTCTTAATCCACTCAAGCCCTCCATGATACTCCGCTGTGGGGCGGACTCCGGGATAGGGCAGCGTGAAATTGAGCGGGGTCTTCTTCAGTTCCGCGACAGCTTTGGCCGGGACGAGCTGCAGAATACCTTCGAGGTGCTTGTCCAATAAGCCCACGGCTTTCTCCACCACCGCTGGATTCTTGTCGATGAGACGCTGGTCAATCCGGAGGGTCCATCCGCGCACATCCCGCACCTGTCGATCCCGCCCCGCCATTTGCACAGCGGCACGCCCGAGGGCATCCCCCACCAAGAAATAGGTCTCCGCATTCCCGAACTCATGATGCCCGTGCCCAGTATTCGGGGAATCCTCAGCCTTACGGACAAAATCATGGGTGGGTACAAAGATGACGTTGTCTTTAAACTCGGGGCGATTCGCCACCGCCTCTTGCGCCTTACGTAAGGCCGTCCACTCCTTCGGGGCATCCACCCACGGTCCGGTTAGTTCACCAATAATCATGGGTAAGCGGGGCACGCCGAACTCGGTTCGGAGGTCGTTGATCAGATGGACGAGATTCTGACCATACTCAGGTACGGCAGTCTTGGGGTTCACGCCATCGTTCCAACCTTGATACCAGATGAAACCGGCTAACTCGACGGGCTCACCCGCATAGTCAGGAAAATCCTGCTTTAAGTTGGCGAGTGCCTCGCGCACCTGCGCGACCATGAGTTTATAATATTTACCGGTCTCCCCACCCGCGCTCGGCGGGCGGAAATCCTGATAGAGGCTCTTGCCTCCCCAGGCGGCCTTGATGATCAGCACTTGGTCGCGATAGGCCTCACCGACCACGTGGCCAAATTGATACTCGGGACCGAAATGATGCTGATCGCCATAAACTGCGTAGCCCAAACCGAGCCCACCCTTTAGCAACGGATGATTCTCGCGCTGGTAGCGGATCCACACGTCGGAGCGCACGACCCACTTGCCGTCCTTGTCCTTAAGGTGAGCATAGCGCGCTGCGCTCTCTGGACGGGCCATAACCTCCACGAGCGTACCCTTGCCGCCGTTGTAATCCTTGCCCGTGAGATCAACGACGGCCTGGCCCTCCATGTTGGACTGACCGGCCAAGATGAAGACCTTGAGTTTCTTCACGGGGTCGGCCGCACCTAACAAGCTACACCAGCACAGGAGGATCGGGGCGAATCTCATAAGGGACTTATCGGCTCATTACCTCGCACCCGCAAGCCGAACCCCTATCCCGTTTTCAATTCAGACCTCGATTCAGTCCTCGATTCAGCCATCAATTCAGTCCTCCTCTCTCCATGTTCACCGCCCCCTTCCCCCTCTCCGGCCTCGCCGATGAAGCCGCCGATGACATGGATGGCCAGATTGCCGCGCATCAGGCCCTCCATTGGTCCTACCTGGAACTCCGCCTGCTCAACGGCCGCCAGTTCTCCAGTGCGGCGGTGTCGGATGATGAATTCAGCCGGGCCGTCGATAAGATTGAGGCGGCTGGCATGCACGTGAGCAGCTACGCCTCGGCCATCGGCAACTGGAGCCGCCCCATCTCCGGGGATTTCAGCACGGACTTGGCTGACCTCCGCGTCCTCATTCCCCGCATGCAGCGGACACGGACGAAGTTCGTCCGCACCATGAGCTGGGTCCGCGGTGAGACCCCCGAGGACACCTGGCGCGATGAAGGCGTCCGCCGTTACCAAGAAATGGCCAAGCTCGCCGCCGATGGCGGCATCATGCTCCTACACGAGAACTGCGAAGGCTGGGGCGGCCTCTCGGGCGACCACGCCCGCCAATTCATCGAGCGTGTGAATCATCTTAGCGTCCGCTACCTCTTCGATATCGGCAATACCGTCTCCTACGGTCAGGCCACGATGGCCTTCTACCAGGATATTCTTCCGTTCGTGGAATATATCCACATCAAGGATTGCCGACGCAACCCGGCGGGCGGCAAGAGCAACGCCTTCACGTACGCGGGTGAGGGCGACGCCCATGTGCGCGAAATTCTGACCGACCTCATCCGCCGCGGCTATAAGGCGGGTGTTTCCATCGAGCCCCACGTCGCTAGCATCGTCCACCTCGGCGAAGGCACCAAAGCTTCCCCGCAGGAACGCTTTGATTCCTACGTCCGCTACGGCCAAGGCCTCGAAAAACTCCTCAGCGAGATCCAGTCCATCTCGAGATAGGGACAGCACCACGTACTGTCCTCGTTGTCTCTCGGGTAGGGATGCGATGACATCGCATCCGCCTTCGCAGGTAGGGGCAGCACCGCGTACTGCCCTCGTTGCCCCCCTGTATTCCCAACCGCCAACCGCTAACCGCTTCCACCTCGCGACCTCGTCGCGCAGGTAGGGACGGGCTATCCCCAGCCGTCCGTTCGCCGACCGACACACGCACCTCGCCGCCTATACTCGATACTCCATACTCTCGCACTTTCTCTCTCCGCCCAACGGCGGGTTGGGGGCAACCCGCCCTACCCAAGACAGCGTCCCCTGTCGTTCCCCGCACGGCTCCGCCGCGGTTCACTCGCTATTCAAATGCAACGTAGAGGAATAACCATGAGCGCCGTAATTCTGACTCACCTCGACGAGCACCACATCGGCAAGGCGCTCGCTGCGTACTTCCGTCACTTTCTTTTTTTGAGGTAATTCCATCAAGGCAATCGCCCGTTCTTTCCATTGCCTGAAACCGATGCGCGCCGGAGCCACCTCGATCAACGCCAACACGGTTATCATGACAATGTTCAACACCGGAAACAGTGATGAATAATTCATATTTAGAAATATGAACATCTTCCGACCGGACGCACCTGTTCTTTTAGAGAATGAGCAAAAAAACTCAGGGGCATCTATTCGGCGGTGTCCCGTCATATCGGCCCCCGTGTCCTCAGATCCTCGTTTACGCCCCTTGCCCCCATACCCTCGTGCCTCCCCTCGACGGCTATGCCGTCGCCGGTAGGGACGCCACTGCATGGCGTCCTAGTTGCCCCTCTGTATTCCCAACCGCCAACCGCTACCACCTGTTACGGGTGCGGGTGTGCGGCCCTCGCTTACGCCCCTTGTCCCCGTGTCACCACGCCCACGTGTCCCCTCGAAGGCTCCGCCTTCGTAGGTATGGACGGCTGTCCCCAGCCGTACGTTCGCCGACCAACGCACGCACCTCGATCGACTTCCTATTCTCTCTCTCCGGCCCTCGTGTCCTCAGGCCCTCGCTTACGCCCCTTGTCCCCGTGTCACCATGCTCGCGTGTCCCCTCGAAGGCTCCGCCTTCGCAGGTTGAGGACAACCCGCCCTACCCAAGACAACCCTCGCGACTCCAGCGCGCCCAGCAGACCCCCGCCTCCGGCCGTAGGCACAAAAAACCCGCCACTTTCGCGGCGGGTCGATTCGGTCCCGGTTTCCCGGATCCTGAAGTAAAGCCGATTAGGCCTTAACCTTCTTGTCCTTCTTCTTTTCGTCGGCAGCAGCGCCAGCGTCGACAGAGAGGGCCTTGGTCTTCTCGTGGACAGAGGCTTCAACCTTCACAGCCTTACCAACGAGTTCCTTGAGGCCGTCAGCACCCTTGGTTTCAGGGGTGATGGCGATGGTCTGGTCCTTACCTTTGACGGTGACGACGATTTCCTTCTTTTCGGCGTCGTAGGACTTGAGGGTACCTTGGGAGGTAGCAGTCTTACCGCAACCAGCCTGGGCGGCGGCAGCGAGAGCGAGGACTGACAGGATGCTGAGGATGTTCTTCATAGTATGTTCTTAGGGGAGAAGTTGTTTTTGGGACAATTCCTTAGGGAAAGCAAACAACAATCTGGGTTGAATCCCCTAACGCGGGACACATCTTGCGGGGATGAAAAGGTCGCGCCCCCTCCTGTTTGCCGTGTTTGTGGCCTTTTTGGGGGTATTTTCCAGTCCACTGAGGGGCCATTCAATCCCAGAAATCCCCGTTCGTGCCGACTTTAAATCAGGCGGAGAAGTCGAAATTTCGGTCGAAATCAACCCCCGCAACTGGGAAGTCAGCCCCGCCGAAGCCCCCTCCTTGGAATACAAGGCCTTCCTGATCATGCCCAAGGCTAAGAAGGATGAGCTCCTCCAACACACCAAGGACTTCATTGCGGACTACCTAGAGTTCACCTTCGAACCGCTCGGCCGGGTGCAGCCCGACTTCACTTTCGATTATGTCGCCGAAACCAGCAAGCCCCTCAAGGCGCTGACCGATGCGGTGGTCGTCCGCGGCAAATGGAAGACCACCCTGCCCGCCGGGCTGACCGGCTGGAAAATCGCCTCCAAGCGCGGCCACAAGGTTTCCGTCGTCTTTATTAATATTATCAACGGCCAGGAACACCCTCGCGTGAACGTGCTCTTCCCGGGCGAAACGAGCTTCACCCTCGACCTCACCGGTCTCGCCGCCGGAATCCCCGCGAAGGCCACCGCGGGCTCGGTCTCGGCCAGCGGCGACAACCACGGCGGCTGGCATACGTTCACCAACTTTCTCGGCAATGGCTATGAACACGTGCTCCCCGTCTCCGAGATGCGCACCGACTTCACGAAGATTATCGAAGGGCTTGATCACATTCTTTTCGTCCTCAGCCTTTTTCTTTTCAGCCGTTCTTGGCGACCAGTCGTGACTCAAGTCACGGCCTTCACCCTAGCCCATTCCCTCACGCTGGGACTCGCCGCCGCCCACCTCATCCATGTGCCGTCCAAAATCGTCGAGCCCATCATTGCGCTCAGTATCGCGGCGATGGCACTGGAGAACATCTTCCGACCCCGCTACTCGAACTGGCGCATTGTCATCGTGCTCGTCTTCGGGGCCTTCCACGGCCTGGGCTTCGCCACGGGCCTCAACGAGAAGATTGATGTTTCAAACTCCTTTTTAATCGCCCTAACAGGCTTCAATCTCGGCGTCGAAGGAGCCCAACTCACCATCATCGCCCTCGCCTTCGCCTTTACGTTCTGGATCAAGGACGAAGTCCGCTACCGTCGCTGGCTGGTCATCCCCGCTTCCTGCGCCATTGCCATCACGGGCATTTACTGGACGGTTCAGCGCCTCTCAGCCTGAGGTCACTTTAGGCCGAGCGGGGTTCCAGACACCCGAACTCTCTGGCTCTGGTAGGGCGGACTTTCCGAGCCCGCCGCCCGCATTACCCACACTCCACCCCCTCACCTCGTGACCGTCACGGTGGTCACGGCGTTG
>Ga0136642_1000783_pt1 | contig 15219 bp, 10 predicted proteins | sample LowCatLa1302831Y_FD_115313 | JGI IMG/M metagenome (GOLD analysis project Ga0136642, IMG submission 115313) | Freshwater microbial communities from Lower Cathedral Lake, Yosemite National Park, California, USA - 13028-31Y | ecosystem: Environmental > Aquatic > Freshwater > Lake ... | reverse complement strand
TATCGATTAATTCTTTCACAAGTGCTGATTTACCTGGTTTAGTATAGCAGATGACCCAAGCCTGAACAAAGCCAAGTGTGTTGCTGTCTGCTTGTTGAGTAGTCATCCACTTCGGAAGTAATCTACTATCAGTATCCTGAGTTAGTACCCCGGTAACTTCATTTCTCATGTTTTCTAAACTCGCAGGGTATAGATATCGAACTGTACCAGAACTCAGTGCAGAAGAATCAGTGGCTGTTGATATTGAATCATTAATATTGATTGATGTATTATTCACCGTATATGGATTCAACCGGAGATTGATGTTTCTATCCCAAGTTATCATGTCTTTAATGCTAGTACCATCGGGATTAGATAAATCATCAACTACTTTGCTAAACACTACTTCATATAGTATATGTCCGTTATTGTCAGTTGCAATAGCAGTTTCAATACTACCCAATGTTATTCTTCTCCAATAGTGATTCTGCTGTACTGCTGCTACATATTCAGGTAGCGTACTCGCCTTAACACCATACGCATGTACAATACTGACTTCTTTGGCTTTACCAAAATAAGCATCATCGGGTCGGTACACGAATTCAGTTGGGATCAGAGTATTATCGGATAATAATGAGTTGATTAGCTTCTTACCAGCTAAATTAGGGCTAGCCTTCAAATAGATGCTTTCTAACGGAACTGCATAGTATTGTTCAACTCTCAGTGTGAAACTCTTTTGCTTCTTGAAGATCGGATAGTTAGGACTATATGCTTCTACTACAAAATCATATACTGTTATATCACCCGCATTTAATGTTCTAGACAAGGGTTGCTCTGCTACTTTACCTACTAGTTCGCCGATACTGTCTAATGTTAAGTTGTTCGGGAGCTTACCGGATATAACCCTATAGGCTAGTTCAAGTGAAGATGTAGCTTTGATACTCAATGCATTGGTCGTACCATTCAATATAGTACCCATATCACTATTAGTAACCCACACTATATCTTCAGTAATATGGTTTGATACTGTTATGTAATATAACTCGTGACTTGATACAATTTCGGTAGCGCGCTTTTTAGCAATGCTCACGTTTACTGCATATTGACTGATGCCCGTGCCGCCCATGACAGGTACGCCAGTTATCCAACCGGTTGTTGAATTACCAACTAAGCCGGGTGGTAGTCCTCCAAATTGATATACCACCTCATTCGTATCAAAATCATATCCCATAATTTTGAACGAGAAATATTCATTTGCACGTATAGTAGGGATTGTATTGCCACCTAGTAGATAATAATCATAATAAGGGTCCGTAGTTAATATCGGCTCGCTCAATGGCTTTCTATTTAGAATAACAGGAATTCTAACGTTAGGTGGGCTATTTATTTGCTGATTGCGCACAGAGATAGAATACGCCGCTAAATCATTACCTAACTCACTTGATAGCTGAACTGAAAAAGTATAGCTTTTTGTAGTAGGACTGTTGTCCGGTAGTTTAGGAATCTCAGGGTAACCTTTTATAGTGCCATCCGCAGACAAGTATAGACCAGAAGGGAGCGACCCGGATGATATTGTCATTGTTACCTTGTTACTACTAATTGTATTAGTATATGTAAGAGGAAAATTTACATATACGCTATCAGTAATATTCAATATCTGACCCAATGGGGTCACGAACTTAGGGTTATTTGTGCCCGCGATAGTCAGTGAGAAAGTTCTGTCTCTGATATTACCTAAATCATCAGTCAGTCTTGCAGTGAACGTACTAGTAATTTCGGTTGATACATTACTAGGTGTACCTGATAATAGTCCATATTGATCAATAGTTAATGATCCAGTGGGGAGAGTACCGGATAATAGTTTATAGAAAACTTGAGTGGCCGGAAAGACAGGCACCGCTGACAATTGAATTGAGAGTGGGCTGCCCTGAGGGTATGTTCCCAAATTACCGGTAGTAGTTTTCCATTCTGGTTGTAACATATTATCCTTGTAACAAATCTAATGCAGTATGATAATGTTTCACGCGGCCTTCTAACCCAATAGTGCCGCCGTTGATTCTCTTAGTTAATGTCACGAAATCATCACTATCACAGTATTGATTTAAGTTGTTATTATCCCAAAACCACCCTGCGCTTGAGACTGCGCCACTCGGTGTTTCCAAGTAAGCAACTGTATCTTCTAGACTAATTCCCAAGTCTGCTGCAAACTTGGTATAGTTAGAGCGGCCGGTCAATTGAATCAACCCCCGACCACAGAAACGATAACCATCACCTGATGCTTCATCACCGTTACCCATACGATTAGCATAAACTCTACTAGCAATCTTTTCAGGCTGGCGTTCATATTCTTTCGCAATTTCCATTGTAGGAAAATACTTTTTGAAAGTGTTCATTAATCCAGCTGCACCATAGTTCAAGTTCTCTTTGATAAAATTGAAATTACCTGATTCATGCGCGGTCTGCGCCAGAAATCCTGCGGCGCGGTGGATATTATCATACATGTCATAGTACTGAGCTACCTCATTAAGGGGTCCAGCATATAGTTGCAATATGCTTTGTTTTGTAGTTGGGCATAATGCTTGCAATATTTCTAAGGTGATCATAGTGTTTCCTTTTATCCGTATACCGCTGTTAGCGAATACCACTGAGTTGAAGTAGGTGCCACGAATGTTAGTTTTGCTCCGGCGCCCAAATTAAATGCAGTATTTTGAGCAAGACCGTCAATATATCCGCCGTCATTTGGATATACTTTTACAGTGGATGAACTTATATTGATGATGATACACATCATTCCAGTTGCATTCGCTGGTAATTTTACACCATCACTTGCACTAGCAGTAGCACCGCTAATAACGTTAATTGTTTTTATCAATATAGTAGCACCGGCAATGGTAGTGCCTGCTGCGGCAATTCCAGTACCGGTACTGTTTAATAAGAAGCCACTAGGCGTGATGTTAGTTCCACTAATGTTTGATCCAGTGATAGCTCCACCAACAAACGCCCCTGATACTGAGAGACTAGATAATGTACCAACACTAGTGATATTAGGTTGTGATGCACCTGTTACGACTGATGCATTTGTTGCATTTGTTGCATTGGTCGCGCTATTAACTGTACCGGATACATTAGCACCAGATACTGCATATGCAGTTAGAGCAGCGCCCACGTTGCCTACAACATTTCCACCACCAATACTATATGCAGTTAATGCTGCGTTTACGTTACCTGATACATTACCACCTGCGATTGCATACGCTAATGTAGCATATGCTGCTAAGTTTGCACTAGTTGAATATGCAGCGTTTGCAACAGTACCTGTTACGTTTGCTCCATTCAGATTGTTTAGTGCCGCTCCTGTACCCGAGAAAGTACCTGCTATATTTGTTGCAGATAAGTTGGTGACAGAGACTGAAGTGAATGATGCATTGTTAGCACCAATATTACCAACAGTCGCATTTCCTACTACAGTTAATATACCACTTGCGACTAAGTTCGCTCCCGATACGTTACCTGACACAGATACAACTTGTCCTGACAACGTAGTAGCAGTGATGTTTCCTACGCTTGCGTTACCAGCAACAACTAGCAATCCATTAGTAACTAAATTGCCACCAGTTACGTTACCGGTAGCAAACATGATACCAGATGATTTTAGTACACCGGCTTCGACATTACCGGTAATGAATGCCATTGGTGCACCAACATTACCAGTAAATGTTCCAGATGTAGCGCTTAATGTTCCACCGATTGTAGCAGAACCGATCGTAGTAATAGTACCATTAGATAATGTTACATTAGACAAGCTAGTAGTGTTACCAGTAAAGGTAAACAGTGTGTTCGCAGTAATGTTCGCTACATTCAATGTTCCGTTTGCACTGATATTACCAGTTGCAAAAATATTAGTAACACTATTCAAGCTACCTAAAATATCAGCATTGCCGCCAACTTTAATACGACCGTCGAACAGGCCTGAGCCTGTACTAGTAATTAATGGGCGTACTGTCATAGTAGCGCTAGTGAATACAATTGTGCCAGTTGGTGCAACAGTAACAACATATGTCAATACAGTAGGCGATACAATAGAAGCGACTAAGAATACACCATTAGGTGCATTAGTAGTTGCAGTTGTCAATGCTACTACAATTTCGTTACCTACGGCTAATCCATGAGCAGCAGTCGTAGTTACGGTTACAGTAGTTGATAAGTACGTGATGTTAGACACTGCAATTGTTGATGCAGCAGGGAACGACAAGTTACCCACACTAGCAAGTCCGTTAACTTTCATTGCTCCGGAAATGTTAGCATTACCAGTAGCAACGATTGTTGCCATACCAATATTGCCTACGTTAGCATTACCCGTAACGTTAAGTGTTCCAAGGCTTGACAAGTTACCGTGTGTAGATGTACCAACTACTGTTAAGCTAGCACCAATGTTTGCAGTAGCTGCATTCAACAAACCAGTAACGTTACTATTCAATGATGAAATTAAACCAGTGCTAGTGACAATATTGCCGGTAGCTGTAATCTGAGTAACACTATCAATATTACCACTGATGTTTGCACTGACTAGACGGACTAGTGATCCGGTAAAGTTTGCAGTACCATTGGCAGTAAAGTTTGCAGTTGATAATCCACCAGTGATACTAGAGTTAAGAGCTTGCAACAATCCAGCATTTGCATACAAGTTAGTTGAAGCTAAATTGATAGTATTGACTGTGCTCAAATTTGCAACCAATGCAGAGAGAGTACCGGCAGCACTAATATTTCCAGATGCAACCACAGTAGTTGTACTGAGATTACCCGTAGTTGCATTACCAACGACAGATAAAATTCCGCCAGCAGTGACATTACCGCCGGCGACTACCGTAGTTGTACTGAGATTACCAGTAGTAGCATTACCCGTTACACTCAATAAACCAGGAGTACTTAAGTTGCCACCGGTTAATGTACTGATTGCAACTAAGTTGCCAGCAGTAACATTACCACTAGAAGTTACATTGCCCGTTGCTACTTCACTCAGAGTAGTAGCAGCAGTTACTGTGAAAGTTGCTCCAGTGAAGTTCGTGTTACCAGTAGCATTGATATGCAATGAGGATAAGATCCCAGTGATGTTAGAATTCAATGCCTTGATCAAACCGGTATTAGCATACAGGTTACCAGTAGTTGACAAGTTACCGGTATTTACAGTATTAGCATTCGCTATGTTAGTAGAAATCGTACCAGTCAGTGCATTGATATTACCCGACGCAGAGATGAGGCCGGTGCTAAGATTACCGGTAGTTGCGTTACCAATGACACTTAGTATTCCGCTAGCAACTAAGTTTTCGCCGGATACATTACCCGTAGCACTAATCGTATTACCTGCTACAGTAGTGGCAGAAATATTACCTGCAGTAGCATTACCAGTAACCGATAGTGTACCCGTTGTCGCCAAGTTACCACTCGTTACCGTGTTTGAAATTACCATGTTAGCTGCATTAATAGATGCAGCGTTCGCATTGATATTGCCAGTCGCCGTGATTGTTCCAGCAGTCACTAAGTTACCTACATTTGCTAGGCCTGCGATAGTTGCATTACCCGAAGTAGATAATGTCGCACCTTGAATAGAACTTGATGTTATGAAGTTTCCACCGATACTAACAGTAGTGTTAATTCCACCATTAATATTACCAGTAGCAACTATGATACCGGTACTGATATTACCGGTTGATGCGTTACCGGTTACCCTTAGTATACCACCAGTTGTGATGTTTGCGCCGGAGATGTTTCCAGTTGAAACTAGAGTCAATGTTGTCAATGTGTTAACAGTAATAGTATTACTGATCACATTACCATTACTAGTGATATCACCTCCGGTAGTTAGGTTACCTACTGCTGCTGTTCCCATCACACTTAGTATTCCGCTAGCAACTAAGTTTGCGCCGGATACATTACCTGATACTGATACTGTAACACCGGTGTGTGTAGTTGCAGTGATGTTGCCAACACTAGCATTTCCTACTACTGATAATATACCGTTAGTTGTAAAGTTTCCACCCGTAACCGTACCAATAGCAGCTACTATCCCTTCAGTTACTAAGTTAGAACCTTGCACATTACCGGTAGCTATCATTATTCCAGTTGATACTAGATTGCCGCCCGATACGTTACCATTAATTGACAATAGGCTAGTTGTTCTATTGTAGGTAAAACCTGAACTTGTATTCGCATTGCCTCCGTCATTGAACACAACATATGTATTTGCTCCAGGAATGGAAATATTACCAGTTATATTTCCGGAAATGTTACCTGATACATTACCACTCATGTTACCACTCATGTTACCACTCATGTTACCACTCATGTTGCCACTCATGTTGCCAATAACATTACCGGTCAAATTACCAGCAAGTGATGCTGCACTAAAGATTCCTACGGTCATGTTAGCAGCAGTAATATCACCGGACAATGAAATATTACCACCAATCATATTACCAGTCACTGATAGTCCATCTAGTATACCAAGTTTTCTAATGTTAGGCTGACTACTAGATACTATAGCACCCGTAATAGTGAGTGCATTGATATTGTCTATATTAGCATTACCAGTTACGTTAAGCAGCAGCAAGTTACCAAGACTAGTAATATTAGGCTGCGCATTAGCAGTAACTGTCACTGAGTTAGCTGCGGTTCCTACTAAGTTTCCAGTAACAGTACCGATCAAATTACCAGTAACGTTTCCTGCAATATTAGGAGCACTTAATGTTCCTGCAACTTGTAGTGCAGATAATGTACCAACTGAAGTGATGTTAGGTTGAGCATTTGCCGATACGGTAGCTGAGTTAGATGCAGGGCCTAAGAATGTACCTTGAAAATAGTTAGCACTGATTAAGTTTCCACCATCAAGATTTCGTGCAGTGATATTACCAGCTACCACTAATGTACCAGTCAATGACAGTGTTGTGCCAGTGTATACTAAGTTAGTGGCAGCACCTAGATTGCCTCGATTGTTGAAAACAATTTGAGTATTAGCTCCCGGGCTTGTAAATATACCCGAAATTTGCCCGCCGACTACATTACCGTTGAATGAACTAGCGGTTATATTACCTGTTACTGCTAAGTTAGTAAGTGTGCCCAAGCTAGTGATATTAGGTTGCGCACCAGTCTTAATCGTTCCGGTAAGATTAGTTGATGATAAATTACCAATTGATATATCAGGACCGAGACCGATAACGAATGGAGTATTGTAGCTAGTTACCGTCGCTGAAGTTCCAGTTGCTGCGCCCACGCCAATCAATATACCTGAAGTAGTTTGAATCGTTACATTTGAAATATTCGCAGTAATGATCACATTACCAGTAGTTCTATTTTGTGATAGGCCCGTGCCGGACGTGATAGTCTGCACACCGGTGTTCAGTGTAGCCGAATATAGGTCGGTGAAATTGTTCTGTATCTTTGCAAATGCATCCCTAATACCATCGGCCGCGGGATCGTTGGGGAATGCCCCGAAATCAATAATTTGTTGTGTCATGTTCTATTACACCTTGTTAAGTATTTATCGTTTATAGATAAACGCTTACCCAAAAAAATAGCCCAGCGAACCGGGCTATTAAAAATACGGATTTTATTATTTTATTCCGCTTAACTTTTTCCAGTCCACTAATAAGTTGCTAGAATCCTTCAACAACTTAGTTTCAAATGTAACTTTAGTTGGGTTGCCGACTGATTGACTACCTTTTTCACGGTGCAAGTCATTACCCTGACTTAGCATGTGCTTTAAGTGGGCCATTTGCTCATGACCGGCTTCATTAGCATATTCTTCTTCAACTTGCTCTTCGCCGTCATGAGGACATACGCAACGTGCTTCATACATTCCGCATTCGTTACATGAACCACCTTCTTCATGGTCGTGACCTTCTTCATCCATCGATGGTACTTGACCTTCTTCTTTAACAGGATATTCTTTTCCACCAACGTTGATTTTTTGACCTGCGTCTGGGATGTTGTCAGACTTAGCTTTAGCAACCGCGCCACCGAAAGCATTGCCTTCGTCAGTAGTTTCTTCTTCTTCTTCTCCGCCTTCTTCTTCGTAGTCAGGAGTTAATGTGCCTTCTGGACCAGCTTCGCCGGGTTCTTCATGTTCTTCTTCGTCTCCAAATCCTGCTGTAGGGCCTGTCTGAATACCTGACATTTTCTTAATCAATGCCATCATGTCGTCGCCGTCGCCGACTACTGAAGGGCTTTCTTGAGGATCATTGCCGCTGCCGCCTTCATCGCCACTCATTGGTGCACCGTACGCACTTGTTGCTTCCTCATTGCCGCCAGCAAATACACCCAAACCAGCTTGTCTGACGATGGACAACAGTTCTTGTGCATCGGAGTCAGTAGCATTAATGCTAACACTATCAGGTGTACCTTGTTGTCCTTGACTACTAGTAATAGTGATACCTTCACTTAATAAGGTATTAAGTTCTTTTTCCCAGCTTTCTAGTTGTACGTCTTTCATATCTTTACTTTCAAATGTTTTCTTTGGTGCTACTAAATTTCTAATGAAGCTGCCTGCTCTCGAACCGGCATCAATTGCGCGATCAGTGGTAGCTTGAATTGGATCTACTTTCCATGATGTTGGGGCTGGTTTAGTTGTAGAAGGAGCATATCCGGCTGGCTTGCTATCCATACCGTGTGTAGTGAAGTCTTGCATAGACCCTTCATCAGTGACTTTCTTTTTAGTGTGACCATGAACTTTTAAGAATGCTTCTAGTTTATCGCTGCAATGACCAGTCTTGTTAAAGGTGTCAATATCTTGTTGCAATTCTGACATCATATCATTGACATCTGTACCGGCTTCTTGCATCATTTCAGTGAAACTTAAACTTTCTTTTACTGACTTTTTAGCCTCTTTGTCTTTGACAGCTTTCTTGAAAGACTCTTTTTTGTTCTTATCTTTGTCAACATCTAGGAAGTCCGGCTTAGCTTTTTTAGCTTCTGCTACTGCTTCTTGTTCTTGTTCTTGAACTTTACCAAACTTACCTTTAGCACGAATAGCGAATGCTAGTTCTTTCATGTTGCTGTATGGCTTGCTACCTTCTTCATGAGGACCAGTAGACTTCAAGTGATTGTAAGCCTTGAGTAATTCACTCTTGCTCTTACCAGCATACTTACCTTTTTCAGATGCAGGAGTATCCATTTTGGTATCCCACTTTTCATTCATCTGTTGACCTTGCTCGTCATCACCTGTTAAATTCAATGTACCTTTTTCAGATGCTTGTTTAATAACATTAGCGGTAGCTGCATCAGCAGTTCCAATTGGCTTGTTATCAGCACCCATGATTTGTGATGCGCCTGGCATTGGTTTGACTGTGATTCCACCTTCTTCATTCAACGTAGCATCAGCTTCTGAACTTTCGATCCAGTCTTTTAGACTGTGTTTGACTGTTTTCTTCTTGTCCCACTTAGGTAGCTTTACATCTTTGCCGGAAACTCCAAAGCCAGACCAATCAGGCTTTGAAACTTTACCTGACTCATCTGATCCCTTAGCCGGGCGGCCTCGACCTCGTTTTTCAGCAGGAGCTGATTGTTTAACTGGATTACCATCAGCATCCTCGTCGTCTTTACGACCATATCCGCCTGGGTCAGCAGTGTGAATTCTACCTTTGCCAGTTTCTTGTGTGGCTTCGGCAATTTTATTCATTGATTGGAGTAGTGATCTGAAATCCATTATTTTATTCCTTGTTTTCTGTCTAGTTTGTCGTCAATTCGTATCAACAGTTTTTTAGCGTCATCGACACCGGTGTTTAGTGACCGGATTTGCTCAGTGTTCACTTCTATTTTTTTGTCTAATGCTTGAATCTTACCATCGATAGTCAGATATCCGGTGCCGCCCATTGAGCAGGCGCCTAATAAAATCCAGGTTAATTGAGCTGAGTTAAAATCAATCATTTACTAGCCCCTGTAGCCGGCTTAGGTGGCATTTTCATACTGCTAAATGGACTCTTAGTATTAACACCTTCTTTGCTCTTGTTAGGGACTGTTGGAGTTTTCTTTGCATCATACTGCATATCAAGACTAGGTTTCTTAGGAAGAACTTTATCTAAATATTGATTTGCATAGTCTTTGCTTGCTTCTTTACCATTGTCTGGTAGAATTTCTTGATCTAATAATGGCTTGTCAGAGTCATCTTGATTAGCATACTTGTCATTCTCAGCATTAATACTATCATTATAGTCAGTAGTCATTACTCTAACGTTATTGATGTTGTATCCAAGTTGTTGAGCGATTTGCTGAATCATTGGTTCTGTTGCTGGATACTTGAATTCAGCTTTGATGATAGTGACACTTTGATTTGCTTCCGCTTCAGGGAAACCGTATGGATTTTTCTGAATCGGAGTAGTCTTTGGGTCTTCAATTTTAACAGGATCGAATTTGTTCAAATTGTATGTGAACAGGTCTAGAAAGTTCTTGTCAAGTTCGCCTACGATTTTAATCGTGTAACGATACGTATGAACGCTTTCTAGTAAGTAATGTCTGAGGCTTTTCATTATGTTATTCCTATTATATATTTATCTATGTTACGTTTTTTTAGCTAGAATCTGTTTCAGTAGTTCGTTTCGATCTACTAGACTACCTTCTCCCATTGGGGTGTTCTCAATTTCTTCTGTTTTACCTGCAATTTTCTGATCTAATGCTGCTTTCTTAAGCTGTAAATCTAGCATCTTTAATTTCTTATTAATTTTAGCAGTCTTGGCCGTGATAGCATGACCGAGCATTGTTCCAGCAACATTGAATATCTCACTAGCAAAGCGACTATCCACCTGCATACCTAAATCAATCAAATCTTTGTAACTATCTGTAGCCATCTTTGCAAGCTCATCCATTTCAATGTCACTGGCATCTAGACCGCGCACCTGAGGTAGTGCATTTTCAATTTTGGTTAATGTATCGAATGCTTCTTGTGTTACTACATCAGCTTCTGCCTTCTCAATTAGTTGAGAATTAACTTCGGCGTCATCATCCGGGAGGTCAAACAACTCTGACAGTTTCTTGGTCATACTATAATCCTATATAGTAGTATTTATTACTTGCGGCTGCCGTTTCTAAAAAGATCATCTTCAGTGATGACGCGAAAGGTAAAGTGATTCTGAATACAATACACTCTTGCTGCCGCCCATTTAGCGTGATTGACTGCTACTATAGCGCGGGCGCTTGCGCTAGCAACACGGCTTTCTATGATACTTTGTTTTTTTGGTTTGATTTCGATCATTTCAGCAATTTGCTTGCCATCTTTGTTCTGATATACAACAAAGAAATCGGGTATGTAGTTCGCTCTTTTTCCAGTTAGTGGATTCATATAAGGAATTGCGATAGACTCGCTTGCCCACTTAAGAATGCTTTTGTTATTATCACAAAAAGTCATAAACGTGAATTCCCAACCACTGCGATATCGGGGCTTGCGGTTCCCCATATACTTTTCAGTATTCTTAACTTCGTAGATTCCTTGCGCAAATCTAGACATTATATAACTATGTTTCGTTGAACAGTTTCGTTGGGTGCAGGAACGACACTTACGCCATACAATGTAGTTTTACTCTTGATACTGTTAAGATAATACGCCATCAATGCAGTAGTCTCTAGCTTGGTTGTACCCTGAATATTGTCTAACAAAGTCAGTGCTGGCTGGCCAGTGAGACTAGCAATTCTGAATAGCATTGTGGTAAAATTATTCGATATGTCTTTAGTAGCACATACCGACTTGAAATACGAGTTGACAATCTCATATACATCCGCGCTGATTGCAGCGTCATAATTGTAAAATTTATCAAAAACTCTAACTGTTGCGTCTAACTGTGATCTAGGACCGTCTACTGTTTGTGCCATATAAATACCTCTAAATGTATTTATTAGCGGGCAGTAGGAGGGGTAGTAAGTCCCTTATATACATTACCAACCTTAGCGTTAACTGTCGCTATTGCTGATGATGCGACTCCAGGGAAGTCAAATGGTATATTTCTAGTGGCAGTACCGAGTGAGACCGGACCAGTAAGTGCATTACGGGCTACTCCCAATGCATCAGACTTTGCTGCATCTAATAAACCTTTAGGATTCTTAAATGTGTTCACTAACGTGCCGGCTGTTTGCAATGCACGTAGTGGATTAGTAGCCAAGTCATCTAATATTCCACCTGCGGAACTTAATAATCCATTAGGGCCTAATATAGTAGCATTAGATCCAGGACGAGCTATGGGGCTTAATGTTCTATCGTAGTGTGCTACATCACCAAATTGTTTCACTATTTCTCCGGGGGATTTACCATTCAAGTCGCCCTGATAGTATTTAACAGTTTCATATTGAATAGACATACTGTTTTCCATAGTGCCTGATTCAGCATAACTATAGGTATCATGGCCAAAGCTCTCGATTACGGGATTTATATAAGTGTACAATGAGAATTTATGCTGATTAAACCCGTAGATATTGATAGCCTTAAAGAAGGCAGGTTTGTTCGATCCGGTTGGTGAAGGAGCTGAACCCTCTCCAATATATCCCCAATCATGTCCCTGAGTTGTCTTAGGATCGTATATATCTCTTACACTATTTGTTACACCCGGGGTAGTATCAGGGGTAGCTGCATCTTGATAGTAATATGTATAATAACTATGCCATAGTTTTCGAATCAAATCACTGTTATCATCGTGAAATGTAATTGATATAGGATCGTATTTAATCTTTGTTTGTACTATACGTTTTCGATTATACTGATTCATCGTGTGCAGATCGAACGAATACTTGGGTAACTGCACTGTCTTTACAGCTAATCCAAAATTTTTGTCTTCAGCCACATTAGAAAAACGTGCTGAATTAACTATATCAGTGTTTATCTCAAAGTATACATGAAATAAATGTTTGAACTTAGGAGCATAACCATATGAGCCTGTCCTGAAGGTCTTACTTGCGTGAGTATAATCCCGCAAGTAAGCATTACCAAAAAATCCAGTGGCTACGTCTGTCAATAGATTCTGGATTAGTCCCGACATTAACCTAGACCAGTTGCTGCTAAACCACCCAAGGCACGGCCGACAGATGTACCTACACCAGAACTCAATGGACTCTGTACTGCATTATCAAAACGAATTGACAACTGAATAGTAGCAGGTTCGTTTGATTTGTAATCCATGTTATTGTAGTTAGCTGACTTGATAAAGCAACCATACAATTCCCATGTTTCTAATACGTTAGGAACCATCGTACCGTTTCCACCGTCTAGTAATTCATAGTTGATTTGGAATTTGTAGTCTTGACCGGTTGCAGCAGATGCTTGCTCAACAAAGTCAAATTGCTTCTGTAGTTGCTGACCAACGAGCTTAGAAACGTTACCACCTGCATCATCACGCAAGTTAATTTGAGTTTCTGCCCAAGTGTGCTTACCAGCTAGATAAATCTTGCTGTTGTAAATGTCTAATGCAATTTCTTCGAAAGAAAGGCTCGGACGTTGAATATCCATAACTTGCTTAGTAAGTTCTTGAGTAGAACCACCAACACCAAAGTTAAGAAATAGTGCTCTGAAACGATATTGTAGTTTCGGCATCAACATACCTTGCGAACTTGGTGTGTTATCTGCTCCTACTGTCATATTGAATAATGATTGACTAGCTATTGCCATTTGTGTATCTCCTGTATATTATTTATCTTAAAAACTCCCCGTTTCCGGGGAGCCTTTTTATTACGCGGCTCCGAGAGCTCCGGTGTTCATCAAACGTACCGGGATGTAGATGAATTCAGCTGCCTTGACCGGTTCGATTGCAATGTCAATCCATAATTCATTTCTATCAATGCGCGCTGGAGTATTATTACTGCTATCGCACACTACTAGATAATCATATAATCCGCGTTTGGCAACTAAGTCGATAAACAATGATTGAACAACACCTGCAACTTGTTGACGAGTCAACGAATCATTTGGTTCAAATACGAACGGACGGGCTGCAACTTGTAGACGCTCACGAATGTATGCAACTAGACGCGAAACGTTAGTTCTATCCATTGCACTTTGTGAATCAAAGCTGTTCTTGTTACCGTAGTTCAAAAGTCCAACGCCAGTGAAGAATGCCAGAGGATTAATCTGATTAGTATAAAGAACATCACGAATACTCATGCGATTCTTAACTACTTGGAACTCACCAGTAACACCTTCTAAGTAACCAATGTTTGTCGCATTGTCAATTGTACCACGGCGTACACCTGCTGGAGCTAACCAAGGATAAGCAAGAGTATCGTTTCGCAACATTGTACGTAGCATCATATGACTTGCTGGTACAACTGCAGGAGATCCTGATAGATCAGTTGTAATACCACTTGGATAGTACACACCTAAGTAACTATCACGGGTAACCCAACCATCTTCACCACTAGCTGTTGCTAACGAAGCATTAGTTGCCCAATTTGTAATAGAAGTCGCTTGATCATTCAAACGCAACGGGGTATCACCGACGATGTACGCTGTATTGTGACGGTCGTTGTTCAATGCTACCATATCAGGCTGTAACTCTGGATAGCCAGGGCAAGAAATCAAGTTAAAGAAGTTGTCTTCTTCACGGATTGTCTGATTTGTACCAATAGCTTCTTTCAATGCTGACACAACCATTGCGCGTTGTGCTTTGCGACCCATATAAGCTGAACCGTCTGCTTTCAAGCCACTAGCACTAACCCATGCATGACTTACTAAAGGCAAGTTAGCATTAGATGAAGTGTTATTAGGATCGAAGGAGCCAGCATTAGGAAAGTCTCTTCCAGTAAAGTAACTTGTCTTAAATTGCTTCACGTTATAACCTGAACGGCGTGTGTTGAACATCAACATACCCTGAGGGTAAAGTGATGCGTTTGGTGCATCTAAGTCTAAGTGATCACTTGTCAACAAACTAGTGACGGTTGGAATCGGATCTTCTACTGGATCAACTGAACTACTAGGGGCCCAACGTGCGTCTGCGAATAAAACACCTTCTGAACTAACTTGATCAGTCTTGTCAATCAATACCCACTGAGGAATACCTTGAACTGCTTTCCAACGATAGATCATTGGATAGTTTTCTAGATCACCAGTATCAATCCATAAATCACCAGTTACTAACGGTGAACCATCAGTTTGACCAGTCGTAGCAGACGGAGTCGACGGTGACATAATAGGACCAGTTGGGTTATTTTGACCTGCACCACTTAATGAACCGGCTGGATGACCTGCAGCATCGAATGCTACATTGTTGTACCCTT
>Ga0136642_1000780_pt1 | contig 15246 bp, 18 predicted proteins | sample LowCatLa1302831Y_FD_115313 | JGI IMG/M metagenome (GOLD analysis project Ga0136642, IMG submission 115313) | Freshwater microbial communities from Lower Cathedral Lake, Yosemite National Park, California, USA - 13028-31Y | ecosystem: Environmental > Aquatic > Freshwater > Lake ... | reverse complement strand
GTATCACCATCGATGGGTGATTGAAAACGGACACCCTCCTCGGTGATTTTTCGCATCGCCCCAAGACTGAAGACCTGAAATCCGCCGGAGTCCGTCAATATGGGACCAGACCAGTGCATAAAATCATGGAGATCGCCGTGCTTCCTAATCACCTCGGTACCCGGCCTCAACATGAGATGAAAGGTGTTGCCGAGGATTATTTCGGCACCAATCGCCCGAAGTTCCTCAGGGGTCATCGCCTTTACCGTCCCATAGGTACCGACCGGCATGAAGGCCGGCGTCTGCACGGTCCCTCTGGGGAAAGATAATTCGCCGCGCCGGGCGCGACCATCCGTCTTAATCAGGCGATATTCCATTTTCTGTGTCGCAGTAACGCCATCGGCCCGCTTACTTCTGCAGGCGGGCCGGTGGCTAAGCTGATTGCTTTTTATTATGGGTGCCGATGTCGGATTTAAATCAGACAGTAAGGTATTGATGGTACACGATACCCAATAAAATGACGAGGCTCAACGACGTAACAGACACTATTCGGCAAGCGCATATCACCTACTTTCTGCGTGGCCAAAAGGCAAATAAGAAGTTATGGTCAAGGCTCGGTGACCGACCTAATCTCCACGACAAAGTCTTGTTGACCTCGGCCTTATAGGCGCCTCTGTGGTGATGCGGCGATTAAGGGGGGCAAGCGGGTGGTCGGGATCGATAAAGACCCTGAAAGAATTGACTTTGCTACGGCCTATTTAGCGGAAAGATTTCCAGATTTAGTGGGCCGCGTCGAATTCTTTTGCTGTGAACTAAAAGACCTTAAAGAACAGTCGCTTGCTCTGATTCTTTCGAAAGGCTTTTTAAGAACACATCATGGATTTACCGACCAGGATGAAGCTTTCAAAGGAGTATCTTAAGCCGGGTGGCCGACTCTATGGAATTTTGGTCCACTCTTTAAATAGCCCCTATGGAGATCACAGGAGAACGCGACTCATTCTTCCATGACTACATACCCGTCTGCCTGAAAGATTCATCGTGAAATATCTCAAACTTATTGGAAAAGATCACCTGCACTCCATTCACGATCTTGGACTGAACACGTGATCGTTTCAGGGTTATCAGGATGTTTTTAAAAACAGTGGATTGAAACTGGTTTAGCTTGGGGTGAAGGTGAGTGACCATACTATTTCCCGACTCTTTATCTTACATCCGGAAGATAGGGTTATTTAGAGAATATTTCACTCACAATATCTATGCGCTTTTTGATCGCTCATGGTTTGATGGCTTCTACTGAACAATAAAAAACCCGCTAGGCCTTCTGGTCTGCGGGTTTTTATATTTCTTCGGTTCTCGTTGAACCTATGATTGGTGCCGATGGTCGGATTTGAACCGACACGACTTGCGTCACCACCCCCTCAAGATGGCGTGTCTACCAATTTCACCACATCGGCTAAATCATCAAACGTCGATTACGCGAACCTGAAGCCTATGGCTTGCCAGCGGGTTTTGCGGGAGGGACCACAGCTGGAACGTCACTCTTGACGGGCGGCTGGGGTTCGATCGCTATCGGCGGAAGATCGCGCTGCTGAGGTGCTAAGACCTCCGGCGCATCCATAATATCTTGGACCTTATTATCCTTGTTGGCTGCCAGATAGGCAAGACTCAGGCTGGTCGTAAAGAACACGGTTGCCAGAATGGCCGTCGTTCTAGAAAGAAATGATGAGGCGCCTCGTGCACCAAACACAGAGTTGGATGCGCCACCAAAACCTGCCCCGGCATCGGCCCCGCGCCCTTGCTGCAGAAGAACGAGACCCACGATTGCAATGGCAATCAGGACATGGACAACCATTATGAACTGATACATGCTGTTTTCCTGTTACGGAGCCAGGCAAATGGCTAAGAATGATGCTGCATCAAGGGAAGCTCCCCCGATCAGGCCGCCGTCTACATCCGGCTGACTAAAGAGTGCTGCGGCATTGTCCGCCTTGACGCTACCACCGTAAAGAATCTGCAGCGTGGACGCCACATCGGCATCAAGGGCTTTAATCTTTGAGCGGATGTACGCATGAACTTCTTGCGCCTGCTCGGCCGATGCCGTGCGACCGGTACCAATCGCCCAAACCGGCTCATAAGCAATCACGGCTTGGCGAAGTGATCCAACACCTGAGGTGGCGATCACCGCATCGAGCTGGGCATCAATCACCGTGAAGGTACGCTCAGACTCCCGTTCTTCGAGCGTTTCACCGACGCAAAGGATCGGCGTCACCCCATGGCCAATGGCCTTGGCATAGCGCGCAGCGACCAAGGCATCAGTTTCGCCATAGATGGCGCGGCGCTCAGAGTGACCGACCAAGGCAAGGCTGCAGCCGACATCTTTCAACATGATCGCTGAGATCTCACCGGTGTAAGCACCCGCATCGTGATCAGCCACATTCTGCGCGCCTAGCTGCACGCGACCGGCTGCCGTCGCGGCCAGATCCGCAATGTAAATGGCAGGTGGGCACACGCCGACATCTGTCTTTGCATCCGCCGGCAAACCCGCGACGATCTCTTTGAGCAGCCTCTGAGAACTGGCGCGGTCACCATTCATTTTCCAGTTACCGACCACCAATCGACGACGCGACATGTTACTCTCCCTCAGAACCAAGTAAATCCCACCAGTCTACCGGCATTAGCTCAGAACTTCAAGCATTAGCCCCTTGTGAATCAGACGTCCATCAAGGCACCGGCGATCCTTTTGATGGGTCCGACGGCCTCAGGTAAAACCTCCTTAGCGATTCGCCTTGCCCAGGAACTCGGCGGTGAAATCATCAGTGTCGACTCCGCCCTGGTCTACCGCGGCATGGACATCGGAACCGCAAAACCAGCGCCCGACCAGCAAGGCGGCATCCCCCATCACCTGATCGATATCCTAGATCCCCTAGAAGCCTACTCCACCGGCCAATTTCATCAAGACGCTGAAGCCCTCATGGGGGCCATCAGCGATCGCGGCCGAATACCGATCCTCGCCGGCGGCACCATGCTCTATTTTCATGGCCTCAGCCAGGGTCTTGCGACCCTGCCTCCGGCCAGCCCCGCGCTCCGCGAAGCGATCACCGCCGAGGCCCAACGCCTGGGCTGGGACGCCCTCCATCGGGACCTTCAGAACATTGACCCGGTCGCCGCCGCAAGGATCCACCCCAAGGACCCGCAAAGAATCCAACGGGCGCTTGAGGTCTTTCGTCTCACCGGCATCCCGCTGACGACGTGGATCAAAAGAACCCAGCACAAAAGCGATCGCCCCCTCATTAAGCTGGTCCTTCGTCCCGGCGACCGAGCCGCACTATATCAGCGGATTGAGGGCCGATTTTTGGCGATGCTGGAGCAGGGACTGATTGAGGAAGTGGCCCGCCTGTTTGATCGGGGCGACCTTCATGCCGACCTCCCTGCCCTCCGCGCGGTGGGCTATCGCCAGGTGTGGTCGTATCTCGAGGGCGCATGGTCGCGGGAAGCGATGATCGAGCGCGCATTGATCGCCACCCGGCAGTTCGCTAAACGGCAGATGACCTGGCTGCAGAAGGAAACCGAAGCCCAGGTCCTGTTCAGCGAGGAGCCTCAGCTGTTGGATCGGGCATTATCGACGATTCGCGAGCAACTTGAGCTATAAAGGCGCGGCCGAGCGCATCGGCAGCAAAGAGGGCGTCACGAAGGGCGTCCACCGTCACCACAAAGGGCTCATTATGGGCTGTTTCACCAGGCGCCAAGGCGCGTCGGGCGATGTCTTCTGCCTGCTCAGGTGACAGCATCTCAAGGCCCAGCGCTTTGAGCGTGACCGGCAAACCCACCGCGCATGAGAACCCGAGGACCTCTTCAATCAGCGCCGCATCGCGCCCTTCAAGCACCAACTGCACCAGCGTACCAAAGGCCACTTTCTCCCCGTGCATCCGGTCATGGGTTTCAGGCGCTTGCGTCAAGCCATTGTGGACAGAGTGAGCGACTGCAAGCCCCCCCGATTCAAAGCCGAGACCCGACAACAGCGTGTTGGCCTCGACGATGCGTTCAAGGGCTGGTGTCACCAAGCCCTCCCTGGCGGCCGCAACGGCCTGCACACCGTCCTTCAGCAAAGTCTCATAACAGAGTCGGGCCAGCTGCTGTGCGGCGAGCGTACTCAAACCGCCGACCTGGTTGCGGCGGCAGGCACGATCAGCCGCCGCTGCCTCAAAATAAGTCGCGAGGGCATCCCCCATCCCGGCGATCAGCGTTCTGACCGGGGCCTTGGCAATCACCCGCGTGTCGACCAGCACCAGATCCGGATTGCGCCGATAAAAAAGGCACCGCTCAAACACCCCATCTGGACTGTATATCACCGACAACGCACTGCAAGGGGCATCGCTGGCCGCGGTCGTCGGGCAGCAAGCCACCGGGAGCTCGAGGGCTAAAGCCACCGCTCGGGCGGTATCGAGCACCTTGCCACCACCGGCACCTACGAGGGTCGTCGCGCCGACCCTCAGAGCTTCGTGACGACCTCGCTCAATCTCAGCGTCTGAGCATTCCCCACCAAAATCATAGACCGCGAAAGGGATCTCAAGATCCCCAAGGGTTTTAGCCCACACATCGTCAAGATGACGGCGGGCACTTTGGCAGGCAATGATCAGAAGAGGGCCATCAAGACCCAGTTTTTTAAGCTCGCTTCCAAGCGCCCAGGTGGCGTCCCGTCCTTGAACGTATCGGGCCGGAGCACAAAAGATGGTGAGCCCCAGCGCGGCAGCAGGATCTTGGCCGCTCACAGGGACTTAATCCTTCGGCGCATGATTTTTGGCGAGCTGCCCGACGGCGGCCTTGACCAGATCCGTCAGCCCCTCGCCACCGGCTTCATAATGTCGAATGATGGCGGACTGCATCCTTCGCTCCCAGAAATTCTTAAGGTGATGAGTGACCCCTGCGATCCCCTGCTCGCGATCAGGCTCTGCGGCAAAGAAATCGCCAATACTGTTGGCCATTTTGACCAGATTTTTTATATCCATGGACGGGAATGTATCAGAAAAACGTCAATGATTAGGCATTCATTAGGCTACGGCGACCCCCGAGGTCGCATGCATCAGCCGCTCAGGGTGAGTATAGACGACGTGATCACGATCTCTCGCGAACCCCACTAAGGTCATGCCGGATGCATCGGCCAGACGAATGGCAAGCCCCGTGGGCGCCGACATCGCAGCGATCAGCCCCACCCCCATCACCGCACATTTCTGGACCATTTCGTAACTGGCTCGACTGGTCACCAACACAAAGCCGGAGGAGAAATCTTCACCCCGCCGAGCCAGCGCGCCCAGCAGCTTATCAAGCGCATTGTGGCGGCCAACATCTTCACGAACAACGAGATCCTCCCGGCCTGGAACCACCCATGCCGCGGCATGAACAGCGCCGGTCAACGTATTAAGCCGCTGGGAGGCTCCGATGGTGTGGAGCGCCCTCATCAGGGCGTCTTCAGGAACGATCAGCTGAGAGGTGACTGGGGCCGGTTTGCGGACCGCCTGGGCCAGGGTTCTGGCGCCGCAGAGGCCACAACCCGTGCGACCGGTGAGATTGCGTCCTTGTCCTTGAACCGCTTCACAGCGTGCGCTAGGAATCTTCACCCGAATCTCGATGCCGTCCGCCCGCTCGACCACACGAATGGCCTCGACTTCACCCGAATGAGCCACGATGGACTCCGTGAGGCTGAAGCCTAAGGCAAAATCATCGAGATCAAGGGGCGTCGCTAGCATCACGACATGAGGCTCCCCATTGTAGAGCAGCGCCACCGGGGCCTCTTCTGCCACAGCGTCCTCAACCGAGACACCAACACCGCCCCGCCAACGCTCAACTGACCGAACCCGATAGCCGGGCCAACCAAGCTCAGCCCCAACATCCATAGGGGGCCGCCTCAATCAACCGCCGCGAGGCGGTGCTCCAGAAGATTCTGTTGTTCCTCACTGAATTCACGATAGTCCTGCTGCCATTCAGAAGGACTCGTCACCTTGGTCACCTGGACCGCTGTGACTTTATACTCAGGGCAATTGGTTGCCCAGTCAGAGGTGTCCGTGGTGATGACGTTGGCTCCCGACTCAGGGAAGTGAAATGTGGTGTAAACCACCCCTGGCTGAACCCGTTCGGTCAAGGTGGCCCGCAGCACGGTTTCTCCGGCGCGGCTCTTAATGCCGACCCAATCGCCCGCATTGATACCCCGGTCTTCAGCGTCATGGGGATGAATTTCAAGGCGATCCTCTGAATGCCAGAGCGAATTCTGGGTTCTGCGGGTCTGTGCGCCGACGTTGTACTGGGACAGGATGCGACCCGTGGTGAGGATCAGCGGGTAACGGCTGGAGGTCCGTTCTGAGGTCGGCACGTATTCCGTCAAGAGGAAGCGCCCCTTGCCGCGAACGAAAGTTCCAACGTGCATGGTCGGCGTCCCAAGGGGGGCCTCGTCATTACACGGCCACTGAACACTGCCAAGCTCATCGAGTTTTTTAAAGCTGACGCCAGTGAAGGTCGGCACCAACCGGGCAATCTCATCCATGATTTCCGAGGCATGCTGATAATCCATCGGATAGCCGAGGGCATTGGATAAGAGCTGGGTCACCTCCCAGTCTTCATAACCCGCCAACGGCGTCATCACCCGACGAACCGGCGAAATACGACGTTCGGCATTGGTGAAAGTCCCGCTCTTTTCAAGGAAGGACGCGCCTGGGAGAAACACATGGGCAAACTTAGCGGTTTCATTCAGGAATAGATCCTGAACCACCACGCACTCCATCGCTCTGAGGGCCGCATGGACATGCTGGATATCAGGATCGGACTGTGCGATGTCCTCGCCTTCACAATAAAGCCCCATGAAGCTTCCATCCATGGCGGCACTGAACATATTCGGAATCCGCAGACCCGGTTCAGCGTCGAGCGTCACACCCCACACGGATTCAAACAAAGACCGCGTGGTGATATCCGAAACATGACGATAGCCCGGGAGCTCATGCGGGAAGGACCCCATATCACAGGAGCCTTGAACATTATTCTGGCCACGGAGGGGATTGACACCAACCCCTTCGCGACCGACGTTCGCGGTCGCCATCGCAAGATTGGCAATACCCATCACCGCTGTGGAACCCTGACTGTGCTCGGTGACCCCAAGGCCATAGTAGATCGCCGCATTGCCGCCGGTTGCATAGAGCCTTGCCGCTTCACGAACGAGTCGGGCCTCAACACCTGTCACCGCCTCAAGGGCTTCCGGTGAATGCCGCTCATCCGCCACGAAGGTCTTCCATTTCTCGAAAGACTCCAGCTCACAGCGTTCCAGAGCAAACGCCTCATTGACCAAGCCTTCGGTGACGATCACATGCGACAAGGCATTGATCAGCGCCACATTGGTGCCAGGACGGAGTTTGAGATGATAATCGGCCTTGACGTGCACCGACTTGACCAAATCGATCTGGCGGGGGTCAGCGACAATCAGACGAGCCCCCTCACGAATCCGGCGCTTCATCGCAGAACCAAACACGGGATGGCCATCGGTTGGATTAGCCCCGATGACAAGAATCACATCGGTCTTCCGGATCGAGTCAAAGGTCTGGGTGCCGGCAGATTCTCCGAGGGTCTGCTTGAGGCCATACCCTGTGGGTGAGTGGCAAACCCTGGCGCAAGTATCCACATTGTTATTGCCAAAGGCGGCCCGCACCAGCTTCTGAACGACATAGGCCTCTTCATTGGTGCAACGGCTAGAGGTCAGCCCACCCACTGAACTTCTTCCGTATTTCGCCTGAATGCGCTTGAATTCACTGGCTGCATAGTCAATCGCCTCCTCCCAGGAGACCTCCTGCCAGGGATCGGTGATCTTCTGACGGATCATCGGCTTGGTGATGCGGTCCTGATGCGTCGCATAACCAAAAGCGAACCGGCCTTTAACGCAGGAATGACCATGATTGGCATGGCCATCCTTGTTAGGCACCATGCGAACCACTTCTGCGCCCTTCATTTCCGCTTTGAACGAGCAGCCAACACCACAGTACGCACAGGTCGTCACCACACTATGTTCCGGCTGACCCATTTCTATCACGGACTTTTCAATCAACGTAGCCGTCGGGCAAGCCTGCACACAGGCGCCACAGGACACACACTCAGAATCCATGAACGCTTCGTTCTGACTCGGCGATACCTTCGAATCAAAGCCGCGACCATCGATGGTCAGCGCAAAGGTCCCTTGCACTTCCTCACACGCCCTGACACAGCGGGAGCAGACAATACACTTTGAAGGGTCGAACTGGAAATAGGGATTACTGACGTCCTTTTCGGCCTTGAGATGATTCTCACCCTCATAACCGTAGCGGACTTCTCGAAGACCCACGGCACCGGCCATATCTTGGAGTTCACAATTGCCGTTCGCAGAACAGGTCAAACAATCGAGCGGGTGGTCTGAAATATAAAGCTCCATCACCCCCTTCCGAACCGCGGCGAGGCGATCATTCTGGGTGCACACCTTCATGCCCTCACCGACCGGCGTGGTACACGAGGCCGGAAGGCCGCGGGCACCCTCGACCTGGACCAAACAGAGCCGGCAGGAACCAAAAGGATCCAGACTGTCAGTGGCACACAGTTTAGGTATTTGAATACCGGCTGTGGCAGCCGCTCTAAGGATGGATGTCCCTTCCGGAACAGTCACCTTGAATCCATCGATCTCGAGGGAAACCGTTTGGTTGGAATCGCTGACGGGCGTTCCATAATCACAATCACGTACAGCCATTGTTATGCCTCCACAATTCAGCATGTCCACATCCGGGGCGACCATCGGCGACTTTGGGTTGCGCCACTCTCTGGCCCCCGGTTCGCCGCTTATTGAGCGGATGTCACCCCAAAATCTTCTGGAAAATGATTCAAGGCACTGAGAACGGGATAAGGGGTCATCCCGCCCAGCGCACAAAGGGAACTCGCCAGCATCGTATCACTGAGATCTCGCAGCAGCGCGACCTGCCGCTCCGTCTCTTCACCGGCTCTGATCTTGTCAATAATCTCGACACCGCGGGTCGACCCGATACGGCAGGGCGTACACTTGCCGCAAGATTCGATGGCACAGAATTCCATGCCATATCGCGCCATCTTCGACATATCAACGGTCTCATCGAAAGCGACCACGCCGCCATGCCCCAAGACAGCCCAAAGCGCAGTAAAGGCTTCGTAATCAAGCGGCGTATCAAATTGTGATTCGGGCAGATAAGCCCCGAGCGGCCCGCCGACCTGAACGGCCTTAATCGGTCGACCACTTTGTGATCCACCGCCAAAGTCATAGAGGATTTCACGGAGCGTGACACCAAAGGCCCGCTCGACGAGACCGGGTTGCTTGAGGTTACCGGCCAGCTGGATCGGTAACGTGCCGCGGGAACGCCCCATACCATAATCTTTATAGAAGGCCGCGCCCTTGTCGAGAATTATGGGAACAGAAGCCAATGAGATCACATTGTTGATCACCGTCGGCTGACCAAAAAGTCCTTCAATGGCGGGAAGCGGCGGTTTGAAACGCACCAGTCCGCGTTTCCCTTCGAGACTCTCTAAAAGCGAGGTCTCCTCACCGCAGACATAGGCACCCGCGCCAAGACGAACCTCTAAGCGAAAAGCCTTCCCAGACCCGAGGATGTTATCCCCAAGATAGCCTTGAGCTGTCGCCGATTCAATGGCCGCATTCAGCGCCACTTCGGCATCGGGGTATTCGCAGCGAAGATAAATAAAACCGTCCGTCGCTCCAACCGCAAGCCCTGCAATCGTCATCCCTTCAATCAGAACAAAGGGATCTCCTTCCATGATCATTCGGTCGGAGAAGGTTCCAGAATCCCCTTCATCGGCATTGCACACGATGTACTTTTGCGCTGACGAGGTATTTAAAACCGTCCGCCACTTGATTCCGGTCGGAAAGGCCGCACCGCCGCGGCCGCGAAGACCTGACTCGGTCACCTCTTCCACCATGGCGGCAGGTGCCATTGTCAGCGCCCGCTTCAGGCCTCGATAGCCGTCATGCGCGAGATAATCGTCAAGACTGACAGGGTCGGTGATCCCCACCCGGGCAAAGGTGAGGCGCTCCTGGCGCTTGAGATATGGGATCTCCTCGGTCAACCCCAACGCCAAGGGGTGGGCACCCCCGTTGTGAAATCCGGCCTCAAATAATCGAGGAACATCGGCGATCGTCACCGGACCATAGGCGATGCGCCCCTGAGGCGTCGCGACCTCGACCAGTGGTTCCAGCCAATAAAGCCCTCTCGAGCCATTTCGGATCAGCTCAATGGCCACCTGTCGCTTCTCCGCCTCGGCTTGAATCGCCAGAGCCACTTCCTCGGCGCCAAGCCCAAGGGCACTGGAGTCACGCGGAACGAAGACTTTGATCATGACGCGCTCCGTGTCAAATTCATAATGTCATCAAAACGCTTAGGGCTGACCCGACCATGAACCTTTTTGTCGACCATGATGGAGGGGGAGCACGCACAATTCCCAAGACAGTACACCGGCTCAAGGGTAATCGCCCCGTCACGGGTATTTTCGTGATAATCAACCCCCAAGCTGGACTTGGCATAGGCTTCCAAGGCCTCAGAACCCATCGCCTGGCAAGCCTCAGCGCGGCAAATATAGACGGTATGCCGTCCCGGCGGCGTCCCTCTAAAATAATGATAGAAACTAATGACCCCATGGACCTCGGCCCTTGAGAGATTCAATTCGGTTGCGATGAGCGGCACACACTCTCCTGGAACATAACCCAAGACCTCCTGAATCGCATGGAGAATCGGCAGCAGGGCGCCGGGTTTGGTCTTCAGTTCAGCGATGATGCCGCTGACACGTTCACTATCGAATGCTGTGTCGTTCATTTGGATTAATCTCAGAGCCACTGCCATCGGGAAATTCGCGGTCGCCGAATGGTCCGACATGGTGCATTTAGCCTCACATGCTAAACCACCGCGATGGCGCGGGATTCTACTCTTCGCCGGCTATTCTGGAAACCTTTTTAGTTGACTCTTTTACTTGGTTTTTAGTTCCAGCCAAGACATCATTAATGATGATCAGGGGCCTTAGGTTTTAGGCCGGCCGCTGCATGGCCAGGGTTTACGATTACAATAGAGGATTGCTATCTTCAATGATTCTTCAGCCTTCATGAGCAAACCCCGCCGTTCCCTGTCGTTTGAGTCGCTCATTGAAGCCATGGGGCGGGCCCTCTTGGCTCGTCTTCAGCGCTTCTATTTCAGGGCTTTTGAGTCTGCGGGCCACCACAAGCGAGATATCCTGGTCACCCGGGTGGAACAGGCGAGAGACAGCCTCGAGGAAGCCAAGGTTCAGTTTCAAAACGCGCTAGACCGATTCAGTGAGCTGACACAATTTGATGGCGGCCATCTCGAGAGCGTCTATCGACAACTGAAGATCGAATACGATTACAGCCTGTCACGAGCACTGGCCGTTAAGGACCGGATTGATGCGGTTGAAACCGTGGCACAGGCTCTCTTTAGGGAATGGCAAGAGGAACTCGAACAATACAGTAATCGCTCCTTAAGGAGCAGCAGTCGCCAGAAAATGAAGCTGACGCAACAGCACTACGGGCAACTCATGACGGCTATGCGCCGGGCCGAGGGCAAAACCGACCCGGTACTGAGGGTCTTCAATGACCAAGTTCTGTACCTCAAACATAACCTCAACGCCAAGGCGATTGCGTCGCTTGAACATGAACTCCACGCGATGTCGACCGGGGTCGCAGGCCTCATCGGCGCGATGGAAAGATCGATCAGCCATGCCAACTTATTTGTCGACTCTTTGAATGGTCCCCCGCAGAAGGTATTGACCTCAGACCCCCGTTAATCATGGAGGGCTATTGGTGTTCCTCCGATTACTAACCCTCTTGTTCCTCCTCCCCGAGACCGAGAGGCTTAGGGCAGAGGAAAAGGACGATCTGACCTACGGGCTTTATCTCGATATCTCCTATGCAGACGACTTAGGTGGTGCGACCAAAAACCTCCCTTGGCGCAGCAAAGAAACGACGAATGTCCTCAACGCGTTTGACCCCAACATGGGGATGGGCTATCTCATCAAGACAGCGACACCAAAATCCCCTTGGGGGTTTGAATTCGGGCTTCATGACGGTAACGATATGGTGGGTCAGCAGCCAACACCCGGGCAACCCCCTGTCCCCGGCGAAAAGGCCTTGCTTTATGTCTCAAGACTGAACGCCTCCTACCTCGCCCCGATAGGAAAGGGTCTTAAATTCACCGCAGGCCTCATGAACAGTTTCATCGGCTATGAATCGATGTATGCCGGCTACAATCCCAACTATACCCGCGCCTGGCTCGCCGATTACTCCCCCTATTTTCTGATTGGTGCGGGCGCTGAATACCAAGCAAGAGATAACCTCAAACTCAGCTTTTATCTCCTCACCGATTATTACTATTTGGCGGTCATTGGCCATCAACCTAAATATGGCAGTCAAGCCAAATGGGGATTTGCGCCCGATTGGACCCTGACCCAAAACATCTTTGTCGGGGCAGAACAGAATGATTCCAATTTCGCCTATTGGCGCGGCTTTTCAGACTCGATTCTTGAGTGGAAGAAAGACGATTGGCTGGTCGCCATGGCCTACGATATCGGCACCGAAAAACGGCCTTCCTCAGGCCTTCAAACGCTCTGGATGGGGAGCGCCATCTGGGCCCGTTGGCACATCAGCGGACCTTGGTCGATTGCGGCACGGCCCGAAATCTATTGGGATCCAGATGGCGAGCTGACCGGCTATCAGCAATTCATCGGCGCGATGACCCTGACCGCCGAATACCGTTTGACTATCGGCCCTACCCAGACCCTCCTCCGAACTGAATTTCGCCATGACACCTCCACCGGCCCCCAAGGGGGGTTTTACAATGCCAGCAGCGCCACAACGCAGCTGGTTCCCAACCAGAATTTGCTCTTTTTTGCGCTCATCTGGAGCATCGACAACCCGCACGAGTGAGTCGAGGGGGTCGCGTTGAAGAAGAAGGCGCCACGCCGGCCCCTTGGGCTTAATAACCTGGCGTTAAAGCGGACGCCCAAGAAAATCCATCTCCCTGGAGTCATTTTTTGCTCGGCGCCAACATCCCTCATTGATCCTCGATTAGTTGCTAAATCACGGCCTAAACCATCACCTCAAACCCAATACGCTCGTGTTGACTAGGAGTCTGTCGGACTTTTGAACTGTTGAGCTTTAAAATACGGCCTATCCAAAGTTTCTGGGCAAAATACTTCCCTTCATTTGAAACCCCCAGCTCTAGAGGCTTCGGGGCATCATGGTGTGAAAAGACGCCACATGTTGACACTATCTTGGTGATTGAGAGTCTATGTATACTATGACACTTGGTGTTATGAACTGAGGTCGCATTTTGTCTTCCGTGCGAATCTTTAAGAACAAGTCATTTGCTCGATTCGCAAGAAAGTCAGGGATTGCTGATGCCTCTTTACGCAAGGCTGTTGCCGATGCAGAAAAAGGGCTGATCGATGCTGACCTTGGCGGCGGTGTCATTAAGCAGCGGGTTGCTAGAGATGGAGCCGGAAAGTCTGGTGGATTCAGGACATTGGTTCTGTTCCGACTAGGAAGCAGAGCTTTATTTGTCCATGGCTTCGCCAAGAAGGACAAGGCAAACATCAGCGACGATGACCTGGTGGCTTTGAGGGAACTTGCTGCAATTATGCAGGCGTACAACGAGGCCGAATTAGGTCTTGCGATTGAGAATAAGCTGTTAGTGGAGGTGATTTGCGATGAGTAAGCAGTACCGTAGTTCTGTATTGGCGTCCGTTCATGAAACCGCTGAGGGCTTGCTAGAGTCTGGATTGATGGATAAGCGAACCATGCGGCGCTTCGACAAACTGTGCCTGACTCCAGTGACGCCATTAACCCCAGAAGAAATCCGCGCTATCAGACTGCAGGAACGGGCTAGCCAGGCAGTTTTTGCCCGGCACCTCAATGTCACGACGGGGCTGATTAGCCAGTGGGAGCGAGGTGAAAAGCATCCACAAGGCGCATCTCTTAAATTGCTCTCGTTGGTAGCGAAAAAGGGGCTAGAGGCTATCGCCTAATCCCTTGGTGGGTGACGAGGTTTTAGTGGGATCTATAAATCGAAGGGTTTTTAGACTCTCTTGCGACCCAGCAAAATCAGACCTTCCAGAGTCTTATATGTTGGTCTAAAATATAGCCATGATTTATGGCTAGGCTCGCATGGCCAATCGCGAACCAAAAACATTCAGGAAATCGGCAGCTAACCGCAAATTACGGGACTTATTCACCTCTTTATGTAGCTACATATTGGGCCTACAATGACTCCCTATGGAACTTGAATGGGACGCCGTTAAGTCGGCGCATAACCTGCAAAAGCACGGCATCACCTTTGATGATGCCGGTTTTGTTTTTTTCGACGCTGGACGAATTGAAATCTACGACGGACGGGAAGCGTACGGGGAAGATCGATGGGCCACGATTGGGCTTGCATATTCATCGATCCTCTATGTCGTCTACACCATCCGACATGAGAATACGATCCGTCTGATTTCTGCGAGGAAGGCCAATGCGGAAGAAAGAAGAAAATATCGTGAAGCGAACCCTTGATCTCAAAAATCCACCCATCTTGACCGCCGAGCAAAAAGCGCGTCTGGATGCCGTGGCGGCGATGCCGGATGATCTGATCGACTACAGTGATGCGCCCTATCAACCTGAGGCTGTGTGGATGAAAGCAGCGGCTGATTTGCCTCCCACCAAGCGACAAATCACGCTTCGTATTGATGCCGAAGTCCTGGAATTCTTCAAAAATACCGGGAACCGCTATCAGTCCCGCATGAATGCTGTTTTGCGCTCCTATGTGGATGCGCATAAGGCACAGGTAAAGTAATGGATGGCCTGCCGAAGAGCCGTTAGAGCGTAACCATGATTTATGGCTATGCTCGCGTGTCCACATCGGACCAAAAAACCGATCTTCAAATCCTCGCTCTTCAAGAGGCAGGGTGTGAAGCCCTCTTTGTCGAAACGGCATCGGGGGCGGATCGTCGTCGCCCGGAATTAACCAAGTGTCTAGGCAAACTCCAATCCGGGGATGTCCTAGTGGTCTGGAAGCTGGATCGTCTGGGTCGTTCCCGTACCCGTTCACGAGGTTTGATCAAGTGAGTACGGCCAGGAACTATGATGGCCTTTTAAGGCCTGGTGATCATTTTGGATGAGGGTTGAGGGATAAACACCCTCACGGGAGTTGAAAACAACTCCCGATGAGGCGAGTCTTTGGGTTC
>Ga0136642_1000779_pt1 | contig 15314 bp, 15 predicted proteins | sample LowCatLa1302831Y_FD_115313 | JGI IMG/M metagenome (GOLD analysis project Ga0136642, IMG submission 115313) | Freshwater microbial communities from Lower Cathedral Lake, Yosemite National Park, California, USA - 13028-31Y | ecosystem: Environmental > Aquatic > Freshwater > Lake ... | reverse complement strand
TAGAGATCTAATGTGAGGTTGGGAAAGCTTCGGGAAAAGCGTGCGTAGTGCTGCGGGAGAAAATAGCCTGAAACGGTGTATGTTACACCAACGCGAACAACACCACTGATCGCTGTATTGGAAGAAGTGCTAACAGAGACTGCTTCGTTAACCGCTGCCATCACATTGCGTGCCCGGGGCAGAAATCTGTTTCCATCAGCGGTGAGTGAGACGCCCGACGGATTCCGTTCGAACAATTTTACGCCGAGCATCTGTTCAAGTTGCTGGATGGCGGAAGTTACCGCCGATTGAGAAACATTGAGCTCCACTGCCGCGTGAGAAATCTGCCCCAACTCCGCCGCAGCGATAAAGTAGCGAACTTGTTTGAGTGAAATCGTCATGCTGTTTTTTGTCCTTGGCTCGGAGGAGGAGACTAAAGATAAGCTTTGCACGAAACTGAGAGCATCTTATTTATTGATAACGAACTATGCACTTTCTGTAAAATCGATTTTAAAGAAATCGCAAACGGGCGTATTTTTAGTCCACACGTTCCCTTAAGGCGCGATCGGCAAGCAAATTGGGCCGAACAAACGACTTGGAAAATTGGACAAACTATCAATCATCTTATGAAATTTAATGCCTTTATTTGGTTCCTGATTATATCAATTGCACTGATTAATAAGTATTTTTTCCGATTAAATCACTCATTTTTCATGTTTTGGCAATCTTGGAAAGGCGCGTGAGCGCCAACATAAAATAGCGAAAGATGCGGTTGAATTAGGAGAATTTATAGCTCCGTATTAATTTTTCAGATGCAAATAATAAAAACGGAAACAACATTCATTTCGTGCTTGACGTGCGCTAAAATACGACTTCAACTTGTCACATAAAGAGATAGCCAGCGGGTTTGGCATCTCATTTGTGTTTGACTTGTGAAATCAACGGCAAGGGCTTCGAAGACATATGGCCGATGTTTTGCGTATTGAGGGATTGGGTAAATCCTACGGTTCAAAGCCGGCGCTTCGCGATGTATCGCTGGCGGTCGCGGACAATGAATATGTTTCGCTTTTAGGCCCAAGCGGATCAGGTAAAACCGTTTTATTGCGATTGATCGCTGGCTTTGAACTGCCCGATCGGGGACGCATCCTTTTCGACGGAAAAGATATTGCTTCAGTCGCCGCGCATGAGCGAGGGATTGGCTTTGTTTTTCAGAACTTTGCCCTTTTTCCGCATCTTTCGGTTTATGACAATGTCGGTTTTGGGCTGATCAGTCGGGAGAAAGATCCGGTGACGGATCCGGTGGCGCTGCGCTCTCGGATTATGGCGATGGTTGAGCTTGTCGGTTTGAATGGCCTAGAGGATCGTGGCGTTCATCAAATTTCAGGTGGTCAACGCCAACGTGTAGCCTTGGCGCGGACGCTGGTCAGTCAGCCCCGCATTGTCCTTCTGGACGAACCCCTTGGTGCGCTTGACGCCAATCTTCGGACCCGAATGCGCGGCGAATTGCGGCGTATTCGCAGCCAGCTGGGCGTAACGTTTTTACACGTTACGGGTAGCGAGACCGAAGCTTTGGCAATGGGCGATAGGATCGTTGTGCTCAATGAGGGCTTGATCGGCCAAGTTGATACACCCGACATCGTTTACAACAGCCCATTATCTCCAAATGTTGCTCATTCCCTGAACTGTTACAATTTGTTCACGGGAAACATCCAAAGCAGTAGCTTTTTAGCCGGAACGCACAGTTTCCCCCTAACAGGCAAACTTCATTCAAATCCTTCGCCCGCTTATGCAATTCGGCAGGATTTGATATCGGTTCGACCAAGCAACGTATCGCTTGCGCCAGGGGAGGCGGGCCTCACTGCGACCTATCTGGCTAGCGAATATACGGGCGCAGCGTTCATGTATTTCTTTAGGGCAGAAGACGGCCACATCGTTGAGGTGGAAAATCATCTGAGCCATCGTGCAGCACAAAACCTTGATGTTAACGCGACCTACCAGCTGGTCTGGAAGGCCGATGATGCCCTTGTTTACGGCTAACGAGGTTTAATTTTGCAATGATCAAGACATCGGACGGATATCGAGTATGAACATCGCTTCTCCAACACCGGATACGGCAGACATTACGCCGAGCAACCTTACACCGCTTCGTTCGAAGGCTTCATATTGGTTGATTGCTCCAGGTGTAATCTGGATGACGCTATTCCTAGTCGTGCCGCTTGGCATGATGGTTTATGTCTCGTTTTGGTCGCAGACGACGTTTAAAATTGAACCTATCCTGACGACGAAGAGTTGGGAGACGTTTTTTTCAAGCGATACCTATCTGAACGCGTTGTGGACGACGATCCGCATCTGGCTATTGGTATTGCTCTCTACTTTCGTGGTTGGATATCCCACCGCGCTTTTTGTGGGGTTGTTTGTTAAAAATAAGACGCTAGCGACCACGCTTCTTGTCCTATGCGTGATCCCGTTTTGGACCTCCTTTTTGATCCGCGTTTTGGCCTGGCGCCCGATGCTCGGCAAAGAAGGTGCAATCAACATCATTTTGCAGGCGCTTCACATTACCCGCGAACCTATCGAGGCGCTGCTCTTCACAGAATTATCCGTGATCATTGGTATGACGCAGATTTATTGTGTGTTTATGGTCGGCCCCATTGCTTTTATGCTGGGCCGAATTGATCCTAATGTGATCGAGGCCGCGCGTGATTTGGGAGCGTCCTTCTGGCGGATTTTCCGGACGATTATTTTGCCGCTGTCGATGCCGGGGGTAATTGTCGGTGGAATCTTTGTTTCAGTCATGGTGCTCGGTGAATTCGCGACGGCTGCCGCGCTATCGGGCCGTAAGGTCAATATGTTGGGCAATATTATTGTTACCCAAGTCGGTTCGCTTAAATGGGCTTTTGCCGCTGTCGTTGGCGTTATTCTTACCCTTCTGATGGGAGTGGTAGTGGCAGGCTTCTTGCGAATTGTTGATCTAAAGCGGGAGCTGTGAGCTAATGCAAACCACGGTCATCAAACCAGTTCTCGGGGTCTACACAGCATTATTTTTATTGTTTCTGTACGGTCCTTTTGTCGTCCTCGGTATCTTATCGTTTCAAATTGGCCCTAATGGCGGACCCCAATTTCCGATTATCGAGTGGTCAACCTATTGGTATCAGCACGTTTTTGGGCTGACGCCTCCCTCGCGGATTGCTCCGCTGCCTATTTATGAAGGCTTGGCCCGGTCACTGACCCTAGCCTTTATGACGATGATTGTTTCGACCGTGCTTGGCGTTATGTCAGCGCAAGCTTTTAGAACCAAATTTAAGGGTTCCGATGTCGTATTCTATCTGATCGTTCTGGGCATGATGGTGCCGGGTGTTCTGGTTGGTCTCGGTCTGGCGCTCGTTGCGAATAGTATCGGAATAGATCGCACTTGGTGGAGCACCGCCTTTGTGCTCCACGTAGTCTACACTTTCCCGTTTGCCTTTTTAGTGATGCTGGCGATTTTCAATCGTTTTGATCCTTCAGTTGAAGAAGCCGCCTGGTCGCTTGGTGTCTCACCCATAAAGACATTCAGGAAGGTGACCTTCCCGCTTATTTTTCCTGGCGTCTTGTCGGCCATGCTCTTCGCCTTTACGCTGTCTTATGATGAGTTCTCGCGGACGCTTTTCGCCTCTGGCCGTGATTTAACCCTGCCACTGGCGATTTATGGCACTTTCTCGATTGAGATTCATCCGAACATCTTTGCCTTCGGTGTCCTGACAACGCTGTTTTCTTTTGCGCTGCTAGCTGTGTACGCAATTTTGATGTCGGTATCCTTGCGCCGCGCGAAACGTCTCGCCATTCAGGAGGATGCATGATGGCGCGTGGGGTTGCAATCGTCACAGGTGCCGGCTCGGGTATTGGGCGTGCGATAGCGCTTCGATTGGCCAAGGACGGAATGGCGGTCATGGTCAACGACGTGAATGGAGAACGAGCATCCGCTGTTGCGACTGAGATTTCTGCGCATGGCGGCGTAGGCTCCTCTATCTCTGGTGATGTCTCCATTGAAAAGGATGTTGCGGCAATTGTCGCGGCTACCAAGTTGGCGTTCGGAGATTGCACGGTTCTTGTTAACAATGCAGGACATGTTCATCAGGCACGGTTTATCGATCTTGAACCTGCCGACTTTGATCGCATGTTCGCCGTTCACGTCCGCGGGACTTTTCTCTGCATGAAGGCGGTTATGCAAGCCATGTTGACGGCCAAATCGGGCGTTATTATTAATGTTGCGTCTCAGCTCGGCCAGATCGGCGGTTTGGAGCTATCCCATTATAGCGCAGCAAAATCGGCTATTATAGGGCTGACAAAATCGGTCGCCCGCGAAGTAAGTGCCGATGGTGTTCGCGTCAATGCGGTCGCACCGGGCCCGATCAACACACCGCTTGTGATGGCGCTTTCCGAGGATTGGCGCAAAGCCAAAACTGCTGAATTACCACTTGGCCGTTTTGGAGAGCCGGAGGAGGTTGCAGCCACCGTGTCATTCCTTGCTTCCGATCAAGCTTCCCTGTTTGTCGGCCAGACGCTTGGCCCCAATTCTGGAGATGTGATGTTATGAGCACTTCGACGAGCAAACCGATCGTTTTGATCACCGGTGGCGGTATCGGTATTGGCCGTTCAACGGGGCACGCCTTTGCCAAAGCGGGCTACCATGTGGTCGTCAGTGATGTTCTGGAGAACGAGGGCAAAGCGGTTGTTGGTGAAATCGAAAAGGCTGGAGGTTCGGCCGAGTTCCAACATCTCAATGTTCGCTCAACCGCCGATGCGGATCGATTGGTGGCAGACCTCACGACGCGTTTTGGCGCAATTGACTGCATTGTCGCCAATGCCGGTATCGCCCACAAGGTACCGATGTCCGATATGACGGATGAGAAGTGGGATGAAACTTTCGACATCGATCTGAAGGGTATGATGCGGGTGATCCGCCCGGCGCTGCCCGCGATGAAGGCCCGCGGCGCGGGCGCCATCGTCTGCATTTCGTCCATTATGGGCATTGCGTATGGCTGGGATGAGCATGTTCATTATTCCTCTGCTAAGGCTGGGGTCATTGGCTTAATCCGTGGCTTGGCAGTCGAACTCGCCAAATCCGGCATCCGTGTCAACGGCATTGCTCCAGGCTACATCAGGACCGCGCAGCTTCTCTCGGAGAAGCATTCTTTGGGTCCAGCAGGCGCAGAAAAAGCAGGCGAATTTATTCCAATGGGACGGATCGGCGAACCTGAAGAGATCGCGGATGTCGTCCTGTTTCTGGCATCCTCGGCAGCTCGTTACATGACGGGTCAGACGGTGGTGGTCGATGGCGGGCTTCTGGTTGGTAGATACTAAGACCGGATTTTTCCATCGATCGTTTTGGTAGTGTGAACAACAACAACAACGGAGGTGACCACTCATGGTCGATAAACTCGAACTATCTCGGCGTAGCCTGCTGAAATCAACAACGGGCGCTATCGCGCTTGCTATGGGCGCAGGCACTCCTTTTCTCTCGTCGCGCGCAGCTTACGCTGCCGCTACCGATATCGCAAAGCAAGAGCTTCGCACGATCGGTCTTTCCGTTACCGTCCAGGAACGTATCCTGGCGGACTATAAAAAGGCTTCGGGCGTTGGCTCGACGTCGGGTACGGCTGCTACTTTCCCGGATGCACAGACCAAGATCCTTTCTGGATCGAAGGACTATGACTGCTGGGAAACCATCGCCGAGCGCCTTCCAGCTGTGACCCAGACCAAAAATGTCGAGTCCATTCCAACCTCGGCACTCAAGAACTGGGCTAATATTCGTGATACCTTCACGAAGCCTACTTCAAAGCTCGAAAAGCGTGCGCAGATCACCGGCCAGATCTGGGCTGATGATAAGCAGACGTCGCTTTGGATGGTTCCTGCCGTCTATAACTACGACTCGATTGGCTACAATCCATCCGTTCTTTCGGATGAGGAGGCCAATAGCTGGACCGCTATTTTCGACAAGAAGTGGAAAGGCAAGTCTGGCATCAATACCGATCCGTTGATTGCCCTCGGTCAGGCTGTCATGGCCATGAATACTCTCGGTCTTTCGAAGGTTGCCAACCCAGGTAATCCGAACAAGAAAGAGATCGAGGAAGCCATGAAGTTCCTTATCTCGAAGAAGAAGGAAGGCCAGTTCCGTGCGCTTTGGGGCGATTTCGGCGAACTCGTCAACCTGATGGCTTCGGGTGAAATGGTCGTCTGCGATGCTTGGCAGCCAGCTGTCATGGCCGTTAAGGCTCAGGGCAAGCCAGCGAAATACGCGATTCCGAAGGAAGGCTATCGCGCTTGGTCGATCGGACCGTCGTTGATCACAGGCTCCAAGAATAAGGACGCCGTCTTCGCCTATGCCGATTACTGGTTGTCTGGACCTCCAGGCATCACGGTTTCCGAGCAGGGTTACTATTCGCCAACCACGAACATCAAGAATGTCATGCCTGCTGACAAGTATGCCTTCTGGTATGAAGGCAAGCCTTGGAAGGGCAAGTCGGAAGGTGGCATCAAGGAAGGCGATCTTCGCGATGGTGGCTCGCTCGAGACCCGTGCAGCGAATGTTGCTTACTGGCATCAGTGGCCGGATGAGTACGACTTCCTGATGCAGAAATGGGACGAATTCCTGAGCGCATAAGTCGCTCTCGATCACCCAAATGGGGATGACGGTTTAGGCTGTCATCCTCACCTCAATTCCTCACACCATCCTTGTATCGTTCGGAGCTGCTGACCGTGGACTATGACCTTCAATTGATCAATGTCGGCAAGGTCTATGACAATGGCACGCCCGCCGTCATAGATTTTAATCTCGATGTCAAAAAGGGCGAGTTTATCGCGTTTCTTGGACCGTCGGGTTGCGGCAAAACAACGACACTTCGAATGATTGCTGGATTCGAGGACATTACCAGTGGTGATGTTCTGGTTCGGGGGCACCGGATTAACGACATGCCTCCTGAACAGCGTCCATCATCGATGATTTTTCAGAATTATGCGCTTTTCCCCCACATGAGTGTGCGGAAAAATGTCGCTTACGGACTTGACGTTAAAGGAATGGCGCGTACCGAACGCGACAATAAAGTGGATCGTATTCTCGACAAGCTTGGTCTTATGGATATTGCGGATTCGCTTACGCACAAATTGTCTGGCGGGCAGCGTCAGCGAATAGCTCTCGCGCGCGGCCTGGTGGTAGAGCCGGACATATTATTGCTCGATGAACCGCTTGGTGCTCTTGATGCAAACCTACGAAAGGCGATCCAGGCTGAGCTTAAATTATTGCAACGCAATCTTGGAATAACGTTCGTCTTCGTTACGCATGCGCAATCCGAGGCGCTCACCTTATCCGATCGCATTGTCGTTATGAATCAAGGCCGAATAGAACAAATCTCTGCGCCTGCAGAACTGTATACGAGGCCTAATACAGCTTTCGTTGCCCAGTTTATCGGGCGGAATACGATTTTTGATGGCACGATTCTGGATGAGGCAAAAGATCGTTCCCGGATAGAAACCGAATTTGGCATTTTCACCGGCACGCCAAACAAAAGTCCTGCTGCTGGACGCAAAGCTAAAATTGTTATCCCCTCGGAATCACTTGAAATTCATCCGGTTGGTCGGACATCCTTGGAGCAGCTTGCCAATGAATATTCGGGTAACGTTTTAACAGGCGTTATGGAGCGTGCCGATGTTATTGGTCATTTAGTACAGATGGCCATTACCCTTGACGGCGGAACGTCTGTATTGCTCGAAGGCCATGTCGAGAAATATCGTCGTGACAATCTCAAGCCACGTTCAGAAGTTTTCATTTCATGGCAACCTGACAACGCAACCGTGATTGGAGCGTAATATGCGGTTTTGGTATAAGGTTTCAGTCTGCTATGTCTAATAAGCAGCATATAGATGTCGGACATCGATCAGCACTTGAAATAGGCGCGTTGATCAATGCTGGACTTGTTTCAGCCGAGGATGTTGCAGAGCGCACACTTGCCGCTATTGCTGCTTGTGACGATCAGTCCATCTTTACCCGCATCACGGCAGGTAGGGCATTGACGGAAGCCCGCGCATCGTCGCGCCGGTTGCGTGATGGTAGGCCAGCGGGTGTGCTGGAAGGCGTACCAATCGCCTGGAAAGACCTGTTCGCGTTAAAAGGGTTACCCACCACGGCGGGTTCCAAAGTCATGGAAACGTATCCGCTTGTCGAGGCTGATGCAACAGTAGTAACGCGGCTTAAATCTGCTGGTATGGTCTGTGTTGGCCGCACCAACATGACCGAGTTTGCTTTTTCAGGTATAGGCATCAATCCTCATTATGGCACGCCTCGCAACGTGCATTCGCGTGATGTTCCACGCATCCCCGGCGGCTCGTCGTCAGGATCAGCCGTTGCCGTCGCTCGGGGTCTTGTTCCGGTGGCGATTGGAACCGATACAGGCGGTTCGGTCCGTATACCTGCGGCATTAAATGGAATCATCGGTTACAAAGCTTCGTCAGGTCGCTACCCGATGGATGGCGTTTACCCGCTTTCCCATACACTCGATACGATTGGCATTTTTTCCCGTACCGTTGAGGACGCCGTTCTTGTTGATGCGGTAATGTGCGGTTTGATCTTACCGATTGTTAGGCGGGCAACTCTCAAGGGTGTTCGTATTTTGGTTCCAACCAATATCGTGCTCGATGGATGTGACGATGCGGTTCTCGAAAATTTTGAACGCTCTTTAGCAAGGCTGTCCGCGGCCGGCGCGGTTATTCAACGTGGTCCACTCCCAGCTTTCGACGAAATTTTAGAACTCTCGGCCCGTCGCGGAACGATTGTTAATGCTGAAGCCTATTCTGTCCATAAAGAGCGCGTTGAAGGCGAACAGGCGCATCAGATCGACCATCGCGTCGTGCGTCGAATTCGTGCCGCTTCGAGCATGGCGCTGGTTGATTATATCGCAGCTATGTTGGCAAGACAGCGCATCTTGTCCCAGATGACAGACGAGATGGCAGGGCGTTGTTTGGTTGCCATGCCGACGGTTCCTGAAACGGCTCCGGCGATCGCCGATCTTGAGGCAGACGATGAACTGTTTGCGCGAACAAACCTGAAAATGCTGCGCAATACGATGATGGGCAATTACTTGGGTTGGTGCGGTGTGTCTTTTCCGAATGGGACCGACGCGTCCGGCCTTCCAACGGCGATTTTGTTGTCAGGGGCACCTGGAACCGACGAGCAACTTCTGTCCTTGTCGATGACGGCAGAACAGATCATTCGCGATGGTGATGATTAAGCGAATATAACACGAAGTGAGGACATGATGATCGAGGCCCTACCCCATCTTTTTTCGCCGCTTACCCTCGCAGGCCATGTCATCCCTAACCGGATTGCTATGGCGCCTCTGACCCGCCAGGTAGCAGAAGCCGACGGTACGCCGACGGATGAAATGGTGGCCTATTATGCTCGCCGCGCGCAAGGCGGAATGGGCCTCATTATTACCGAAGGAACCTATGAGGTCGACGACCAGCATGGTTGTAAGGCATACCTTTCCCAGCCCGGCATAGCGAATGCCAAACACGTTGCTGCTTGGAAAAAGGTAGCTGATGCCATTCACGCCAATGGAGCAAAGGCTATTTTACAGCTGATGCATTCGGGCCGGGTGGCTGATCCGCGCGTTCTGCCAAAAGGCGTTCAGCCTGGCAGCGCTAGCGCAGGCCAAAGCCAAGGCTGGGTGCTTTATACCGATAGCGAGGACGAAAAAAACCTCCGCGGTATTACGGGTGCATGGCCAAAGGTGACGTTCGGTCCTTGCCGCGAGTTATCCATTACAGAAATCCATGAGATCACTGACGGATTTGTTGCGGGTGCCAAGCGTGCCATCGAGGCAGGCTTTGACGGTGTGGAGATTCATGGAGCGAATGGCTATTTGCTCTATCAATTTATCCACACGTCCACCAATCATCGTACGGATGAGTTTGGCGGTTCGGCTACTAACCGTGTTCGTTTCGCACGCCTCGTGATCGAAAAAGTTCGTGCGGCGATTGGCAAGGACAAAATCATCACGCTTCGTCTGTCGCAGAACGGCGTCGATGATTTCGGCGGTGCATGGGCAGGCGGCGTGGCTACGGCGCGCGAGATCGGCTCGGCCTTGAAGGGTGCACCGGTTGACGCGCTGCACTGGGCCAGCTTTGGTTGGAAGGACAATGGCGATCCGACTTCTGACGTCCCAATGCCAGTAGCTCTGAAAGAAGCCAGTGGCCTGCCAATGATTGTTAACGGCGGCATCGACCAAGGCATCACGGCTGAAGAAGTGCTAACGACGGGCGGTTGCGATATGGTTGCGATTGGTCGGCCGAGCTTCGCCAATCCCGACTGGCCACAAATGGTCCGCTCGGGGCAGCCGGTCAATCTTGTGCCGTTCGGCCGACACTATGTGATCAAGCCGCCGCTTGATTTGTCGATAGTTTATCCAGGCAATATACCCGAACCCCATTGGCCTATCACTTGGTAAGGTTCGAAAAAGTAACGGATTTGAACGTAAATTAGGATCGAAAATTGACGCTAAAAATTTGGTGTCAACTGTTAAGCAAAAAAGGAGAAGCGCATGACCAAGAAAATTATATGTACATTTGGTACGGATATCGACTCGGTTGCAGGCTGGATCGGTTCCTACGGTGGGGGAGACTCACCCTCGGATATTCAACGTGGTATTTTTGCGTCCGAAGTTGGCGTGCCGCGTTTGTTGACCCTGTTTAAACGGTACGGATTGAAAACAAGCTTTTTCATTCCAGGCCACTCCCTTGAGACATTTCCGAAAGAGATGGAAATGATCGTTAAGGATGGCCACGAAGTTGGAGCTCATGGTTATCTTCATGAAAATCCAATTGCTATGACACCAACGCAGGAAGAAGATGTTTTGGTGAAATCGATTGACCTCATCAAAAATCTGACAGGCAAATCGCCGCGCGGATATGTTGCCCCTTGGTGGGAAATGTCGAATTCAACGGCGGCTTTGCTGTTAAAGCACGGCTTTAAATATGATCACAGCCAAGGCTATCGGGACTTTCAGCCTTTCTATGCGCGGGTTGGTGATAGCTGGAACACCATCGATTATTCCAAGTCCGCTAAAGATTGGATGCATCCGTTGAAGCACGGCAAGGAAATCGATCTCGTTGATATCGCCGCGAACTGGTATGTTGATGACCTTCCTCCGATGATGTTTATGAAGAAGGCGCCGAACAGTCACGGCTTCGTCAATCCTCGCGATATTGAGGAACTTTGGCGCGATCAGTTCGACTGGGTCTATCGTGAGATGGATTATGCCGTGTTCGCCTTCACGATCCATCCCGACGTTGCAGGCCGTCCGCAGGTGCTTCTCATGCTTGAGCGCCTCATCGAATATATCTCGAAGCATTCCGGTGTTGAATGGATGCCGTTCGAAGATATCGCGGAAGATTTCCGTAAGCGGTATCCGTTCGCGGGCGGCAATCGTCCGGCTGTTATCTGATCTACATTGCAATTGCGGGCGGCATGGATCTGCCGCCCGCACGAAACCTAAAAAGGGTTTGACCATGTGCTCTGCCTGCGGATTTCCTGCCGCGCCCGGCCACTGGACGGAAGCGGGCGCTGCAAATGCTCACGACAGGCTGCGCGGACGATTCCGGCGAGCGCAAGTGCTGCAACGTGTCTTGCCATCTTATAATTTGCGCGTTCACGAAACCAACGACATCCCGGGCATTCAGCTTTCCACTTTGACAGGAAGCGGTTCCATTGTCAGTCATCTCGACGATTTGTGGGTCTTGGTAGAGAAGGTCAACGGAAGACCGGTTGATCCGCTAGACACGCGCTTCATTGGTGAAGAATGAGCAACACAGACGGGCGGATCCGATTAATTATTTTGGGTGGTTATCTCGGATCGGGAAAAACGACCTGGCTTCGCCATCAGCTGCATGAGGGACAATTTCAGGGTGCATTGGTCATCGTCAACGAGGCCGCCGAAACGGCGATTGATGATGCGTTGCTCGGTGGATCAGATCGGCTTGCGGTGCTCGCGGGTGGTTGCGTCTGTTGTGCAGCCAAGCAGGACCTCATTGATCTCTTACGCCGCGTTTCTGATGATCGCAGCCGAGCTGTCTCGACTGATAGTCCGCTTGACCTGATTGTCCTTGAAACGAGCGGTCTGGCCGACCCTGGGGCAATCGTTGAGGCAATCCGATCAGATCCAGTTCTCGTCTATCATATTGTTGTGAGCGAAGTGATTGTTGCCGTGGATGGTTTGCATGGCATGAGTCAATTGCGAAGCGAACCTCTCTCTCGCCATCAAATTGAGGTGGCAGATAAGCTGATTGTTACGAAGACCGACGCCGTTGAGCAAAACGAATTGACGCTCCTGTTAGCGACACTGACAGCCATGAGTCCTGGCGCTGTTATGTCGGGTGCTGTTAAGGGCGTGAGCCATCCACTGCCAGAATTTAGCGACGCCATAGCGGAAACCTTGCAAGATTTTGCCGGTCAGGAACTGAAAGCTCCAATTTCACCGACGCGGCTTTATCTCGATAACAGTATTGATTGGACGGCATTCACCGTCTGGCTTTCAGCACTCCTCTATGCGCGCGGCAACGATATTGTGCGGGTGAAAGGCGTTATCCGAACGCCCGCTGGGCGCCTCTTGCTCCAAACGGTTCGTAAGATCGTCCAATCCCCAGAAATTCTGCCAGAGCTAGGTGATACGAGAGAGGATAACATCGTTGTGATGATCGGCCGCGGCTTCACCCACGCTCAATTGACCAAATCTCTTCAGCATTTTGTCGGCTCACAGGGTGTGTAACGGGCATGATTTACAATGCCAGTTCAACGCAATCTATATCGGTTTTCCTAATAACGGAACGCAGATTATTTGTTTTTACTTATCTTGAGAGATCGGGCACGTTCATAAATGTCATATGAGACCGGCGCTTGTTTGAGGGGGAATGTTTGATGGTTTCCATTAATTGCGATATGGGCGAAGCCTTTGGCCTGTATCATATGGGTGATGATGAGGCGCTTATGCCTCTGATTTCGATTGCTAACGTGGCCTGTGGTTTCCATGCTTCCGATTTCAACCACATGCGCGACACGGTAAAGCTTGCCAAGCGACACAGCGTGAAAGTTGGGGCGCACCCCTCGTTGCCCGACCTACAAGGCTTTGGCCGCCGCGAGATGAAGATGTCGCGCGAGGAAATGGCCAATTGCGTTATCTATCAGGTTGGCGCGCTTAAGGGCTTTCTTGACGCCGAGGGCATGGTGCTAAATCACATCAAGCCGCATGGCTCACTTTATGGCATGGCGGCCCGTCAGCCCGATATCGCACACGCGATGTGCGATGCAGCGGATATTTTTAAAGTGCCTCTGCTTGGCATGATCAATACACTTCATGAGACAATTTACGCCGAGCGTGGACATGATTTTCAATCCGAATATTACGCGGATCTCGATTATGCCGATGATGGCGGCCTGATCGTCACACGTAAGCATGACGCAAAAGATCCAGAGCTGGCCGCTTCTCGCTGTCTGACAGCGGTCGAGCACGGGACCACGACAACGGTTGGGGGACGTATTATTCAGGTTCGTGCTGACTCAATATGTGTTCATTCGGACACACCGAATGCCGTTGATATTGCCGTCGCGGTGCGCAATGCTGTGAAGCCATATCTCTCCGCCCATTGATATTTTTTCAAAATAAGGATCAGACCCCATGGCCACTAAAGATGTTTTGAGCCCCCTTCCTGGCACCTTTTACCGTAAGCCATCGCCGGATGCGCCAGTCTATAAAAGTGAAGGAGATACGGTCAAAAAAGGTGAGGTCATCGGCCTGATTGAGGTGATGAAATCCTTCCATGAGGTTCATGCCGATGCCGATGGTACGATCACGGCATTTCATGCCGACAATGAAGATGCGGTGATGGCGGGCCAGCCCCTCGCCACGCTTGCAATCTGAGGGTGGTTGAGTGACGCGTCAGATCAAAACACTTTTCATCGCCAACCGGGGTGAAATCGCCGTCCGCATCATCCGCGCAGCGCGCGAGCTTGGGTTGAAAACCATTCAGGCGCATAGCCTAGCAGATGCGGATTCCTTGGCGGTACGCCTTGCGGACGAGGCAGTGAATATCGGTCCACCTTCGGCGGCGAAATCCTATCTCAACGTCGATGCGGTGGTTGCTGCCGCGGTTGCGAGCGGTGCGGACGCCGTGCATCCGGGCTATGGTTTTTTAGCCGAGAACGCCCGCTTTGCGGAAGCGGTCGAGGCGGCAGGGCTCGTTTTTGTAGGTCCGACACCGCAGCAAATCAGAATGATGGGGGACAAGGTCTCGGCGCTTGAGGCTGCCATTCACGCGGGCGTGCCAACCGTGCCAGGTAGCAAAGGCCGCGTTGAAACGCCAGAGGCGGCGGGTGTAGTGGTTGATCGTATCGGCTTTCCTGTGATGATCAAAGCGTCCGCCGGTGGCGGTGGACGTGGTATTAGGGTTGCTACCTCGCGCGACGAGTTTGACCGTTTAATGCCGCAAGCCAGCGCTGAGGCTTTGGCTGCTTTTGGCGATGGCGGTCTCTATATCGAAAAATTCATTGTCAGCTCGCGCCATGTCGAGGTTCAAGTGCTCGGCGACGGTCATGACGTGGTGCATTTTTACGAACGTGAATGCTCGCTACAGCGCCGCCGACAGAAGGTCTGGGAGGAGGCACCGGCTGCGATGCTCCCGGCTGACGTTCGGGCGAAGCTTTGCCAGTCGGCAGTGGATCTTGCCAAAGCGGTGAAGTATCGCGGCGCAGGTACCATCGAATATCTCTACGACGATACGACGCGGGATTTTTATTTCCTCGAAATGAACACCCGCATTCAGGTCGAGCACCCGGTTACCGAGATGATCACCGGCTTTGACCTTGTGCGCGAGATGATTCGCGTGTCGGTGGGTGAAAAGCTGCGCATGAAACAATCGGACATTGTGATTCGCGGCCATGCCATCGAATGCCGGATCAATGCTGAAGATCCGACCAAAAACTTTATGCCTGCACCGGGCCTTATCGAGTCGTTGGTCGTACCGGGTGGTGCTGGCGTACGGTTCGATAGCCTTCTTTATCAAGGCTACACGGTTCCGCCCTTCTACGATTCATTGCTTGGCAAACTGATCGTATGGGACGAGGATCGCAGCGCCGCGATCACGCGCATGGCCCGCGCGCTCAGCGAGTTGAAAATTGGCGGCGTGAAGACGACACGCGGCTTGCACCTTGCGCTCGCATCGGATCCCGATGTGCAGGCTGCGCGGTTTGATACGCAATTTCTTGAGCACTGGCTTGAGAAACATTCTGAACAATGTGGCGAATGACGGAG
>Ga0136642_1000778_pt1 | contig 15316 bp, 12 predicted proteins | sample LowCatLa1302831Y_FD_115313 | JGI IMG/M metagenome (GOLD analysis project Ga0136642, IMG submission 115313) | Freshwater microbial communities from Lower Cathedral Lake, Yosemite National Park, California, USA - 13028-31Y | ecosystem: Environmental > Aquatic > Freshwater > Lake ... | reverse complement strand
GAAATTAATATATTCATTTTGGGTTATAATATACTACTCCCATTTTTTTTATGTTACACCGACCGAAAAGAAAAATGAGACAAAATTCTATTAAGTTATGCCTGATGTTTGTATCTACGGTAAAAAATTGAAAAGGCCGTAGAAACAAAATAACTGTCAAAAACAAAAACAACTTTACCCTTCGGCCAAGGTCGCCAAAAATGCTATCCGATGAGGTTCATCCTGATACCCATGAATATGGCTATTTTATTGATTTAGAAACAAATTTTTATGTTATTGAAAAACTCGATGAACATCCTCACAGCGATGCTGATTTGCGACCGACATCAACAATATTAGAACAACAAAATGTAACAACAATGTTTTATGTTCATTTTGCATATATCTCTGTTATTTATTTAATGTGTATGTATCATTTACTAACACGTTAAACGATTTACATTCTCTCACCATAGATATATCTATGGTAAAATACAATAAATTACAAAAAGGAAAAACATATGAATTAGGCGATATCAATATAGGGACATTCGTAAGATGGGACAAAGAAAACAAAGTTCTCGTATTTACCGGTTCTCAATATGGCGAAGAAGACGAAGAGAATGAAATTGATGAAAATGGCAAGGATAATTACGTAGAAATAAAAACAAGAAAACCGAAAAGTAAAAAGACAAAAAGCAAAAAGGGCGGAAGAAAACGCAATAAAAAAACCCGTCGTAATATAAATGTCTGAATCAGAGTGTAAACTCGTAAGCTCTAGAGGAATTATGAAATCGTGCGACGTTTTTAGCAGAAATCCTATCTCGTCTGTGACCAAAATAATTGGATATGATTTTTCAAAACTAAAACCCAACGATTCAATTTATATTTGTACCACGGCCTTACCCGATTTCATAACTTTTTTTTTTAATAAAATAAATGTCCCATTTATTTTAGTAACTGGTGATTGTGACTTGAATTGTCCACCCGACATCTTTCGTTCTCCATCAGAATTCTTAAAATTAATCCATTCAGACAAAATTATACATTGGTATTCTCAAAATTGCGTCGTAAAGCACCCAAAACTTACGCCAATTCCAATCGGATTAGATTATCATACTCTCACCATTCGGGACCATGCATGGGGTCAAACGGCTACACCAATTCAACAGGAAAATTTGTTATTAGAAATTGCTTTGTTGGCAAAACCGACGAATGAACGAACAATGCTATGTTATTCAAATTTTCATTTTTTTATGACCTCGCGATATGGAAACGACAGAACAGATGCCAAAGATAAAATTCCTTCAAAATGTATTTATTATGAACCAACAAGTTTAAAAAGAGCAGATACATGGAAAAATCAATCAAATTATGCATTTGTCGTTTCTCCAAAGGGCAATGGCCTCGATTGTCATAGAACATGGGAAGCATTGGCTCTAGGATGTATTCCTATTATAAAAACATCTCCACTAAACTCATTATTTGATGGGTTGCCCGTTTGGATAGTGGAAAAATGGGAAGACGTTACGTCGGAATCCATGAAACAAAAACTAATAGAATATGGCAACAGGTTTTTGGTACAAAACAGTCAAATTGCGTTAAGCTATTGGAAAACCATCATTCGTTCTCAAGCTTCGCCTCCATTCATATAATTATATAACAAGTTCTCTGGATTATGATTCTGTACTTCTCCACAAATCATAATCGCACTTTCATACATCTTACGTAAAACATCGTTTGGTGCCGTGGAACCCACTTTAATGAATCCGCGTTTCATCAAATAGGATTTAATTTCTTGCATATTCACTTGTTTTAAAAGTTGTTTTTGCGTAGAAATATTATTTCGAATTGTTTTATTAGAAACCAATACCGAAATCTTTGGTAAAACTGACGATTTACCAACCTTGTAAGTTCTTCGTTTTGTCTTTTTCTGTTTCATTTTTTTTGGTTTGGCATTCTTTTTCATTTGTTGTAATTTTAATGCGGTTTGGTTCATTTGTTTTATCCTGCTCAATGAGTCATTGATTCTTTGTTCAACATGGTCTGATTTTCCTCCCATAATTGGAATTGAAGAAACCGCATTAATCGCATTCGTTTTTGCCAAATTTTCATTCTTTGTTTCATTACTATTTCCTCCTTTTAAAATAGGGGTACTTAGATTCGGTATATTTGAGTAAGGATTGAAAGATGCAGGCGTTGGCATTTGCTTTCGTGTTTGATTCATAAAGTTACGATACGTTGGTAAAGTACCATTTTTTAAACAGCCATATTTTGGAATTTGAGCAGATGGATTTAATGTCAGGGGCATAGCAGATGAATTTATTATCGAATTACCGACTGGGTTTACTATTTGCAAAGGATCCATCGAAGGTTGAAGTAACAAAGAATTAATGTTCTCGTTAGGATAACTTTTATTCCGCAAAGTATAATTCTTTATTTTATCTGACTCTGCTTTTTTATCTGTCAAATTCTCCATAAAAAGTCGGGCTTCCTGAAATTCTTTATTAAACTGAGTATCCGTAGATTGTGACTTTATTGGAGATTTATCTTCTTCAAATAATTTCTTATAACGGTCTTCCTGATGTTGACGTATCATTTTCAAAATAGACTTTTTTTTCAACGTATCATTTTTTTTCTTTGGAGAGGCCTTTATTTTTATGCCACCTGGGTCATTTTTATCGCGTTTTTTCCTAGTTGTATTTTTAGAAAATGAAAATAAATCAGGGTTTATATTTAATGTTTTTTTATCACTCATCTATATAACTTATACATAACTAATTCCCTAAATCAAACATAAATACCATGCATAAACGCTGGGTCTTTCTTTAATCGTTTGTTTTTCAAAAAAACTTCATACCCATGATTCATATCTTCCAAGGTAATTTTTTTACGTAATTCAGAATCCTTTCCGTAGACCCGACGACCATGCCCGATTTTTACATACGTGAGTAAAAGTTCCATGTCTCTCCCAAAATGCTTAAAATTTGCCTTTTTATCTTCAAACCATTTCTCTACAATACTAGTTTCGTTCTCGAAAATCCAATCGATTTCGAGAACCTTTTTCTTAAATATTTGTAATAATTCCTTGGCATTATATTCTTCCATCGTAAATCTCCAAATAAATCGCGATTCTAATCCTTTATTTACTCGGAAAAATGTATCATTCAACTCATCTTCATATCCAGCAATAATGACCATCAAATCATTCTTGTGGTCACTCAATGATTCGCATAATATATCTAAACATTCCTTAGAATAGCTATCTTCACGTTCACTATTCGCTAAGGAATAAGCCTCATCTATAAATATAACACCTCCGATACATTCATCAATTACCTTTCTAGTTTTTATCGCCGTTTGTCCCAAGTATCCAGCAATTAAATCGTTACGGGTTACTTTCTTAAATATATTATTCTTCAAAATACCTAATTTGGAATACATTTTACCAATTATCTTAGCAATTTCTGTTTTACCTGTCCCTGGAGGACCATAAATAACAGTATGTTTGAAATCGCTTGTCTCTTTATCCTTCCCAACATGCAGCTCCTGGACAAAATAAATCAATTGCTCTAATATGGATTTTTTCATAGACTCCATGCCTATCATAGAATTTAATTGAATTAACTCTGACTTTATATTACAAAGTGCTTTCAAATCAATATTATATTCGTTATTTTCGGAATATTCTGTATTTTCAATTACTGAAATAACATCAGAGATAGTGTGCATAGTCGCATCAATAATGACTCGCGGTTTTGGCTTTATGTTAGGAGATAATAAAAAGTTGACGTCGGCTTCGTGTTTTGTTTGCCAAATTGAATATTTCGTTTGAAATAAAGAAAACGGTTCTGGGTCCATCGCTTGATGCCAATAAGAGAAGTGATTTTGTGAAATATCTATTTTTTTTTTAGGTAGCACCGGTTTTTTCCCTGAAAATGCAGGATCACTCAAATTCGCTTCAATAAAATGACACTGGATAATTGTATTTAGTATGTTGTTCTCTAATTCGTTATAAACAATTTTAGTATTATATGAATCTAAGAAATCTATAAACCGAGTCGACATGATTTATAAAAATATTACAATACTGTTTATCTCTATTCTTGTAAATATATTATATGTGCGTGAATACTTTTACGAAAAATATGTATTCGGAAAACAATTTAAAAAATTGAATCCATCGTTCTATTAACAAGGAACTATATATTTGAAACAGGATGAATTACGAGGAAAGTGAATTGACCAAGGGATTAGATGCGTGTGGCATTCGAATGAGTGATCCGGAACCATCCAAAAAGAAGGTCGGGTTAAAGCTAAAAATCAAGCAGCTGCATGGTCCTAGTGCAAATTCCGTGAAGGAGGCCATCGAACTAGAAGATAATATTAAAAAACAGATGGAGGCTATCGAATCGTCAATTACGAAGGATGAAAAGAAAATATTGGAACATTTGGGAAAATATATTGAAGAGCCATTCACCATCATTGAGTCTTATTTTGAGGGACAACATTTGGAGCGGTTGGTTCGTCATCAGATTGAGTCTTATAACCATTTTGTGAATTACCAAATTCAGCGTACGATTCAAATGTTCAATCCAGTAACGATTCGCTCGGAAAACGATTTTGTTTTGGAAAAGGAGAAATATTTCCTAGAGGTATTTATTTCTTTCAATAATTTTAAATTATATCCTCCGCAAATTCATGAGAATAATGGTGCGACAAAGATGATGTTACCACAGGAAGCTAAGCTGCGTAATTTCACTTACGCATCTACCATGACGGTCGACGTAAACATAAAATATGTCGTACGCAATACTGAGAATATGGACGCACCTAAAACTATCGAGAAGGTCTTGCCAAAAATTAATATCGGAAAGCTCCCCATTATGTTAAAATCATCCGTTTGTGTATTTACACAGAACAGTCATATTAGTCATCAATATACTGGAGAGTGTTCGATGGATTGTGGTGGATATTTCATCATTAAAGGGTCTGAAAAAACGGTTTTGGGTCAAGAACGTGCTGCTGAAAATCGAGTCTATTGTTTCGATGGTAAAAACACTACAAAGTGGAATTGGTTTGCCGAAATAAAATCCGTTCCCGATTTCAAATGCATTTCGCCAAAACAAATTGAGATGATGATTTCCAGTAAGAACAACGGTTTTGGCAACGGTATTTTCATGACTATTCCGCGTATCAAGCAACCAATTGAATTGTTCGTAGTTTATCGTGCATTGGGTGTGCTAAACGATAAAGAAATTGCCAAATATATTCTGCTAGATATAGACGATCCAAAACAGAGTGATTTGCTGCAGTGTTTACAGGCATCTATGATTGATGCGAATAAATACATGACACAGGCAGATGCGATTAAACATATTACTGCATCGGTAGCGTATACACCATTAAACATGGATAAAGAGACGGGTATGCGTAAGAAGCGTGAGTTTACGATCGAGGTCTTGGATAATGACCTTTTCCCTCATTGCCAAACCCTACAACAGAAGCTTTATCTACTTGGTTATATGGCGAAAAAACTAATATTTACTAGTCTGGGTCGTCTTCCGCCCGATGACCGTGATTCTTATGTAAATAAACGTATTGAATTAACTGGAACTTTGCTAAATAACTTGTTTCGAAATTATTTTAATAAGCTTGTCAAGGAAATGCAGAAACAGATTGTTCGTGAGATTAACGGTGGGTCTTGGCGTTCTACCGAGGATTATGAGAATATAGTAAACATGACCAATATTTATAAAATTATGAAATCCACCACGATTGAAAATGGCATTAATCGGGCTCTTTCCACTGGTGATTTCAGCATTAAACAGTCAAATAGCAGTAAGGTAGGCGTTGCTCAGGTTCTAAACCGCTTGACCTATGTAGCTAGTTTGAGTCATTCTAGGCGTATCAACACCCCCCTTGAAAAAAGCGGCGAGCTAATCGCACCGAGAAAGCTGCATAATACAACGTTCGGATTTTTATGTTTAACTGGAGACACAGACGTGTTAATGTCAAATAGGTTAACTACTAAAAAAATAAAAGACATGAAGAATGGTGATGTTGTTACAACGATAGATCCAGAAACATTATTTGATGAACCGTCTGATATACATTCATTCTTTTGTAAAATGCCAGATAAATTATTTGAAATAACAACAATTAGTGGTAGAAAAATAAAGGCTACTGCAAATCATCCCTTCCTTATAAATAATTGTGGAAAATTCGAATGGAAAAACTTGGAAGAGTTGAAGGTTGATGATAAAGTTATTATTTACAGAGCAACAGGAGATAAAACGAGTGAAGCTGATATATTTGAAAATACATATTTAAGTGAAAATGTTTTGCCTAATGGCTGCGTTAGTGTTCCTATTTTATCTATTATAGAAATCGAACCAGAACTGGTCTATGATTTCACGACACGAAGTGATAATCATTCATTTGTTGCGTCATCTTTCGTAACACATAATTGCCCTGCAGAAACTCCAGAGGGGCAGTCGATTGGTGTAGTTAAAAATATTAGTTATATGGGACATATCACGATTCCAACCAATAGTTCATCGCTATATGATTATGTGAAGCCATATTTACTGAGCGTAAACGATACCCCACCAGAACTATTATACGGAAAGGTCAAAGTATTTGTTAATGGTGCTTGGCAAGGTATTACTGAAACGCCAATGGAATTATACCAGGACATGAAAGATAAGAAATATAAAGGCATTATTAATATTTATACGTCTATCATTTTCGATTTCAAATCACTGGAAATCCGTATTTGTAATGATGGAGGACGCTTGACGAGACCTGTTCTAAGAGTAAAAAACAACAAGGCCATCATTGACCGTTCCGTAATTGATAGGCTTTCTAGCAAGGAGCTATCGTGGAATGATTTACTTACAAACTGTAAGCTAGACAATTCAGTCATTGAATATATTGACCCGGAAGAACAAAATTTCGCTATGATTGCTATGAAGTGTAAGCACGGTTACTTACAAGATTTAGAGCATAAATTTAATTATACCCATTGCGAAATTCATCCAAGTACGATTTTTGGAGTATTGGCTTCATGTATCCCGTTCCCGGAACATAACCAAGCTCCAAGAAACACCTACCAGTGTCTTGGTCCAGATGAATTGGTATGGTTGGCAGACGGTTCCAAAAAAGCAATAAAAGATATTTCAATTGGCGAAAGGGTATTGTCATTCAATCCCGAAACCTTGGAGATTACGGAAACCACTGTTATAAACCATTTTGTTCGTCAAAACGAGCATCCAATTTATCGTCTTCGCACGATTAGCGGTCGCGAAATTGTTGCAACTGAAGACCATAAATTTATGACAAATAAAGGTTGGAAAACAGTGGGCGAAATACAACAAAATATTGCTGATTTTAAAATTGGATGCGAGTTTGATTCACGTACTCGGCGATTTGAATTTATGCAAATCGAATCTGTTATTCGTCAGCTAGATGGTCTTATTTCTGACATTGAAGTTGCTAGCAAGAACCATTCGTTTATCGCAGGCGAATATGGATTTGCCAGCTCTAATTGTGCCATGGGTAAGCAAGCCATGGGTGTCTATGCGACAAATTACGACCAGCGTATGGACAAAACCGCCTATGTGTTAAATTATCCTAGCAGACCACTCGTTGATACCCGCCTTATGAATTTTATCCATTTAAATCAGATTCCATCAGGCACCCAAATTCACGTAGCCATTATGACACATACTGGTTATAATCAAGAGGATAGTGTCCTCATAAACAAGGGCTCCCTTGATAGAGGTCTATTCTTGGCTACTATTTACCATACCGAAAAAGATGAAGATAAGAATATTATTCGGGACGAGATAATCCGTTGTAAGCCCGACCCGACAAAGACGAAGGGAATCAAATTTGGCAATTATGACAAATTAGATTCAAAAGGGTTTATTCCAGAAAACGAACTAGTCGAAAACCGCGATGTTATTATTGCCAAGACAATTCCGATCAAGGAAAATCGTAATGACCCAACAAAAACCGTAAAATATGAAGACCAAAGTAAAACATTCCGTACGACAGAAGAGACCTATATTGATAAGAATTATACTGGGAGAAATGGCGACGGATATAATTTTGCCAAGGTTCGTGTTCGTATCATGAGAAAGCCTGTGCTGGGGGATAAAATTAGCTCGAGACATGGGCAGAAAGGCACTGTCGGAAATATTATTCCTGAATGCGATATGCCTTTTACGAAAAATGGTCTCCGGCCCGATGTCATCATTAATCCACATGCGATTCCATCTCGTATGACGATTGCTCAACTAAAAGAAACCCTGCTGGGAAAAGTTTTATTGGAGTTGGGTATGTTTGGCGATGGGACGAGTTTCGGTAACCTAGATATCAAGACAATTTCGAGCGAGCTTCTTAAGCTGGGATATGAAAGTTATGGAAATGAAGTTATGTATAATGGACTTACTGGTGAACAACTTGAAACTAGTATTTATATTGGTCCGGTCTTTTACCAAAGACTAAAGCACATGGTCAACGATAAGCAGCATAGTCGGTCGATTGGTCCCATGGTAAATCTTACTAGGCAGCCTGCCGAGGGCCGTAGTAGGGATGGTGGCTTCCGTATTGGTGAGATGGAACGTGATGTCATGATAGCTCACGGAATGTCGAGGTTTTGCCGAGAGCGTCTATATGATGTTTCTGATAAATATAGTGTACACGTCTGTAAGAAGTGCGGCATGGTAGCATCATTTAATGATGGAAATAAAAACCGGATGTACGCAAATACGGATTTCACGATTCATTTGTGCAAGACTTGTGATAATAAGACGGAATTCGCCAGAGTGGAGATTCCCTATGCCTATAAGTTGATGTCTCAAGAATTACAAACCATTAATGTAGTACCGCGTATAATTACGGAGTAATGAATTTGGACAACAAGTGACTACGTATTACTTTCAATATCTATAAATATTTTTTTCCAATCTAGATAAGAAGTTGTCCAATCGTATTCATAAGGAACTTCGGGTTTTTGTATATTTATTTCTAAGAAGTTCTCCTCTTTTTTTATAGAATCGGCGTCTTTATTTGAATTTATGATAACCAGACAAAAGTTACAATCAGGGTTTATTTTTTTGATTTGTTCTATAAAAGCACATTTCTGATTCAAATCGATATGACCATATCTGCAAAAGACGATTTTATAATTACAATTTATGTAATTTATAATTCTTAAAAAACGTCGCCTATATTTTTCTATAAATTCCAAAATATCTTCATCAGTAAAATCAATCTTTACATCGTGAATTGATTCACATTTAGGTAATGATTTTATAATTATTCTCGATTTGACATTATTAAATATGGGATCGTTTAGTTTTTGTATAACGTTTTCAAAATATAACAATTTATCAATATTTTCAAAACAACTTAATATAGAAATGACTGAATCTATACAAGTCAGCAGATTGTCAAAAAATAACGTTTCTTTTTTTCCAATGTGTTTACTAATCTGATAATTCATATTACAAGCATGACCAACGCTTATGTAAACTGTCATATAAATATATTATATTTTTTTATTGTTAAACCCCACAACAAGATTTTAAAATGTTATTATTTTTATGAAAATAGTTAGCTAGTAAACTATAACCCGACTTTGAACAAGAATAATAATATTCTTTTCCACTTGACAACACGATAATATCAGCTAACAATTCAATAATTCGTTCAGTTTTTTTTTCTTTACTTATTTTGTTTAAACGATGTATTGCCTTACCATCATTATTCGGTATATCTGAAAATGTATACATATTATCACCAAAAATTTCTTTTATTTTCAATAAATCAAAAAAATTATCAGATGCCAGAAAAAATGGAGTTTCACTCATTACATTTTTATATTTTTCTAAAAAAAAGGGAACGTCGCTTTTATGGTCTGTATTACGAATATGAAAAGAATTAAATAAAGATGGTAATATTGATAATCGCCGCTGATATTCGTCAATTACGGGTTTTTTAAATTTGACATAATTAAAAATATAATAATTTATTGAATGTCTTCCACATTGTGAGTATAAAAGAACGGATTCTAAATATGTTTTATTAAAATCTATACCAGTAAATACTTCATTTCCGTCCACGTCAATAACAAAACCTTTTGATAAAACATAATTATTTTTAATTTTGGATAATTTGTTTTTTAATTCTGGAGGATAAAAAGACTTTTCTTTTATTGAATCATAAAATTCATCTAAATCGCAAATATGAATAGAAGGATGCACAAAAGTAAGATATTCATGTATGTCTTGGTACAAAAACCCCTGGTTGTTTGTTGTATCTATAATTAAAAGTCTATTGTATTTTACGGCATAATCGAACGCTATTTGAATATTACTCATTACGTCAGAAAATCCACCTCTTGGTTGAACAATAATATATGACATTCTATTATATTGTTAGTTATAAAAACAATTCTTTGATATTCCGCAACATAAAAATAACACTTTTAACTATTTCACTGTCTATTTTTTTTTCGTAAACGTCGATGTGTGCAACCACATTTCTTAATAATTCCATATCCTTATCTACTTCACTTGTCAAAGACAAAATCATTCCAGGGAAATAACTGTCTATATTTTGACAACCCAAATAAATCGGAGTGGTGCTTGCCAAAAGCGGATTCATAACCTTTTCGCTAAAATAGTGATTGCTTCGAAAGTTCTCAATACAAATGTGAAATTTGTAATCAGTGTATGGTTCAGATTCGGTGAATTCGCCTTTTATACGCGGATCATTCAAATGTTCATAATATCGGCATCCTCTTCCGTAAATATCGATTGGTAAATCTGTTTTTAATATTTTATCTATGAGTTCGTGTCTATATTGGTGTCCTTCCTGTGATGTTTTTTCACTAACCATCATCGAGATCAATTTAGATTTGGTGGGAACAGCTTGGAGCGGAGGATTATGCCACATATAGGAAAAATGTTCTACAAATGGTGTAGGAAGTCCCATCGTATCACCAATAAAATATTTGCCTATGTTCTGGATAGCATAATCTAGAAACTCTTGTGTTAATCCCAAAAAGTGAATTGGTTCAAATGCTAGTCCAACTACGTTTTTTTTAGGAATATGGCTAGGTATTTTGGGCATTGCCGTGTTTAAAATGAGAACATGGGTATAATCATCGGAATTAGTAATAAAAACCTCCTTATCTTCACCATAAAAATCTAATGTTTTTGCCTCACAAAGCCGCTCATAAATATCCTTACAATTATCAGAGTTTCCAAAGCTAGAAAAAATACGAATCCGAATTTTATCCATTTTCAGTGTGTTGTCTTTCAAATATAAAGTATATCGTTCAAAATGCTCTATATTTTTTACAATATAATATAACATATTGAAATGGACGAATATTCACTCAAAGTAAGCGATAATAGCGAAATTAACGATATTCGTCAGCAACCACATTTTAAGGGGGTTTCGTTCTCAAAATATAAAAAAACCGACGTAAGAAAACAGCTTATCGAGAACATAAAGAATGGAAAGTTAGAGCCAGCATGTTATTGGTGTGCAGAGTTAATATGTGCTGGACATTTTATGGAAGTTTGGGAAATTATCCTGCATTATACAGGAAAACATATTCACCTTGGAAACCCGAAAATGGTAATTTATTTAGAGAAACGATTTGAGATTTTTCGAAATATAATTAGTCAAGGTCAATATTTAAATGAATTACAACTTCGTAACCATCCTACCATTCGTAAATTATTTGCTGAAATAATTAGCACTCTAACCTTATCTAATAAAAAGCACAGCTTTGAACCAATAAAGATAAACCGCGAAGAAGAATTCGATATGACACAAATGACAGATAGATTGAAAGCCCCCAGTGTTCATTACGTAGAACCCGTTTTTAAAAAGGATGATCCAAAAGAGCTATTTATTGCTATCAACGAATTTGCCTATAATATTTCCAAAGACAGACGAAATATGATGGGAGCATGTTATTGGATTGAGTGGACTATTGATTTTGAGGCTGTATGTAAAAAACGTAAAACAAATGTTATTTGTGAAACAAGACCATTCGTTAATGTAGAAAAAAAATTTAGATGCGATACAATATGGATGTTATGGGATACCATTTTTTATTACTCTGACCAATTAAACAATCAGTTTATTAGCACCTTGTTAAACTCGTTATTCGGCATTTTTTGTATAAAATATACAACCGCGTCTTGTAAAAAACGCCGATATTTGCTATATTTTGCGGTTGCCTTATTGACAGAACCCGTACAAACAAACATCGAACTCATGCCAAATAAGCCATTGATACAGAACATTGTAGATAAAATTAATTCTATTTACAAACAAATAAAGAAGAATGAAGAAAGCCCGAATACAGAATATTTGTTTGCAAATTTAGAAAGAGAAAATACCTTTGAAAAGTCCATACGTAAAATGGAGCTGGTAAATTCAATGAATATTACTACAAAGACAAATGTATAATTGGAACCCCTGCAAATTTAGATGCCATAATTGAGAACCCACTTCTAGTTCCGGCAAAAATTTTGTCTGATTGAGTCAATAAATAAAACTCTGTAACGGAATCTAAGTATTGCTGTTTTGTCGTATTACTAAGAGACGTATGACCGATATCAAAATCAGTTGTGATAATATTGTCATATTTTGCTTTTATTTTTGTCTTATATGATGCATTGTCGCAACAAAAGAAGATATTGGTCTTGTTATTAGTATCTTCAATGAATTGGAACATCTGGTTCTCGTCAAACTGCCGTGAATCAGATTTACAAACCACGTATTGTTTATCAGTTTCTAAGAATGCATCGCCCAACCTAACATGAATGGCGACGTAATTGCCTAATTTTTCCAAATAGTTTTGGGCGTTTTGGAGAACCTTCTCAGAAAAAGAAAATAATGGTGAAATGCATGGCGGTATTTTTTCATACATGTCAGGAATATCATACATGCAAAAGGGTGTAACAATATAAAATATATCTGATTCCATATTTTCCAACTCTTTAAACAAATCTATTTTTTTGTACTTCTTAATAGTATCTACATCAATATACATTTCTTTCGATATTAGCGTTATATATTTGTTTAATGCATTATCGTTTATTGAATACTTCATTTTTATTTTATTTTTAATACAGTGCCTAAACAAATAGATAAAAAATTTGAAGAAATCTCCGATTCCTCCCATTCCAATTGTAAAATAAAAAACCACGGTTTTTGTATATGTTTCATAGTGGTAAAAATAATTTGCAATATTTGTTTTCCAAGTCTCAATCTCATTATTAGGTATTTTCTTGTTCATAATTATATTTGTATTTGTATAATAGAATAAATTATTATGTGTAAATTGTTTTTTTCATATCATCATAAAGATTCAAAAAAATTATTACGAAAATTTTTAAAATATGGAAATGCTGAACATTTAGAGTATGGATATGGGCTAAGTTGGAAAACTGATTCGTCATGGAAAACTTATAAATGTAACTACTTTCATATGACTGACCCGAAATCAAAGAAAATAATACAAGACATTGATTCGACAGCGATTGCTTCTCATATTCGCAATATATATCACGAAAACATGACACCACAACAAATATGCGATGAAATCAAAGATGTGAATACTCATCCATTTACTTACAAAAATGCGATATTTATGCATCACGGTGATTTGTTTCTCGATTTTGAAGGTGATTCTAATAGTTATCAATTACAGCATAATGCAATACAATGGAAAGATGCCTTTTCAAAAATCATGAAATATATGTCATCTGAATTTAAAGCTGAAATAAAAGGTAATACCGATAGTGAAATACTGTTTTATTTATTGCTTTCTATACAAGAGCAGCTTGATTGTTCAGAAGCAGGTGATATGGCCGCGTTCCTACAAGGAATCGTACAAAGTTTTTATATTTTGAACCGTATATTAGACAAAGTCGGCATTTCTAATAGCTCGAATATATTATTTTCAAAAGGTCACTATATTGTAGTGGCAAAAATATATAAAAAGAATACGTTGCATGAACTAAAAAATCCAGCATTTTATGTAAGTAAGGATATAAATGGCGGCATGTTATTTAGTAATGTTCGATTAAAAAACCATTTGCAGGAAGTCGAAAAAAATACGCTTTACTTAATAAACACTGAAACAAACGAATTACGTACATATCGTTTATAATATACTTTTTTTAAGAAATTATATTATAATAATCTAACATAACAAAATATCAATATGGTAAAATGTTTCTGTTATTGGGATTCAGGATATGAGAAAATGCCAGACATGATAAAATATATTTATAACCATAATAAGGAAATCAGTGAAAAATACAAATTTGAATTGATATTGGTTACGGACGAAAATGTAAAAAATTACATTCATTTACCTCCAGGATTCATGCAATTTGAAGCAAATCATAAAAGTGATATTGTTCGAATTTATTGTTTACATAAGTTTGGTGGATTCTGGATTGATATGGACGTAATTTTAATAAAAGACCTAAATTTGCTTTGGTCTGCTCTTGTTTCATCAGGCAAATATGCTATCTTGGACATTGAACTAAATAGCAAAATTGGCTGTGCAACTATGGTAATGTTAGCAAATAGTGTAACTTCAACGTTTTGTTATAATTATATCAATGTTTTTTTAGAATCTCATCCAATGGAACAAAAAATAAAATGGGATTTCTTAGGTCCCGCGAACGTGAAACTGCTATATTTGACCATGCCAGAGAATATTATATTGAATAATTATGAAAAAGTCAAACGTGGTTGCAATTTTATTACATGGGCAGATAAACCAGGAATCTCAAAAGAAAAATGGCTTTTAAAAACGCCCGAATCAGCAAAAGAATTCGCAGATAAACTAGATGCCAATGTCGATTGTTATTATGTAATAACATGGACAATTTATAAAAAAAACGACATGTCTAATAATTTAATTGACCAAGTTTTTAATGATAAACGATCGGTGTTTTATTACTTGACAATGAACGAAACCAAGAGAAAAGAATATGAAAGTTCTCTACGATATGCCTCAATACAGGATATTATTAATAATAACCCATTGTTACTTACACAAATTATTGATAATTATTTGAACCAAAAAGATAAGATTAGCGAAAAGCCTGTAGAAAAGCCTGTAGAAAAGCCTGTAGAAAAGCCTGTAGAAAAGCCTGTAGAAAAGCCTGTAGAAAAGCCTGCGGAAAAGCCTGCGGAAAAGCCTGCGGAAAAGCCTGCGGAAAAGCCTGCGGAAAAGCCTGCGGAAAAGCCTGCGGAAAAGCCTGCGGAAAAGCCTGCGGAAAAG
>Ga0136642_1000777_pt1 | contig 15322 bp, 19 predicted proteins | sample LowCatLa1302831Y_FD_115313 | JGI IMG/M metagenome (GOLD analysis project Ga0136642, IMG submission 115313) | Freshwater microbial communities from Lower Cathedral Lake, Yosemite National Park, California, USA - 13028-31Y | ecosystem: Environmental > Aquatic > Freshwater > Lake ... | reverse complement strand
CAACATCGTAGTTTTTTATGATTACAATGATAAAGCATTGGAATACTGGAAAGAACATGCTCCTAAATTAGATAATGTTAATTACAAATTTATGCAACTAGATGTGTTAGGCACTGAAATTAATTTGGAAGATTTTTTAGATCCTGCATTATCTACTATAATAAATTTATCTAATTTGTTTTGTTACGAAGGTACTACAATGCTTACTTCTTTAGAATATAGAGTATATAAGGAAAATCAACTGCTAATTAAGATAAAAGAATTTTTACCCGATGCCACTTTAAATTTTACAATGAGAGCGGCCACTGGATTTATTGAACAAACGATCAAAGGACATGTGAGTTCTTTTGAAATTACAGATATTAGTACATTACGCAAACCAACTTGGCATGCAACCACTTGGTTAGGTTTTTAAAATCTTTGCTAATTCACTATCTATAATTTCTATCAACATATTTGCCACTTGAAGATTTCGTTCAGCACTTCCTAAATGATTAGGAGCAAGTGACGGACTTCCTTGGGCAATGTCGTTTAATACTATAGGCAATACCTTGCCAGTTTGCCATTCATATATATTATTAAACGACCACATGTGAATAAAATGTGTATCAGTTAGTTTAGCAAGAACTTCTCTATCGAATCGATATAAGGCGGATATCATTTCTTCTTTAGATTTTTTATCGTCGTAAAGAAATTTAAAATAACGCTTTGCGGCGTCTACCACTGAATAATTAAGTATATTGGATAATCTCATATCTTTTAGTTTTAATTCTACCGTGGTTCCGTAGGTTAGATTCCTAACCGTAGGATGATATATTCTGTGATAATCAGTCCAGGTGAATATACATATATCTGGAATATCAACGCTAGGAAACTGTTTTAGTATACAATCCCAATAGCTACTTCCACCATGTCCTAAATGTACTATTTCGGCCTTATAATGATTTTTAATAACAGTAAGGTATGTTTCGTATCCGTGATATAGATTGTGAGGATTATTCATTTCCTCACAAAAGCTATCTCCAAAAAATCCTATTTTCATATGTACTCCGTAATTAATAACATAATACGTGGAGTATGCCCAATATTTGCCGCGCCATGGATATCTGTTTCTCTATCAAACTGATAAACATCCCCAGCCTTATAGTCGGTGATCATTTTGTTTTTATAAATGAATACATGCCCAGCAGTGTAATCTTGCAAAGGCATCCAATAACGATTGCAAGGTTTATCGTGTGCATGGGGATCTGTGTGCATAGGCATGTACTGTCCGGGCATAAGTTTAGTGAACCACCAGTGTATACGACCAGTAGTCCATGTTGGAATAATAGACATGTTTAAATCTTGTTCCTCGTATACCCACCAATTAACAGCATTTAAATCATATCCTGCCATTTCGTATCTACTATATTCAGCAGACTCTACAGCAGTAGCGGCCGGCCAATCACGCGGTCGTGCTTGCCCATCTAATGTTAGTATTTTATGTTCCCATAAAGGATCGATCCATCTGACATAATTACCAATCTGAATCATTAATAATTATCCAAATGACCAATACCTAATTTAGCACGAAACTCTTCTGTAAATTTTCCGTCTATACGTATAGCATAACTTTGCTCTTTGATGGAGTCCCCACCGTGCCAGTCTTGGTCATTCCACCATGCCGCACGAGTATTCAAATATACTTTATTTTTTGCATCAGGATCCCAGACATAAAATGGTTTTTTAGTGTTAGGACGAATGTGTATAAATTCGTTACGGTGAGGAGTATAATAGTCATTTTCAAATACTCCGTTCTTAGCATCTAAATCTCTATGTTCAAATGGTTTGCCGTCGGCTTCGCAGTGGAAAAATATAACACGGCCGACATGTTCAAATATTTTGTTGTTAATCATATTCTCGACCCATGTAACTGTTTCAGGAAAATATACAGCTTCCTCTGTAAGGGTACGTGCGGCTGTTCTATCGTCCCAAGAACCTTCTTCCCAGAGGAAATAGTAAATGTAGGGGTCATATGCTCCAAACGCCATTTTAACATAGCGTGTAAACAAATTACGCTCTGCATGTCCTTTCGGCACATTGTCCCAGAGCTCTTTGCCACCTAGCTTGATAGGATCATCATCTGGTAATGCGTGATATTCGGCAATAGCTTTATAAATTGGTTTCCAGTCCCAAATATAACTGCCTTTACTTTGGTCAAACCCTGGCTCCATCCATGTACCTTCTTTGGCATATGGTCGTGCAAGTGCAAAACCTTTTAATATTTCAGGCTGTAGTTTATCAAATGTCGCCATATCAATAAACGGTTCGATGTTGTGGTAAGCACTACCATTAATACCTTTGATCATATGGTATTTAAGCTAATTAAATTGTAAGGGAAATATTATGAATTATTACTATAATCAAGTGCCCGGGCAAGAGCCTTGGAGGAATAACTTAATATACACAAGTCTAATGTCCGCGGATAAAAAGACGTTTGTGCAATGGTATCATAACGATACTGATTACCACAAAGGTATGAATGAAGTAATAGATCCTGCACTCATGGATGAGAAATGGTTACGCGAGGTTAACTATCTTACTCAGATGCGCAATGCATATCCCGATCTAGTACCAACTATAACAAACATAGATATAGCAAATAAGAAAATACACCTGCAAGTCGAAGGTCCAGACTTATGGCAACGTAGTTTGGATTTGTCTTGTAGTTTCAATGAAATATTGCCCGATTGGCAAGAACAGATGCTTGCAATTATTCAAGCACACAAAAATTTGGGTATATACAAATATAGTCTACACCCTAATAGTTATTTTATTGTTAATGGAAAACTCAAAAGCATTAATTATTTTTTTTGTTATCGAGATTCCGATGGCCCTATTACTGTAAATAGTTTTATCAGTCATATAAGCCATAATAGAAGAATAGAATTAAAAAAACATTCCGAGGCCATGGGTATAGATTGGGATACTCCTACTTCATTGCAACAAATACAACAGTTGGCTTTTGAAAGTTTTAGTAAAGACTACCCTGATAATTTTATGGCAAGGGCAAAACTTATATATGAATAAAACTTATTGTTCTTTACCTTTTAGAGAAACTATGGTTATACCCGGCAACGAATTAATATTATGTCGCAGACACGATGATACTGTTGCTATGGGAGAAAATTTTGATCAGACATTTAAGTCTGGGAAATTTCAAGAAATTCGAGAATTAATGTTAGAAGGTAAAACTGTTTCTGGATGCGAACAATGTTACAGAGAAGAAGCAAATGGTATTGAATCTCTACGAGAACAAAGTATAAAAAAATACGGTGTTGTTGATGATATTGAGATACAAGGATTGCATATACAATTTGATAACTTATGTAATTTAAAATGTAGAATGTGTGCATCACCATCGAGTCATTTGTTGTACGAATCTGAAATTAATGTATTAGGAAGACCCATTGCTAAACAAAAATTTCAAGTGACTGACAAATACAACGAGATAGATATTTCAAAATTAACAGAAGTGCGACTGCACGGCGGGGAACCATTTCTTAGTAAAAGAGTAGAATCATTTTTTAATAAACTTGCAACTACGAATAAAATTTCTAATATATCAGTGCATATTCCAACAAATGGGACAATCAAACCATCTAATGATTTGTTAGCAATACTGATGCAGTGCAAATCTTTGTTTATATGGGTCAGTATTGATGCTTATGGCAAATTAAACAATTACTTTCGAAGCAAGTCGGAATTCGATACAATCATTGATAATTTAGATTTCTTTTATTCGCTTATTGATAAAAGACCAACAGACTCAACGACCATAGGAGTCACAACAACTATTAACATATATAATGTTAATAAATTAGAAAAATTAGATGCCTTTCTTAAAACTCGTTATCCTAATTTAAAATTTAATAAATCAATTCTACATAATCCAGACTATTTAAGAATTTCTTGTATGCCAATCGAGTATAAGAATAAAATTCAACATACACTTGTCAATTATCCAGAAATCTTAAAAATTTTAAATGTAAACGATAATGAATGTTTTGACGAATTTATTTTTTATCATAATAAACTGGATATTGAGAGACAAGAAACATTAGGTGATCTTAATTTAGAATTATCAGAATTTATTAATTCTTATACACCCAAACGAACTATAACTACTGAAAATATTCTTAAATTCTTTGAAAACATTTTAAAATAATATATGTATAGACTTTTACCTTGGAAGGAAGATTTAGATTTAACCCAATTCTATGCAGAAGCAGAGAAACGTGGTTTTGCCAATAACGCAAGTCAAAAGGTAATGATCGATTGTTTTCGTAATGAACAGGAGTGGGCCGCTTGGATACTGTATCAAGACAACAAGGCTGTTGGTGGTGTGGCCGCACATAGTTTTAATGAGATGGGGCCAAATGCTTATCGCGTACTGGCACGTACTTGTACATTTGGAACTGCTAGACAGAACGGTGGATTAATAACACCTAAGAGGCTGATTGCTGAACATCAGAATTTAACAGATCAGTTTTTACTACCTGCGTGTATTGATTGGGCAAAAGGAGAACTGTATGCTACCAGTAATGAAAGTCAAGTAGCAAGTCAGCGTCTTGTACATAGACATTATTTTCCTACACTTGCCAAGTTAGGAATTGTAGAACGTGTTTGTGAAATGTATTATCGAAATACGGATCAAACAGTATGGCGTATATACCCAGACAAATTTCTTGCTAATTTAGAACTGTATCCGAGATGGGTTTAAATTAGGATTAACACGTTGCAGTTGTTCGTAGACGTAGGGTGTTAATTTCCATCTAAATTCAATTTGTCTAATAGTTGGTTTCTGGGCCCAAAATATAATTGTATCAACAATATCATCTTTAGGAGTAGTATAATCACTAACAAATGACGTAGGATCATTACTGTCAGTTATTGTACCTTCAATAAATCCTAAATCTAAATGTAGTAATGGAATACCATTAGGGGTTAAACTAATGCGTCTGCAGACTTCTGCTAGTGCCTGTTTATCCTTAACATAATCAGTTGGGATAAGTTCTGGATAAAAACGACTAACACTACCCATAACTACCATCATGTCTACTTTGTCTTTGAGTGCTTCAACTAACTTTAATTGTTGACCATCTCTGTAAGCATTGTTAATAAACAACTCACAGCCTGTGGCTTCTTCTACAATCTTATCAAAATCTGCATCTATATCGTATCCGTTGCTACGACTCATACCTATGATTTCTCTGCAACTTGTTTCTTTGAATTTGTCATAGATTGCTTTGCCAACACCACGTGTGTGACCAGTTATAATAATCTTTTTATCCACGATTTGGACCTCCTATTGCCCTAAATGATATCATATTAACTAAAGGATTTTCTAGCCAATATTCGATAGCATCGATTACAACTTGAGAATTGTTGTAAGCTGTGCTAGATAGTTTTAATAACAATATGTTAGGAAGATTAAGCTCCAACACACGTTCTTCTAATTCTGTTTTTTTCTGTGTATAGTCCGGCATTTCGGCATCGGGAAAATTTGTAACTATACTGCCCATGACAACCATCTTACCAACACTTGCATACAGCTGATTAAGTATATCCAGTTGTATGCCGTGGGTGTTGTTGATAAGCAAATCACAACCAACTGCGGCATTTATATCCGATCCTCTATTAAAAGCCGTCACATGACAGCCTTTATTAACAAAGTGGTCGTGTAGTGCTTGGCCGAGGCCACGGGTAGTTCCAGTAATGCCAACTTTAAGCATAGATAACTTTAAACTCCGGCGTAATTAATTTTGCAAATTCTTCTAGTAGTTCACGTTCTAGTTTAAAAGTTAAGCTAAATGTAGTGTGTGCAAAATCTGCTAGTTTGTATTTTTGATTAGCACGATTTAAAAACGGACTAAACACATTATCAAACTTGTATCTAAAGTCGTGTTGTGTGTAAGCCGCTTCCATGCTGATACTAACTAAGTCCACAGGCTCACGACTGCGGCGTAATGGTTCGCGTACTACTAATTGCAAACGTGGAATGGATCCATAGTTGGTAGCCGCATGAATACGACTGGCATCCATATAAGCCCAGCGATAATCCCTCTCACATTTATACATGACTTCATCGTCTAGATCGATCAAGTATGCTTGCTCCTCTGTCAAGTTTAAATGCCAACGATTGTCTATATCAGCGTGAGCCATATAACTATCACTTGGCTCCATTTTGATAATACGTGCTTGCCCAATGCTCATTGGCATAGAGTTTAATACTTGTTCCCAAAGTGTATCTTTGTACAGGTCTTTAATCCGCCATGGATCATAGTAGAAATCACCGGTTGGTTCGTTAAGCACAGTGCCTTCACCCGTAACTGGGTGTTCTTTGAGAGCTTGCTCAATCAGCCCGTCTGGACAGGTCCATATTTGTTTAGTGATCAGTCTTTTGTACATAGAAATATTTATGTGCTACTATAATTACTTAAATATATCATGGAACTATATTTGAAGGATAATTGGGGAAAGATCGGCATCAGTATTAGCGGTGGCGCCGACAGCGCCTTATTGGCCTATTTGATATGTTCAAACACTGGTGCAGATATACATTTTACAAATCAAATTAGACTTTGGAAAACACGCCCGTGGCAGGAACATGTAGCTGACAACGTGATCGATTGGTTTAAATCTCGTTTCAAAAACAATTTTTATTTGCATAGGAATTTAATTCCTTCAGAATTAGAATGGGGCAACAAAGGTCCTACTATTATGGATGAATACGGCAAATTAAAAAGCGGCAATCAAATTATACTACGATCGCATAACGAATATATAGCACACAAATACAAGCTCAATGCACTCTACGGTGGCATTAATAAAAATCCTGATATTGAAATAGATGGAGCATTAGATGATAGAAATCAAGGGCATATACCTCCACACTTTGTACATAAAGGTATTGACATTTGCCATCCATTTGTGTACACTAAGAAAGATTGGATCGTAAAACAATACTATGAAAATAATATCGAGGATCTGTTAAATTTAACTCGTAGTTGCGAGGGTGAATTTGAAGGAATAGACTATACAACATACACGCCGGGGCAATATATTCCACTATGCAATAACTGTTTTTGGTGCAAAGAAAGGGCATGGGCCATTGAACAATCTAAGTAAAACATTCTGTATGCATCCTTTTACAGGGTTAGCAACTCGCGAAGACGGAGCCATTAAAGTGTGCTGTCGTAGTCAGCCAGTTGGCTGGATACAGGACGATACTTTGGAAAATATTTGGAACGGGCCGATAGTGCGCGATGTACGCAAAAAAGTATTATGCGGGGAACGTCCTGAAGTCTGTAAACCTTGTTTTGATTTAGAAGATCAGGGTGTCGAGAGTTTGCGTCAACGACACATTAATGGTGTTATCCCAGAAGCACGAGTTAATTTATATCCCAATGCGTTAGATGCACTAGCAGAACATTACACGATGCCGTTTGAATTTCCTACTATGGAAATTAAACTTAATAATTTGTGTAATTTGAAATGTCGTATGTGTAACCCACTAGATAGCACTAACTGGAAAGACTGGGATAAAGTAGTTCCATTTTACAAAAAAGAAAACAATTATCTAGTCGGCACAGTTGAACGTTTAGTTAGAAAGCCAGGACAATATATTGGTACATTTGATGATAGCGATAACTGGTGGAACAGTTTTGAAAAACTACTACCACATTTTAGGCGGGTAGAGTTTGCTGGCGGTGAACCACTAATGGACCCGCAACATTACAAAATACTAGACATGCTCAAGCCACATGGCAAGAATATTGAAATTAAATATGCCACTAATGGCACGACACTTGGTATTAGCCAAGGAAGGACTATACATGACTACTGGCCTCATTTTAGAAGCGTTGCCGTTAACGTCAGCATTGACGGCATTCACGATGTTTACAATTACATACGTGGTAACGGCGACTTTAATCAAGTTGAAGAAAACATTAAAGAAATAAAAAAAATACCAAACGTAAGTCGTGTAGTAGGTGCGTTTACAGCACAAGCTGGTAACATACTACAAGCCGCAGAGTGTATTGACTATTTTATTAACAAGATGGATATTATATTTTACAGCCATCGTGTTAGTTATCCTAACTGCTTGTCAGCACAAGTACTGCCACAGGATTTAAAAGAATTAGCAATTGAAAGATTACAAGCAGTCAAGTTAAAAGTTGACACCTGGCACGCAGTAAAGAACAATGCGTTACTTGGCAAAGTCACGCACCAACAAATACAAGATAGTATTAACTACATACAAGCCAAAGACCAACATAACCTATGGCAAGATTTTTTAGATTTTAATTTTGCGTTAGACACTACACGCAATCAAAGTCTGTTAGAAGTTGTGCCGGAGTTTAGGCCATATGCTTAAAGTTACCAGTCGTTGGCCTCATCAGAATAGTATTAAAGTCGAATGGAATCTTGGCAAACGTTGTAATTACAATTGTAGCTATTGTCCTGCTAGCATACACGATAACTCAAGTCCCCACACTGATGTTGAAATACTTAAACGTGCTGTAGACAAACTTGTAACACTAGGTAAGCCTGTACGTCTTAGTTTTACTGGAGGTGAACCGTGTGTTCATCCTAAGTTTTTAGAATTAGTTAAGTATTGTAAGCACGTAGGTGTCACCTGGATAAGTGTAACAACCAACGGTACGCTACCTTATGAATTTTATTCGGCATTGGAAGTAGATCAAATTGTCTTTAGCATACACTTAGAGTTTGATTGGAAACGTGTTTTTAATACTGTAGAAAGTGTTGTAGACCTAACAAACAAAAATGTAATAGCACAAATAATGGCACACCACGATCATATGCCTGCTGTACTACAACTACGTGCTAGATGTTTGTTAGCACATATTCCTAACACAGTCCGTCGTATACGTTGGACAGAAGGTGATCACGACTTATTTGATGATATGCGTTATAACGCAAACGATTTAAATTGGCTTAAAGAACAAGAAGCCACAGTAGAAGGTAATTGTGTAATTGATGATACAAAAATTATTCACTCTAACGATGTAATAAAACTGCATCTAAATCAATATAAAGGTTGGACTTGCAACGCAGGTATAGAAAGCCTAATGATAAATTGGGACGGAGATGTACACAGAGCGACTTGTAGAGTCGGTGGTAGCCTAGGCAACATATATGAAGACAACTTCGTTGCTCCTAGCGCACCCGTAACTTGTGACCGTAATTTCTGTACCTGCGCGGCAGACATTCCTCTTACAAAAGTAAGTGCGCTAATTCAGGAAACACAGTTTTAAAATCTGTTCCACGTAGAGTGTCCATACGTTCAATATATTCTTTAAATGCTGATAGCTGTACTGTGTGATCTTCAGCATCCATAAAGTCCAATACTGCTTGCCAACGTTTCCATCCATAGGGATTTTGTTTCCAAAAGTCTTCGTCCTGCCTATAGTTGGCATGTAACCAGTTGGCAAGATCCTCAAAACTTTTGCGTACTTCTGCCTTGTCTTTTTCAGGCAGTAGTCTGATACTTAAGAAGGTAGGTATGTAGAGCAAGTGCATGTTAACTATGCCGCCGCCTGCTTGTATGCCGCCTACTGTATTTTCAAGATTTATTTTCTTAAAGTCTTGTGAGATCTTCCAACGAGCAAAATCTGCCAAATGTTTGATGTTTAAGATCTGGATAGCTGTGGCAATACTGACTTGTATGTTGTCAGGAGTATTGTCTAACTTGTGTAAGTTATGTTCTATAGTTGCCCAGTCACTGGGATAACGAATGTAATAGTTTCTATCGCCTACTGCATCAATACTAAAGCCTACTTTAACCTTTTTGAACTGTTTCCACAAATCGATTATTTCATCATCTACCAGTAGTCCATTTGTGTTGTAGCGAATAAGGATTTTGTCGGCATAGCCTTGACGGATAATTTCTTCCAAGAACCACTTGTGTTCACGTATCATTAAAGGCTCGCCGCCGGCAAAATAAACTTGTTTTAAGTTAGGGATCTGTGCATACATTTCTTTCCAGAAGTCTGGATTTTCATGCCAGAAGTTATTAAAGTCTTTACGGTCCCACGACATTTGTTCTTTAAGCTCTTTGGCCTGGAACAAGGGATAGACTTTCTTATGATCACCTACCCACTGACTACTGTCGTGTGGACTACACATAATACACTTGAGATTACAGGTATGCCCTAATCGTAAATCTAGATAAACAAGTTTCTCGGGCACAGTGCCATCTTCTTTGGTTTGTTTAATAAGCTCTTCGACATCAATACCATCTTCCATCCAAGAACCAGTTTCCCAAATACGTTTACTAGCAACACCGCGAGATTCTTCGGCAATGCACTTACTACAACTGGCAGGTATCTTTCCTTTTAGCATGGTCAAACGTACATCCTTCATGTACTCATTGTTCCAAGCACTCATAGGTGTTTCACGTCCAAAGTTTGCTGGCTGTCCTCGTTCATTCTTAACAAGACCCACAGTATGATTTTCACCTGCTCCACTTGCGTTGGCACTACAGCATAAGCGCATGTCGCCGTTGGGACGTGTGGCAAAGTGTATCCAAGGTAGTATGCAGAAAGTTTTACTTCCTGATACCTGCTCAATTTTATCTTGCCATTGTGTTATTTTATTCATGCCGGAGTGTCTTTTAAAATCTCAAAAATATTTTCACCTAATTTGTTCTCTACTGCTGATTTAAGCTCAACATCTGTTGCAATATCTCTTAGTATATTAGATAATACAATGTTTTGGCGTTGTATTTCCATAAACTTTTTAATATAGAATGGATCTGTAAATATAGGTTCTGTCATAATATTACCATAAGTTAAATTGATATTTTGGAACGAGTCCGCAATTGCTTCCAGCATGCCAGTATCTACGATCGTCCCATTGGTATACTGAACCTTGCTCTTTACCATATAGACAAATATCATTCACTACAAACACATGGCCAAATGCTGGTTTGCTAATATGTGCATGCCAGCGCATTCTGTCCGGTTGTTTTAATAGTTCTTCTTCTTGATCATTAACATCCCAATGCATAGGTGCAAAATTTCCGGGGCGAACACGACTAATCCATGCACTATCGTAACGTTCGATTTTAAAATATTCTACGAATTTATCCACAACAGTTTGATCAAAATGCACTCCTGGAAAAAACATATCCCATTGTACTGTACCGCCGTCCTCTACTGCTTTATACCCAGCACGTTTCCACAGCTCCGTACATTCATTAAGTCTGGGAATAGGGTCGCCTTCTTTATGAGTTGGGCCTGTCGCTGGGCCAGGATGCTGTTCAAAGTCATGCCGTTCTAGACCGCTAATTACGTCATCCCAGATGATTATATCACTAGAGTTGCCGATATATTTAATCATCGTTGTATTCCTAAAAAATGAAATAAGTAGTATGGGAATTCTCCGGCATTAGTTCCAGCATGGAATGATTTGTAATTATTCCATTTATAAATTTCACCTTCCTTGACATTATAAAAACAATCATCTTCAAGAATAAATGCATGTCCAAAACTATGACGCATAAAACAAACATAGCGAACTAACTCTCCTTCTTTGAGCCATTGTTCTTCAAAGTCTTCAACATCCCAATGATACGGTACACTATGCCCAGGCCACAATTCGCTGATAAAAACTCTACGAGGTTCGGCATTGACTATCCCCGCAAACTTTGTTTGGACATCGATATCAAAATGTTCATTAGGATAATAATCGTACCATTGTATATTTTTAAAATCGTAGTTAGCTTCTTTCCAGGTCTGCATTATTCCGTCATAATAACTAGTTTCTGCATTGGGATCGACATTTGCACGTTCTATTACTGTCGCAGGAGTATTAAAATCGCCAGTTTTAGGCTTGATAGAATCAATTACTGATTGCCAATTTATGATATTATCTGTAGTAGCAATGCGTTTAGCCACGAAATATTTCCTTATAAATCCATTCCATAGATTCATCTCCCCATTTAACATGTTCTTGCATGGACCGTTGATACATAGTTTCGAGATTATACTTTCCGTCTAGGATAGCGCCAGTTTCTTCTAATCTAAATTTTGCAGTTTCATGTATAATACCGTCCATATATTTTGCATCAATTTTTGGATCGGACACTTCAACACAACCATACCAATCAATAGTCCGCAATTGATCGCCTTGATCGACATAAAAACAATGAGGATACATTGTGAGTTTATAAACTCCTTCGTTATATGTATCTATTAACATGTTAAAGACTTGTTCTCTCCAGTTAATAGGCATATCGCCAAAATTACCGTATAATAGCTCATTGCAACTCTTTCCCCACTTGTAAAATATACGTTTATTAATATGATCTATTTCTACTATCTCAGATCCATAAGGTTTATTATTGAAACGTAGTGCATACTCTATTTCTTTATTAAAGAAATAATCTACAACTTCTTTTGTATATAATGGCCGTTCTAAATCCTCGTGTCGCTGATAAGAATTATTAACATCATAGTTAGCACAAAATATATTTCCCTCCGAATTAATTAAAGGTTCGTAAGTTTGTTGTGCCATACAACGTGTTTTACTATCTGCATCAATTTTCCAAAAAGGCTTCCAATCTTTAATGTTCATATAAATGTGTCCTTTCTGAATAACCTACTCTAGGTCTGTCGCTAAAAAAACAACTGGCAATCCATTTAGTTCCTTGTGTAATTAATTTGCCTTCGTGGATAGTTGACCAATTAGTTGCTTCATCGTAACCTTGTTCAAAATATAAAAAAGAACCTGTTTTAGGAACTGCTATAACATTGTGATGTGGAAAATATGTTTCCCCGCCATTAAAGTCGTCATTAAGATAAAATATACCTGTACCTACTCTATCACCGCCATGCTTATAATAATTGATCTGTCGAGGATCATAAGGGTAGTCATGATGATAAGCAAGGAACTGGCCAGTTTTATAATTGTAAATATCTATAGCCTCTATATGACTATAGGGGATGCCTGCTGTTTGTACAATGGCAGTTGCTAATATATCGTAATCGTAAGGGTTGACACCTAGACTGATCCCCCTATTTTCTACTTGTTCAGTTACTTGTGAAAAAGACTCAACCCGACTTTGATATCCGCTATTTGGATTCATCCCACTGCTAGAATGTTTAGCAATAAGACTGGCACAGTATTCAGGTGTTAGTATGTTATCAAATACAGACACCCTTGGCATTTCCAATAATTTGTGTTCAATTAATTCTGTTACTTCTATACCAGTAGCAACTGTGCCTTCACGTGTAAACTTTACACGCTGTAATTCGAATAATACTTTTGGATCGTTAATAATGCGCCATTGTTCTGCTAATAAACTTGCACCGTCCAAGTCAGCGACAATAAATCCGTATCCCTTGGCATCATTATACCATTTAACTATTCCTGTTTCCATTACATGGCCTTCCAATCTTCTAATTCTAAAAACTGATCTCTACATTGACTAATAACGGGTTCTGGAAATTTGCCGCAAACACGTGAACACATTAAAATTGATTTGTCTTCAAAACTTTGATTCCAAAATGTCTGCCATATCTCACTATTCACAATCATTTCCATAGTATTTTTTCTAAGATCCAATCCATCCAAACCACCAAATTTTTTCAATGTTTGTATAAATTTATCGGTGCTGTCTTGCATAAAACTCCACACGAGTCTATCGGGAGTGGAATACTGGTATAGAATACTGCCTAGAAAGCAACAAGGGTATAGATGTCCTTGAGCATCAATGTATATACTTTTTTCTTTTTCAACTTGACAACTGATAACTGCTTTGGAAAATACTTCTTTATAATTTTCAACAGTCTTACGTTCGATAAAAACAATTTTTTGTTCTGTAGGCTGTTCTAACTTGTGGGTAACATTTCCATTACGATCGTATGCTTCAAAATAAGGGGAACCAATAAATCTGCTTGTTTGTTTTTCTTGAAAACTTTCAAAGCCTAAGTCCTTACTCATCTGACGTGCGGCTTCCAACTGATGTTCGTTATGTTTAAATGTAATAAAATTCCAGCGGGCTTTGCCGCCTGCTTCTATAAATGCTCGTGCATTTTCAATAATTTTTTTAAAACTAGTACCAATACGATACAATTCGTGCGTACCTTCAAAACCGTCTATACCAAATAATACAATATGATTTTTAGGCATTGCTCTAGCAAGATTAGCCCACCAAGATATACTTCGTGCGCTACCGTTGGTATGCAAATGAATATGTATTTCGGGATTCTGTTCAGCAGAATATTTAACCATGTCTATAACGTCATTGTTTAATATTGGATCTCCAAAATTCCCGCACAATGATATTGTGTGAAGCTGTTCTATTAGTTCAGAAGTCATAACTTGTTTGTAAAATTCTAAACTTAAATTAGCTTCAGACAATTTAGGATTGGGCAATCCGCCGTGATTATTCCTGGCACACATGGGACACGATGCTTGACATAGTGACGAGATTTCTAGATGAATCTGTCTAATTTCTTTATACTTGTACATTAATGGGAATAATCTTTCGTTGTATATCGTTAATTTTTCTCTTGGGCATATTTGCTTCAAACATACACCAACATTCGTTTTGCTGACAAATTGTAGGTTCTATCACGGGCTGAAAATTTTCAGCAAAATTTTCGTCGTGTATACTATACTTATTTCCGTCTTTGAATAGTCCGTTACTACAAATGCCAGATACAGTGCCATCCATCTTGATAGCGATCCATTCTACACCCAGATCGCACTGCCACCCCTTGAAGTTGTTTAATCGACCAAGCACAATCTCTTGATCCTTTATTCGATGCGTTTTATTATTAGTATCTTTAACGGATACCTTGCTCATGTAACTTTTATTATTACGTAAGAACCAAAATATGTTTGGGCTACGTGCCCTGGGTCCATTTAGAATTTTTAATTGTTCTTCGGTATACGTGATACTTGGTTGATTAATAATTTCTAGATATTTAATGGACCATTTGTGTTTACTTGTTTTATACACATCAATATGTTTCATGCAGGTGTCCCAATTATTAGGATCCATTAAAACTACAGTGTTCACCAGTGTATTTGTTTCATACAATGCATCCGCAACATCACGGATATGTACAGGATCTGTAAATTCATAATGACTGCTGATTGAAACATAATCTAAATAAGGTGCGGCTTGTTGCCACCATGCTACTGTTTTTGCACCATTTGTAGTGAGTGTAAAGACACAATTATAGCGTTCTTTAAAATAGGTAATAAAATCTAGGAAACGTTTCCAATGAGTAATTTCTCCACCCAT
>Ga0136642_1000776_pt1 | contig 15326 bp, 23 predicted proteins | sample LowCatLa1302831Y_FD_115313 | JGI IMG/M metagenome (GOLD analysis project Ga0136642, IMG submission 115313) | Freshwater microbial communities from Lower Cathedral Lake, Yosemite National Park, California, USA - 13028-31Y | ecosystem: Environmental > Aquatic > Freshwater > Lake ... | reverse complement strand
TGACGGCGGATTTCGTCTAACCAATAAGGGATATGAATTATTCAGCGAACATCTAGAATTAGAGCATCATACTATTGATCTAAACGTACCTTCTGTGAGTATAAAGATGTTGTTAGATTTAGATCATAAATTGAAACATCCGTATTATCTACATCTGTATAAAAATAACGTTGATCTGATATTGTTTGATAGTAAAGAAGCTATGTTAGCGAATTTATATGGTGATATGAAGAAATTTCTTGACAATTACACCTAATAGTATTATAATTTAGTTTAAGTTGCCCCTGTAGCTTAATGGTAAAGCGAAGAACTCATAATTCTGGGAGTGTAGGTTCAATTCCTACCGGGGGCACCAAATTTCCTGGATAATGTAATTCCATGTGACAGTTATGACATAAGAGCGTACATTTTTTCGCTTCAGTGAGTAAAGATTTCCAAGAACGATTAGAACATTGTCTAATATCTAGATGGAATTTTTTATCTCTAAGATGATGGAAACAAAGCGCAGAATAATTTTTGTTATACCCACAGCCTTCACATTTTCCACCTTTCATGTAAAGTAGTTTTAGTTTATTGAGTTCTCCTTTTGTTTTTTGAGTTTCGTACACTTTGTGTCTGTTATTTGTATCTTTGTTTTTACAGACAATAGAACAAAATTTAGTTTGTTTTCCGAGAAGAATTTGTGAGCAGGTTGAACATTTCATAGATATATTTATGAAGATATTCATAATCTGACTTATAAAGTGGGAGCATCATAAATTGTTAGAATAGTACATTAGTCCAAGTAAGAGTATCATATTTAACTAAATAACTGTATAACTATAGGAGCTTATAAAATGAGCACATATGTAACAATTGTAAGATGGACAAGAGTAATGACCGAAGCTGAGAATCAAGATATGAAAAACTATATTGCTACTCAAACTGGTGAAAATGGTAAGCCTACGACATACGAAGGTGAGTACACAAGATCATGGACTGACGAAGCGGTAGCTAGTGCGTTCTGTGAATTTGCTAAAACATTACAGAAAGACCAAGCAGTCCCAACAACAGCAAGAGTAGTTGTAATAGATTAATAGAATTAAAGAATTGTTGTATGAAGTAAGGTAAAAAGTGTTTTGGACGGGGGTGCAAATCCCCCCACCTCCACCATAAAGAAATTGATGAATAGTTTAGAACGTATTTGGGCTAGGACAACCGGTCATTTGATGGGTGAAACAGATGAGGACAAACCAGATGTTCCCATCTTAAGTCTTAAGGAAGCAAGAATTGCACTGGTGCTAAAAACCTTTTGGGTTGGAGTTCACGTGGTAACTTGTTTTTTTATTATGGCCAATGTAATACGCCACTGGTAGTTTCTTTATGATGGGGGTGTACTCAGTATTCGACAGAGCAACAAGTAACTGAATGGACAACTCGTCACCAGATAGACGTTAAAAGTGAAAAAACCTAGACGCAAACGCATCTAAAGGCGAAGTAACTGTATCAGCAAGCAAAGGAATTCGTTTCTCTGCTCGTTCTTCAGTGAAAGCCGAAACTTTCGCAGTTTAATCACTGGCGTAGCGGAGTTATCCGTCGTAACAGAAAATAGCAATAGGGACTTCGGTCCCTATTTTTATACCAAAATCATTGACACTATTCTCTGTATAGCTTATAATAGATGTACACAATCATTTAAAGAAAATCATGGCACACTTTTTAAAATCAGGCAATACATACAAAGTTGCTTCAGAAGAAGCAATCGATATTCATTCTACATTACCAGCCGGCAACTATGTAATCAAGGTTGACATGTTTGAAAACTTATATCTTGAGCATATTGATAACTTTACAGTATCAGGTAAGATTTACGGCGATACACTTAAAAATACAGACCGTATCATCAACACATTCTGGGAACGCCCTGGTTCTACTGGCGTTATGCTAACGGGCGAGAAAGGATCGGGGAAGACATTACTAAGCAAAAAGATCAGCATTGAGCTGGCTAAGCAAGAGGTACCAACAATCGTTATTAACGATGCGTTTACAGGCGAGAAGTTCAATACGCTCCTACAAACTATCAGTCAACCTTGTATTATCTTGTTTGACGAGTTTGAAAAAGTCTATGACAAAGATGAGCAAGAAGCTATTCTTACTTTACTAGACGGAGTGTACTCAGGTAAGAAACTGTTTATTCTAACCTGTAATGACAAGTGGCGAGTTGACCAAAATATGCGTAATCGTCCTGGACGTATTTTCTACATGATTGACTTCACTGGATTGTCACAAGAATTTATTGTTGAGTATTGTGAAGATAATCTTAAACATAAAGAACACATTGAGCGTATTTGTTCCCTGACTAACTTGTTCGCTGAGTTTAACTTTGACATGCTTAAAGCATTAGTTGAAGAAATGAATCGTTACAACGAAGCTCCACAAGATGCAATGAAAATTCTGAACACCAAGCCTGAATTTGATTCAGGATGCCGGTATGATATTTCATTGATTGTTGATGGTAAAGAACTTACCGTTACTACACACCCTGAAGTCTTTGAAGGCAATCCTCTTGCTAATACTGTTCAGATTTCTTATGATTCAGAAAAAGATGAAGATGGTGACACACAATGGATTACCAATCGTTTTAGTCCACATGATTTAGTTAAGGTGGATAACAACGGTGCCCGTTTTGTTTTTGATAATAAAGGCATTCGTTTGATGCTAACGCGGATTAAAGCAAAAACTTATAACCCGTATGCGTTTTAACAATAAGCCCTTCGGGGCTTATTTCTTATCAATATTATCTATTAATAAATAGATTATGCACCATTTCTTTATACCTCTACAAAATTGCACGGTAGATTTAGATAGATTATCTAACGAGATTTTTTCATTTTGGAAAATTGATGAAAATGATACTGATCTCGAATCAAAATCGCCTAGCTTTACTACATCATTAAAATACGTTGATGATCCAATACTTAACTTGGCACGATACGCTGGAAAGGCAGCTGCTGCTGATCCTAATACATGGCATATCAATCCTCTAACTATATATCCAGATGGAGAATATGATAATAACCTTGTTTATTGGCCCAAAATTTTAGAAAATAGTTACATGAAAGAATTGGGTGATTATTTTGCTAAATTGTTTAACGTCACTAGATACCGGGCTAGAGCAAGTTACGTTAACACATTAACTAAACCGCTGACATTCAAGTTACACAATGATCCGCATACTCCGTACCGATTGCATTTTGCAATTAAAACTGATCTAAATGTACAATGGAGATTTGTAAACAATAATACTGAGCATTTCATTCATCAACCTGTAGATAATTTTCCAACATTGATAGAAACAGGAACAACACAACATCAAATAGTCACAAACCATAAATCTATACGAATGCATTTTTGGTTTCAATATTACGACTCAATTGATAAAAATTTAATTAGTAAACTTTACGACTGATATTATCAAAATAATTGATTAAGACATTCTTATGTTTTATAATTACATATAACATAGGAAAAATAAAATGTCTAACGAACAAGATGATTCAGAATCGTCACCATTTGAATGGGAACCGTCAATTCATGAGGCCCATTGGCAAAATATGCCAGAATTCAAACAACCAGACAACGGTCCATTCAGACAGCTCATTATAAGTTTTGAATCTGCTGAAGATGTTGAAGAATTCGCTAATTTATTGAAACGATCGATTACCAACAAAACAAAAAGTTTATGGTTTCCAGATCGCCCACGCGGCGTATTCAAAGATTTATTCTGGATAGAGGAGGAAGGTGAGTGAACCCACAGTTTCCAATGTATATCGTAAGTAAAGGTCGTGCTGATAGTAGATTAACTAGTAGAGCACTTGAAGCAATGAAAGTGCCATACTACATAGTAATTGAACAATCAGACTATGAAGATTACTCTGCTGTAATTGATCCTGCTAAGATTCTTATTCTTGATCAAAAATACAAACAACAGTACGATACATTTGATGACCTTGGATTAACCAAATCAACCGGGCCTGGCCCCGCACGTAATTTTGCATGGGATCATAGCATTGCAAATGGCTTTGAGTGGCACTGGGTGATGGATGATAACATCAATGAGTTTTTAAGATTGACTGACAATAAGAAAATACGATTCGGTGATGGAACTTGTTTTGCTATCATGGAAGATTTTTGTCTTAGATACAGTAACGTAGGTATGGCAGGCCCCAATTATAGAGCATTTGCTCCGCAAAACGCAGCAATACCTCCGTTTGTACTTAATACTAGAATTTACAGTTGCAATCTAATCAGAAATAACACTCCATATCGCTGGCGTGGTCGTTATAATGAAGATACTGATATTAGTCTGCGTATGTTAAAAGACGGACTAGTGACAGTACAATTCAATGCTTTTCTTCAAGATAAATTGAGAACCCAAGTATTAGGTGGTGGCAATACAGCAGAATTTTATGCGAATGAAGGTACTGGAGCAAAATCAAGAATGCAAGTGGCTATGCATCCTGATGTGTCTAGACTTACATGGAAATTTGGTAGAATTCATCATGAAGTAAATTATCATCCATTCAAAGATATTCCCCTGAAATTCAAAGATGGCTATGTGCCGGTAGAAGGTGTAAACAACTACGGACTTAAATTAGAAACCGGCTGGACAACCACTAAATAAAAGCATGATAGATAACATTTTTATTCCTACCCTGGGAAGATCTGATAACCAGATAACATACAATAATTTGTGTGATAAATGGAAGAGTAAAACTATTCTTGTCGTTCAAGAGCATGAAGCACATCTATACAAAGATTACAATATTCAAGTTCTACCACCTCATATAAAAAGCATAGCTCCTACTAGAGAATGGATAGCACAGCAGAATATTGGTAAAATTTACGGCGTGTTGGATGATGATCTAAAGTTCTACCGCACCAGAATGAAAGGCGAGACTTTTGATAAATCAAAAAGAAAGATGACTGATGAAGATTTTGACGAGTTAGAGAATACTATATGTTCGTGGCTGAATGATGATATCGCAGTATGTGGATTATCAAACGCTGTTAGACCACCAAATATCGTAGACGAATACGAGGATATCAAGTCTGTGAGCCAATTGTTCTTTTTTGACGGTAAAAAGATACCAGTGTATGATATAAGCTGGAATGATTGTATTGTTACTGAAGACACCCATGTGTTATTGCAGTTGACAAAGAAAGGTTTTAAAAGTAGAATATCAAATAGATTCAGATATGAGTCAGCACCTCCAGCGATGGCAGGTGGATGTTCAACATTCAGAACTATAGAATTACAGAATGAAGCTAACTTAACCTTGCATAAATTACATCCTGGTTTAGTTAGATTAGTAGAAAAAGAAGTAACAAGAGGTGGGTTTGCAGGTAAAACTGCAATCCATGCGGTCATACAGTGGAAAAAAGCATACCAAACAAGTATGTTAAATAATCTTTATGATTCTGTATAAATTTGTTTTATCGCAACACTTTTTACCAAAATGATTGATTATATACACTTATTCGTGTATAATTTTTATATTAACTAAATAACTTTATAACTCCTAAAAAGAAGTTGACAATTTAATTTTTACCAAGTACAATTACATATAATGAAAAACTTAAGACTTTCCATATCGTATCAGTTGCCCCAGACATCAGCATTATGCTGGAGTCCGGTAGCGGCCTTGCGCTCAGAAAGTCATAATGGATTTAATATGATTGAAACAGGCAAAGATTATAGTAGGGTTCGACAAGGATGGGATGTTTAAGCAATAGCTAACATCGTAAACTTTGAGAACCCTGAACTAGAACTTCAGGGTTTTTTTTATTTTAGCATTAGTGTAATAGGAAACGAGATCCTAGCCCGCACTTAAAACATGGGTAAATGGGCGGACTAGATGATGGATTTCCTATCGTGGAATGAAAAACTCTAGCGTATTAAAGCATATTGGGATCGGCTCTATCTAGAGACTCCATAAGATGATGAACTAAGTATGCTTTAATACCGACATTCGTAATAGTGTCGTAATCGCGAGGTGGCCGAGTGACCCAAGGCAAGTGACTGCAAATCTCTACAATCGTCGGTTTGAATCCGACCCTCGCGTCCATATTTTTAAATAGTAGTTGACAATTAAATCAACTGCTACTATAATACTTGTATAGTGATGTTCTTTAAAAAAATATATGCAATATTGAAACACATTAGATCCTGCTTGACCGTCCCAGTAATAAAAGTAAAGGTCGTTAATATTACTTCTAGTGTATTTCAATATTGCGTAAGCAAAAAGTCCACGGCAACCTAATCAGTGCCTAGTCTGAGCCCAGACGATGAAGTAGCTGTGATGGCTACGGGTGGTTCGAGCAAGGGTCTACCTCTGGTAACGGAGATGAAGAATCTGCTCCGGCGAAAGCTGCGGTCTAACCTAACCGGCGTTGGCGCACGAGAGTTCTCCTTGGTCGGTGAAGCGGATGGAAGGCGAAAGCTATAGTTACCGCCGCAGGGAGAAAGCACCTACTATTATGTTGTTGTAGAAATACTACAGCAATAAGTATTGTCGTTAAAAGGATACAGTATGAAAAATTATGTGATAGAATATCAAACAGAACCAGAAGCAGTAAGTGAATTTCATCGTACATCAGTTAAGATGTTATGTGGATTGATTGTATTGAGTTGTATATTTTATTTGTTTCATTAGAATCCCGATGTCCCTAACCGTCACTATAGGGCGTGATACTGAACTCCACGAGAAAGTTCAGGGGTACATACGATTATGACCTCGCGGTTCTCCTTGTCGGAGTTCTGGAAAGATCGTAGGGTAATTCTGATACTGCCCAGAGAAAAAATCAGACTGACAGGGATACTGTAAACTCAAGTAGGGGCTAGAGGGATTTAGTAGCCTACACCATATTGAAGCACGTTAACCTCGCTGCGAGTGCGAGTTAGGAAATAATTGCCTGTTTAGTGTGTTTCAATATGGTAGCCCTGTTCAAGTGAAATGGTCACACGCCCTTTCTTGGATGGACTGTTACCATACCTAATTTGGTTCCATAGTATAGTTGGCCTAATACGCCTGCCTGTCACGCAGGAGATCAGGGATTCGAATTCCCTTGGAACCGCCAAAGTTATCCTCGTTGAGATCCAGTGTTATGGTCGGGTGTTTCACTATACTTTAGGCTGTGGTTAAAATCCACAGGACGAGGGCCAAGTTTAAGGAGTAAATAATAACTATGTATCATGGAATAATATTATGCGGTAGTAGAAATGATTCTGCAGGTAGAAATATTGCAGGCTATCGTCTACGTACATCTGCAAAGAAATTCAATTATGATAACTTGGTTATCGACTGTGCCACTGCAATGACAGAATCTGAGTTAGAACTATTACTAGATAATGTCATTACTAGTAAGACATTATTTTTAGGCATCAGCACAGTTTGGTTAGATCGTCCACATAATGCTCATGGTGACATTGAATGGATTAACAAAGATTTCTTTGATAGAGTTCGTTCTAAGTATCCTCAGATAAAAATTGTAGCGGGTGGCAATGGTGTACTAAGAATGCCAGGTGCTCGTGATATATACAACTCAGCAGACTGGCACATTAGTGGATTTAGTGATGATAGCTTTCCTAGATTTCTAATGTTATTAGAAGGCAAGTCAGGCCACCAGTTAAAGTATTTTATTGACAGCAATGGTAAAAAAACTGTAGATAGTAATAAGTTTCACACTATCGGAAATCCTGATGACATTGAAACTGTACTAAAAGCAGATGATGATTTTTATAGTCATCAACCAATACCATTAGAAGTTAGTAGAGGGTGTATTTTTAGATGTGCGTTTTGTAATCATCCCTTTCAAGGAGCTAAAGATTATGATTCATACATGAGAACACCCGCTAGCCTAAGTAACGAACTTCGCCGTAATTATGAATTGTTTGGCACTACTAGATATTCGTTGATGGATGATACATTCAATGATAGTATAGAGAAGTTAAACAGACTTGAACAAGCAATAGAATTAGCAAAGATACCAAATTTTGAATTTCAATGCTACATTAAACCAGAGTTATTAGTAACTAAGCCCGAGATGATTCCGCAATTGTTGCGAATGGGGCTTACTGGTGGATTTGTTGGCATAGAGAGTATGAATAACCATGCTAGACGAGCAATGAATAAAGGAATGAATATTGATAAGGTATTACATTCGCTAACCGAGCTGACTAGCACTGGCCAAGTTAAGTTAAATGCTGGATTTATAATAGGATTACCAGGCGATACAATAGATGATATGTACAAAACATTTGACTTTTGTAAAGCTAATCCTAAATTATTTAGATCGTGGAATTTCAGTAGTCTTGGAATTTATAGTTATAATGATGTTGAAAAAGTATCAATGTTAATTAGTCCACTAGAGCGTGATCCAGAAAAATATGGATACACCATTACTGAAATACCGAACGAAACAAGTTTCTGGAAGAATGAATTTATGACTTCTGTTGAATCACTTAGCACAGCAGCTGCATTATTAAAGCAATCAGCTGAGATCATGAAATGTGGTGGTTGGTCAATTAGTTCAGCATGGCATAATAATGTATCTGACTATGACATTGATAATAAAACAACACAAGAATTAAATTTAGAATGGCATGGTAGACAACTTGTTCGTGATCGTGCTATAATTACACTTAAGAAGTTTACTTAGATTGTAAAGTTTTGGATTGGTATACCTCTAAGGACGGGGCCGTGACTGTAAATCACGTGGTTTTATACCTGGCAAGGATCGTTACCTTGACAATCCACCAAGTAATGCAGCTATCGTCTAGAGGCCTAGGACAACATTTAATGTAATAATAGGGGTTCGTTACTAAATTTTTGGAGCTATCGTCTAATGGTTCGGACTCAGGATTTTCATTCCTGCAATCGAGGGTTCAATTCCCCGTAGCTCTTCCAAGTTCAGTACAGGGGTTCGAATCCCCTTAGCTGTACCAGTTTTAAAGGGCAAGTGACTGAGAGGCCGAAGGTGGCAGTCTTGAAAACTGATGAGTGTAACAGCTCCGTGGGTTCGAATCCTACCTTGCCCGCCAAAGTTTTAAAGTTTATGGAGCGTGGGCTGGATGGTAAGGCAGCGGATTGCTAATCCGTACATCGGGTTATACCGGTGATAGGGTTCGACTCCCTAACGCTCCGCCAATGGTAGATAGCACTGGAGTGCGGCGGGGCCTTATAATCCCCGGAGACTGGTCAGATGGGCTGGAACGGCAGGGATCGTAACCCTGATCTACTACCAAATATTGGGTCTGTATGCCGCTTGGCTTCGAACCAAGAGAAAGCTAATGGATACATGCAGGTTCGACCCCTGCCAGACCCTCCACATATTTTTTAATTTCTGGTATGTTGCCTACATAAATCAGTTGGCTAGAGTATCATCTTGATAAGGTGGAAGTCCCTAGTTCGAATCTAGGTGTAGGCACCAGTATAAATACTATTATGAAAATTATAGAACTATTAGCAGAATCTACAAGCCAGTTTGATCCAGTATTGATTAAATTTTGGAACAAACATCAAGATAAATTACCTGAATATTTTAGAACAGGCGAAACAGGATGTGTTGAAGCATCAAATGATTTAGCCGATGAAATTGGTGGGTTTGCTGAAGTAGTTCCAATAGGTAGATTTTCAGGTAGCAAAAAAGTAGGTGGATGGTTATACACAGATACTCCACAGACAGATTTAGAGTCATTTACTCAGAAAGAAATAACAGCAATGAAAAATCAAGGGTTAGATCCTAATAAAGAACAAGATAGAGTAACATTTATAACTAACAACAAACTAGAAGATGAATTCAAATGGATTCCCCACAGTTGGGTAGAAGTTCGTGGACAAATTTTAGATCCTAGTGGGTTTTACATTGATAGTAGGAGTGGTCAGTTTGATCGCTTAGTCAATAACAAATCAAATTTATCACAACGATACAAATATTTTTAACATGGGTCAATAGTGTAATTGGCAACACGGCAGTCTCCAAAACTGCTATTCTAGGTTCAAGTCCTAGTTGGCCCGCCAAATTAACCTGAGAGGTCGTAATGAAGTTCAACATACCACAAATCAAAGAGTTCATAGATAGACAAGGTCCAGACACTAAAATTTATATTGGGGTGGACTCAGAACGAGTTAAAAAAGGTACGCAATGGTATGCTGACTACACAGCGGCTATCGTTGTTCACTTAGATGGAAAACATGGTTGTAAACTGTTCGGTGAAGTAACTCGTGAAAGAGATTATGATCGTGTTGACAAGCCTAACACTAGGCTTATGACCGAAGTTTTCAAAGTTTCGGAACTGTATCTTAAACTAGCAGAAGTTCTGGAAGATCGTGAGGTTGAAGTTCACCTTGATATTAATCCAGATGATGAGTTTAAAAGTAGTAATGTAGTAGCGCAAGCTATCGGATATATTCGCGGTACTTGTAATGTAGAACCTCGTGTTAAACCATATGGGTTTGCTGCTAGTTATGCTGCGGATAGATTTAGAAGTTTGAAAGTGGTTAACGAATAATGCCATTAGATAATAGCATGTATCCTGATATGAATGAAGATGTGTGGATGCCCCGATTATCAGTTTATGATAAGAGTTTTGCTTGGTTACCACATCGGTGTACTCAAAGTAACTGTGTAATATGGTTACAGTGGGGTCGCCGAAAACATCAGCGGGTTGGATATGGTGATACTCAGTACTCAAAATGGATATGGTTAACCGAGGACGAATATCTAATACTTTGTTTAAAGGCAATTCATGAGTAATATCGCAAAAGGACGTAAGAGTTATGACAGTACCGTGGGTAACACCGTAGTACCGTTCTTTAATAGGAATGTTACTCCTTACCCCACAGAAGCTGGTGGTCCTAAGTTTGAGTTAGTTCCAGTTAAGCAACAAAAAGACATTATGATTAATAATGCCCGCTTGTTTGCTCAGCAGGAATATGATAGAATTATGGAGTTAGTGGCAGTATTAGAAAGACAAGCGGGAGATATTAAACGTAGATTAGACATGACCGATCTAGTTCACAGTTGTAAATATGATTTTCAGTTGAGTATGGGGCATGTGTATTGGGTAGTTAAAGATACACGCAACAATGTAACTATACTAACTGCCATGTCTCCTACTGATTGGAGTAGTGGCGTTCCAGAAAATTATGAATATTTAATACAAGTAAGATATCTAGGAGATCACTCTTGGATGGAAATAACAGAATAAAGGGCTGGTGATGTAACGGTAGCCATGATGGCCTTAGAAGCCATTGCCGAAAGGCGTGAGAGTTCAAGTCTCTCCTAGCCCACCAAAATAGTTGACAATGATAGTAAAGTCATATATAATAGTAACAATGCGACTGTGGTGAAATAGGTAGACACAAGAGACTTGAGAGTAAAATTTGAGTGCCCTACTGGAAATGGTAGAAGTAGAACTCGTCAAATTCGGTGAAGGCTTAACTGCTAATACCGAGCCAAGCTTCAGTAGAAATACTGTTGAAGGTGTAGAGACTAGACGGCGAGCATCTAAAGCATTAATGCTATGATGAAGGTATAGTCCAGACCACCAAACTGAAAAGGTAGCGAAAGCTATAGTGGTAAGAAAATCTCTCGGCGAAGGCCATGCCGGTTCGATTCCGGCCAGTCGCACCAAAGATAGTTGAAGTACAATGCGGAATTAGTTTAATGGTAAAACTACAGATTACACATTATTGATAAATAAATGTATGAAGCATTATTACTACACATATCAAATCACTAATCTACTAGATACCAAGATTTATATTGGCACTCATAAAACTGACAACTTAAATGATGGTTACATGGGGTCTGGTAAAATTTTAAATCGTGCTATAGACAAATATGGCATTGAGAATTTTAAGAAAGATATTTTAGAATATTTTGATACAGTAGAAGAAATGTTTGCCAGAGAAAAAGAAATTGTAAATGAAGAATTCTTGTTAAGAGAAGATGTTTACAATATTCGCAGAGGCGGATTTGGCGGTTTTGATTATATAAACAATTCAGGTATGCCTAAGATGTTAGGTAAACATCATAGTCAAGAAACTAAAGATAGATTATCAGAGGTATTGATTGAAAGACGTAAGAATGGTACAGCACCTAAAATGACCGAGGAAGTTCGACAGAATATTTCCAAATCTAAATTAGGTACTACATATAACTCAAAGCCATTAAAGTCAGAAGAACATAAAAGAAAGATTTCAGAAGCCATTAAGAAAAAATGGCAAGAAAAGAAACAATGCGGGTGAAGTGTTTTTGGTTACACGTCTGCCTTCCAAGCAGAAATAGACGAGTTCAACTCTCGCCTCCCGCTCAAAATTTAGTAAAGATATGCGGGTATAGCTCAGTTGGTAGAGCGTAACTTTGCCAAAGTTAAGGCCAGCGGATCGTGACCGCTTACCCGCTCCAGAGTACTCCTTATATGACAGTTGAACATAGTCATATAAGGGAAGGGCAGCGTTCAACCTGCCCGAGAGTTTTTAGGGGGATTAGCTCAGCTGGGAGAGCGTCTGGTTTGCAACCAAAAGGTCAACGGTTCGATCCCGTTATCCTCCACCATTTAAGTTGACATTAAATACAATATCATGTATAATGTTTACATAGCAAGTCTGTTGCGGAGTAGGGGAGTCTGGTCGTCCCCGCTAGTCTCATAAGCTAGAGATCGTTGGTTCAAATCCTTCCTCCGCTACCATTTTATAATAAGGAGTTAATATGAAAGCAGTTTTAGCAATTGTTGTGGCATCATTAGCACTTACCGGATGTGTTGTTGCTGATCCATATTATGTTCAGCCAGCTCCTGTATATGTTCGCCCCGCACCAGTTTATGTGCAACCTAGGCCTGTATATGTAGCTCCTCCTGTTCGTTGTTCTTATGTACAACAATGGAATGGTTACACAAGACAGTATTATAATGTTCGTGTTTGTAGATAAGGAATAAAATGTTTATCAAAGTATCCAATGCAGCAAAAGATTTACTGTATAAGCCGTTGTATATTAGGGCTGATGTAATTCTAACAGTATACGAAGGTACCAGTCTTAGAAATGAAGGCACATATGATGAATATACTGAAGATGTGACTTTTATTTTTAGTCCTACACATGGCACTTGGGAAGTTTTAGATAGTGCTGAAGATGTATATAAGCAATTATCACAATTAGGTTTATAGTAAGGCAGTTTATTCTCCGGTTCGCCTAACCTGGTCATGGCACTTGCTTTGGGAGCAAGAATAATGTGAGTTCAAATCCCACACTGGAGACCATTAATGAAGTTCAACTAGGAAATATATGTCAATTAAAACAGTAGCCAGCCTCATAGATATCAATGTTTGTTGTGATAAAGTAGGTAATAGACGCTATGATTTAGTATTAATCGCAGCAGCAAGAATGCGTGAACTGAAGTTTCATAGAATTGGTACCGATAAGATTACCCGTTGGTCAGAAGTATTGCTTGAGATTCAAGAAGGCCGTATTGATCCCTTTGAATATCTTAGAAAAATTGAAGCAGTGCGACCTAAAAAACAAAGTAGGAAGTACAAATAGTTCAGATGGAGATTAGCCAAGCTGGTAAGGCACTGGATTTTGATTCCAGCATACACAGGTTCGATCCCTGTATCTCCTGCCAAGAAATCAATAAATATGTGTACTATTAGGAATATTCCATGAGATTCAGCGAGTTATTTGAAATGCCAAGCTATATACCAACAGAATTGCCTGTGACTGATGTTAAAGTTCATGTGGCAAGTGTAAGTACATTAGATCGTCAATATGATCTTCTAGGCACAGTACAAGTTAGAAATCAAAAAATTATTGCTGCTCTTAAAAAAGATAAATCTAGTGCTATAATTGGACCTGCTGTGATGCGAGCTGATGGTAAACCATCTATGGAAGTTGTTGCTACTATTAAATTTCATAAGAAGCCTAAGCTAGGTGATGCCGGTGGTGGAAAATCACTACAAATAGATACAGTGGTAGCGACAGATGATGTACAAGGTTTTGGATATGGATATCAACTATATAAGATGATATTAAATCAAGGATATACGATTGTAAGTGATAATGTACAATATGTCGGTGGCAAAGAATTGTGGTTAAAGATTATTCGTAAAAGTGCAGCAGATCGACATAATGTTTTTATCTTACAAGACGGAACGTATATGCGGGATAACGCAGGAAATCCAATAGTATTTGACGGTGTTAATATTTCACCAGAGGATATCTGGAGTGAAAATAAAAAAAGTGAAAAGCATTATTACACTTTACTAGTAGCAAAAAATATCTAATTTCAAGGGTCGTTAACTCAGTTGGTAGAGTGTCTGCCTTACACGCAGGATGTCGGCGGTTCGAACCCGTCACGACCCACCAATCAATGCCGAGATAGCTCATCAGGTAGAGCACCATGTTGAAGTTATGGGTGTGGGCGGTTCGAGTCCGCCTCTCGGTACCACTAATGGTGGCTGTAGCTCAATGGTAGAGCCCAGGATTGTGATTCCTGTGGTTGCGGGTCCGAGTCCCGTCAGTCACCCCAGTTGACAATTAATCAAAGTTCAACTATAATAAGTACTTGTTAAACAAAGGAGCAGTTATGAAAGCATTTGGATCTAAGCGTTGCTACCACGACTGCCGTGTTGTTCAGGCAGGTAACGGTAAGAAAATCAAGTTTACAGTAGGCGTGAAGTCACGCAAAAGCGGTCGTAAAATTGAAAAAGAGTAATTATGAGTTTAGAGGAATGGGAAGAGGTGATCGTCGATAGCACAACTGAACAATATGCTCTTGCCATGATTGTAAAATTCAGAGCATATAGAAACAAATATAAAATGGTTGATCTCGATTCTGTGGCGGAAGAATTCTCATCATTGCCGCCAGATGAGAAAAAAGAATGGGCAATGAGAAATAATAATGAACAATCAATTGTAAAAACATGTAGAGTTCAAAGAAGAATTAGAACTATTAGCACCTATTAAATTAAAGGAGTAGTAAAATGAAGTCGAAACTGACCGTGCCAACGCTGAATCCACGAAACCCGTTCGTGACGCTGGCACATAAACGTAAAGCGGGTAGCCATGCTAAGTCACACAAGGCTCGGCGTAGGCAAGACAAGCAAAAGGGGTATAGCTCAATGGCAGAGCATCCGGCTTTTACCCGGTCGACCACGGATCGTTACCGTGTGCCCCTACCATTATTATATTGAAGCACATTTAAGTAGGCATGCCAACGCTAGGTCTTATCGGACATAGTCAGAGTGTGCTTCAATATAATAATCCGCCCGTAGTTCAACGGATAG
>Ga0136642_1000775_pt1 | contig 15342 bp, 13 predicted proteins | sample LowCatLa1302831Y_FD_115313 | JGI IMG/M metagenome (GOLD analysis project Ga0136642, IMG submission 115313) | Freshwater microbial communities from Lower Cathedral Lake, Yosemite National Park, California, USA - 13028-31Y | ecosystem: Environmental > Aquatic > Freshwater > Lake ... | reverse complement strand
GAGACCGTCATCCCAGTCACGCCATGTGCTTGCAGCGCATTTTTAACATCATCTAACTTGAAGGGTTTGAGAATTGCTGTAATAAGTTTCATTAGAAATTACCTCCGCGTGATGAGCTAGACATTTCATAAGCTGTTTCAGCATGCTCGGTTAAGTCAATACCCTCAACTTCAGCATCCTTTGAAAGACGGAAACCAATTGTCTTTTCGATAATAAATCCAAGAATCAGCGTGACAAGGAATGAGTAAAGAGCAACCATTCCAACACCCAGCGCTTGCTTACCAAGAAGAGTTGTTCCACCACCATAGAAGAGACCATCTAGGCCAATGCTATTTACAACATGGGTTCCAAATAATCCGATCGCCAGTGATCCCCAAATTCCACCGACAAGGTGAACACCAACAACGTCGAGTGAATCATCGAAACCGAACTTGTACTTTAAACCAACTGCAAGTGCGCAGAAGATTCCAGCGAATAGCCCGATGACTACAGCTGCCCATGGTGCAACGAATGCACAAGCAGGAGTAATCGCAACTAATCCCGCAACTGCGCCAGATGCTGCACCTAATGAAGTTGCATGGCCATTTCGAATTTTTTCAACTAACAACCAACCGATAAGTGCTCCAGCGGTTGCAACTTGAGTATTCATAAATGCCAAACCAGCAGTTCCATTTGCGGCAAGGGCTGAGCCGGCATTGAATCCAAACCAACCAAACCACAACAAACCTGAACCAAGTAGAACTAGTGGAAGTGAATGAGGGCGCATTGCTTCTTTGCGCCATCCAACGCGCTTTCCAAGGACAATTGCAAGCGCTAAACCAGCAGCTCCAGCATTAATGTGAACGGCAGTTCCACCCGCGAAATCTTCCAAACCTTTACCAGCTAAATAACCAGTGCCGGTAACGGTGTCACCAACTTTGTTACCGAATGCAAATACCCAGTGTGCAACTGGGAAATAAACAATAGTTGTCCAAATCGCAACAAATACTGCCCACGCAGTGAACTTTGTGCGATCAGCAATTGCACCCGAAATAAGTGCTGGGGTGATGATTGCGAACATCAATTGGAATGCTGCGAAAACCAAAACTGGAATTGGATATACCCCACCATTATTTGTGAAGTCATTAACCATTCCGCCTAAGCCGGATAAAGAAAAACTTCCATACCAAGCTGAATGTGCTTTGTAACCAAAAGCTAATTCAAATCCATAAATTACCCACAAAATACTTACGATTCCGATCGTCACAAATGACATCATCATCATATTCAGAACGCTCTTAGTACGAACCATTCCACCATAGAAAAAGGCAAGTCCTGGTGTCATGAGAAGAACGAGAGCGGTGCTTGCTAACATCCAGGCGGTATCACCTGAGTTCAACACGGTTTCTGTCATGTTTCTTTTCTACTTTCGAGTTTGAAGTGCAAGAACCTCGCCTTTGAGATGGGCATACCTTGATGGAATTCAGTTACAGACAGTGGTTGAAACTATTTCGCGGCGGTGACAAAACCCGCCCTTGTGTTACATCTAGGTTACGAAAGCAGGCCTTGGATATAACTCTGGGCTTCGAAGGGGGCAAAATCGCCCTCGGCCTCGCCTGAACCAATCCATTTGATGGGGATATCAACTTCTTTTTCAATTGCTAAAGCAATGCCGCCACGTGCGCTGCCATCGGTCTTTGTCAGAATAACGCCAGTTACATGTACAGCTTCGGTAAAGATTTTGGCTTGTTGCATTCCGTTTTGCCCCGTGGTCGCATCGATAACTAAAAGGACTTCATTTATTGGGAAAACCTTTTCTACGACGCGTTTCACTTTTTCTAATTCGGCCATTAAGTCATTCTTATTATGCAATCGGCCAGCCGTATCAATAATTAAGTAATCAGCCGCTAACTCTTGTGCGCGTTTTGCTGCATCGAAGGCTACCGAAGCAGGATCTCCATTTGCTTTACCAGAAATAACTTCAACTCCGATTCGCGCACCCCATGTTTGCAATTGCTCAACAGCGGCAGCACGGAAAGTGTCACCAGCGGCCATTACAACGCTTTTTCCAGAATTCTTAACCAGCGCGGCCAATTTAGCAACGCTTGTAGTTTTTCCGGTTCCGTTGACACCAACAACCATTACCACCGTTGTCCCACTGGGATTTGTGATGGGATTTCGGATTTTTGTTGAAAGGTTCGATGACAAAATCTGTTCTAACGCCTCTTGGGCATTTTCACTTTTGACTGTGCGGGCTTGCTCGAGAAATCCACGGGTTAACGTTGGACCTAAATCTGAGAGTAAAAGCTCTTCTTCTAACGCTTTCCAGTCTGCAGGTGCGAAATCATTAGTGCCCTTTATCTTGGCAATGAATTTACTAAATAATCCCATGCGAGATTAACTTGCGTCAGATTCGCGCAAACGTTGAGAAATAACTTCAGTCACACCATCGCCCCGCATAGTTACGCCATACAGCGCATCGGCGATCTCCATGGTGCGCTTTTGGTGCGTAATAATAATGAGCTGTGAACTTGCACGAAGCTCTTCCAAAATTACAAGTAAACGTCCCAGGTTTACATCATCAAGGGCTGCCTCAACTTCATCCAGTACATAGAACGGACTTGGGCGGGCTTTAAAGATGGCAACTAACATTGCAACAGCAGTCAAGGATTTTTCTCCACCCGAAAGAAGTGAGAGCCGCTTGATGCGCTTTCCTGGCGGACGAGCTTCAACATCTACGCCGCTAATAAGTGGATTATCTGGATCAGTCAAAATTAAACGCCCATCACCACCAGGGAATAAGCGAGAAAAAATATCTTCGAAGTGCTTGGAGGTTTCTTCAAAAGCCTCCATGAAGATGGATTGAACGCGATCATCGACTTCTTTGATAATATCGAGCAAATCCTTTTTAGTGTTCTTCAAATCTTCAAGTTGTTCAGCCAGGAACTTCAATCGCTCTTCTAGCGATGAAAACTCTTCAAGTGCCAGCGGATTGATTTTGCCCAGCAAGTTCAGGGAGCGCTCGGCCGAAGCTAAACGCTTTTCCTGTTGGTCGCGTCGGTAAGGAATTAATTCAGTTGTGACAATTTCGCCAGCTTCATTTTCAAAAAACGTTGGAACGTCATTTTCAGGTCCGTATTCAGCAACCAATGTCTGGGTATCAATTCCGAACTCTTCCACGGTTTTATCTTCTAGCGCCTGTATACGCATACGTTGTTCAGCACGAGCAATCTCATCTTTGTGAACACTTGAGGTCAATTGCTCAAGTTCGGCGCTGAGTTCACGACCGCGAGTTCGCACCGTCAAAGTTTCACCGTCACGTGCTGCACGTGATTCCTCTAAACGGCCACGTTCGGTTGCCGCTTTAGCAATAGATCGTTCAATATGTATAAGAACTTCGTAAGCCGATTCCGCGATTGCTTGAGAAATAACCGCTGCACGTGCTCGTGCACCACGGCGAATAATCGCGCGTTCAGATGCTTCACGTTCATTGCGCGCCCCATCTTCAAGGGCTTTAGCCCGAGCTGCAATTGAATCAACGCGTTCTTCAGTTGTTCGCACTGCAAGGCGTGCTTCTACTTCGGTTGTGCGTGCAAGTGAGACTGCATTTCGTAGTTTTTCAGTAAAAGTGTGATCTGGTTCTGGTACTACACCTTGCTGGTGTAATTGATTTTGTGCAATTACTAGCTCGCCCTCATCACGGTTCTTAGCCGCACTCGCCTCAGATATCGATACATTGAGTCGTTCTACTTCGGCTAAAGCAGATTTCATATTCTGTCCAGAAACTGCCAACTGCTCGGTGATTGCGGCGATGCGGGCATCAGATTCATTGAGTTTTGCTAAAACTACATCAAAAGCACTTTGACGATCGGCAACTTCAGACGTGGCCATTGAAATTTCAAATTTTAGTCGATCGCATGTGTGCGTAATTTCATTGAGCTTTACTTCAAGTGTTTCGATGAGTGCCTTAATTTCAATAAGTGAGGCTGAAGATTTTGAGCCACCGCGTGCGCGACCGCGAGCAACAACATCGCCATCACGAGTAACAACGGTTACTGATGGATGTGAGCGCAAAATTGCTTCGGCTTCCCGAGCATTTTCAGCAACTACAGTGGATGCCAATAAGTGGGCAAGAAGTTCTGAAATAGAACTAGAACGAATATGTGATGAAATTGGATTGAGCCCAGACGGGATATTTGTATTTGTGGCGCTACCGGATTCGTACACCAAAACGTCGGCTTGACCCAAGTTGTGATCGCGCATTGTTGTTAATGCTGTGACCGCTGATGATAAATCCTGCACCACGATGGCATCAGCCAAGGTGCCAAGTGCTGCAGCGGCAGCTGATTCCCAACCACTATCGATTTCAATAAGGGAGGCAACTGAACCCAGAATATGAACTCCGCGTGAATCACGGATAAGGGCTGAAGCACCGTCACGGTTTTGTGAAGTCAACTTCATGGCTTCTATCTTTGATTCCACTGCATTGCGTTCGCGATCGGCGGCGCGTTCGGCATCAACTAACGCGGCTAATTTTGTTGTCGACGTTGCCAAAGCAGTTTTTGCCGATTCAAAAGCGGAATCAAGGCCTAATTCACCAGAATCGGCACTGGCAATCTCGAGCTCAAATGATGCATATTCACGCGAAGCAAGATCCGCGCGATTTTGTGCATCGTCACGCGCTTTAGTTAATCGGGCTATTTCTTCAGCAATAGCTTCAAGGCGCGCTTGCAAAGATTTGATATGGCCCTCTTGTCGTGCAGTGCCTTCGCGCGCATCGGCAATTGCACGCATTGCTGCGGCGATTTTATCTTCATCAGATTTCAATTCGTGTTCTGCTGAAGCAAGGGCCGAAGTTGCTTCTGTAAGCGCACGTTGCGTTTGGTTAATGTTATTTCGTAATTCACTTTCTTCTTGACGCAAACCGAGAGCTTCTTTTTCAAGAGCTTCAGGATCGCGACCTGCAGATCGTGCTTCTTCAGCTTCTTCGTTGAGAAAACGTGAGCGTTCCTGCGCAAGGCTTTGTGTTCCGCGGAATTTTTCTCGAAGTGAATTCAATTGGTAATACGTTTCTTGCGCTTGCACAAGAAGTGGAGTCTCTTGAGCAGCTTGGGCATCAAGAGCAATTTCACGATTACGGATTACTTCAAGTTCGCCATCAACTAGTGCACGTTTTTCCCGCAGTGAAGTCTCATCAGCGACTTCGGCATCTAAAGTCCGCGACATCGAGATAAAATCATCGGCTAATAAACGTAGCTTTGCATCGCGCAAGTCCGCTTGAATCGTGGCGGCTTTCTTAGCAACTTCGGCTTGCTTACCGAGTGGGCGAAGTTGACGGCGAAGTTCAACTGTTAAGTCTTGTACGCGCGCTAAATTTGTCTGCATGGAATCAAGTTTGCGCAGCGCTTTTTCCTTACGCTTGCGATGCTTCAATACGCCAGCGGCTTCTTCAATAAAACCGCGACGTTCTTCAGGAGTCGCCATCAAAATTGCATCGAGTTGACCTTGACCAACAATGACGTGCATTTCGCGGCCAATACCTGAATCGCTGAGTAATTCTTGAATATCAAGTAAGCGTGATGCTTCGCCATTTATTTGATATTCCGATTGCCCATTGCGGAAAAGAATGCGTGAAATTGTTACTTCGGTGTAGTCAATTGGGAGCGCGCCATCGGTGTTATCAATTGTTAGTGATACTTCTGCGCGACCAAGTGGTGCGCGCCCACTGGTACCAGCGAAAATAACATCTTCCATTTTTCCGCCACGAAGAGATTTAGCGCCTTGTTCACCCATAACCCACGTGAGCGCATCAACCACATTTGATTTACCGGAACCATTAGGACCAACGACGCATGTGATTCCAGGTTCTAAGCGCAAAGTGGTAGCCGAAGCAAAGGACTTAAAGCCCTTGAGGGTCATACTCTTCAAATACACGCGGTAAACCTATCGCGCCGCGCGCTTGTTTTCGGCGATATTACGGTTGCGGGAGTTCGATTTTTAGGCTTTCGTAAGCGATTCTGGCAGCTACTTGCTCGGCCTCTCGCTTGCTCTTTCCAGTACCAACGGCCACGGCAATTCCAGAGACCATCGCAGTTGCAGTGAAATCCTTATCGTGATCTGGACCTTGTTCAGTCACTACATATTCGGGAGCGCCTTTTCCAAGACTGGCTGCTAATTCTTGAAGTGCGGTTTTGCCATCAAGACCAGCACCGCGCGCAACTGCAGAATCAACTGTTGATTCAATGAGGCGAACAACAATTTCAGTGCATGTGGCAAAACCACATTGCAAATAAATAGCGCCAATCAATGCTTCTAGAGCATCGGCTAAAAGTGAATTTTTATCTCGGCCATTCGTAACTTCTTCGCCCTTACCAAGCCGAATGTATTGACCAAGATCTAAAGTTCGCGCAATATCGGCGAGCGCACGCATATTGACTACTCCAGAACGTAATGGAGATAAACGTGATTCATCTAAATCTGGATATCGTTTATAAAGTTCCTCAGTAACTATTAAACCCAGTACTGAATCACCAAGAAATTCAAGACGCTCATTAGTTTCTTTACTTCCCGATTCATATGCAAATGAACGATGAGTAAAAGCTAACTGCAGAAGTGAGGGTTCAATTTCAACCCCCAATGCTTCGTTGAGCATCGAGCTCAGATCAAACCTCTAGAACTTGGCGGCGGTTATAAGTACCGCACGTTGGACATGCTGTGTGTTGAAGCTTTGGAGATTGGCATTGTCCGCATGTTGCTAAAGAGGCAGCAGTCGTTTTCCACTGGCTACGGCGTGAGCGCGTCTTAGAACGCGACATTTTTCGCTTTGGTACTGGCACGGTTCGAACCTCTTCTTTTCTCAAAGCAGCGGTGGCTGCAAGGGGTAAGTATCCCCCAAAAACCCTAATTCTTGAAATCGGCCAGCGGACTACTCCAGGTCTAGGCCGTTCAATCCCGCCCAACGGGCATCAATTACCTCATGAGCGTGATCGGCCGGCAAATCGGCCCACTTGCCACCGCACTCTGGACATAGGCCTAAGCAATCATCGCTACAGAGCGGATTAATAGGAAGTGCGAGAACGATTGCATCACGAATGGGGCCCTCTAAATCCATGACATCGCCATCCATCATTAATTCATCAGCGATATCTAAATCATCCTCATCCTCGTTGCGCTTTTTCTTAGTGCGCTCAACCTTTTGCGTATAGTAATAAAGCTCCTGAATTTTGCGTTCAATCTCAAGGGCCATCGGATCTAAGCAGCGCGTGCATTCACCTTTAGCAACTGCAAAAATTTCGGCCGTAAGTAAAACGCCTTCGGTGACAGATTCCAAGCGGGCATCAACTTCAATAATGTCACCCACGGGCACGCAAATTAAATCGACACCCACTTTTTCTGGCACGGTGATATCGAGTTCATATTCCTTTAATTCACCGGCTCGGCGGGCTAGCTCATGCGTATTGAGTTTATAAACCTCGGGTAAGCGTGCCATGAAGATTAGTCGGCATCTGAGAGTTGGGCTAAGACATCTTTATCATTTGCCCCAGCCAAACGTTCACGGCCTCTAGCAACTGCATCCTGAGTCTTATTTAAAATAACTTCCAAAGTTGCAAGACGTCCATCAATGTATTCCTCAACTTCTTGCTTTTCTTGTTCAGCGAGGGACCTGGCATCATCGATAATTTTGCGCGCTTCATCACGTGCATTTTGAACAATCGCAGTCTGCTCAACCATGCGTGCAACATCTTCGCGCGCCATTGCAATCATTTGTTCTGAACTGACACGACCTTCTTCAATAATTGCATCACGCGCTGCAAGTAGCTTTTGGGCTGACTCAAAATCTGTAGGTAAGGATTCACGGGCTTCATCTAAGAGTTCTAGCATTTCGCCGCGATGAACTACACAACTGGCAGAAAGTGGAACACCACGTGCCTCTTCCACCATAGTTATGGCTGCCGTTAATTTTTCGACTGAGTCCATTGCTTTACTTCCCTGCTACTCGAAGTTTGAGCGCTGCATTGACCGAGGCTGGCACCATTGTGGAAACATCTCCCCCGTAGTGTGCGAGCTCCTTAACTAAAGATGAGGATAAGAATGAATGTGATGGAGCTGTTGCCATAAACATTGATTCAACCCCAGCTGCTTGCAAATTTACTTGTGCCATTTGTAGCTCATAATCAAAGTCGGTAACTGCGCGAAGGCCCTTAACAATAACTTGCACTGAATTGCTCTTGCAGTAATCAACTAGTAGTCCAGACCAAGAATCAACCACAACATTTGGCAAATTTGATGTGGTTTCACGAATCATCTCAATGCGTTCGGCTACGGTGAAAAGTGAGGATTTAGTGCGGTTCTCTAACACAGCAACAACGACTTGATCAAAATGAGCACTTGCGCGAGTAATGATGTCTAGGTGCCCATATGTAATTGGATCAAAGGAGCCGGGACATACTGCGCGCTTCATGGTTCAAACGCTAGCAAGAGATGCCGGAGTTAGCCATTCTCAGGCGTGTAATTGCCGTAGAAAATCGTGGCTTGACCATAATTTCTATCGCGCACTGCCTTGAAAGCTTGCGGCCAAGTGAAATTTGATCGCTTTGCGGTGCGCTCAACTGCGATGAGTGCATCACCTTTAAGAAAAGCACCTTCATGTAATTTACGTAAAATCTCTTCTACTTCTTGATCTTGAAAATCATATGGCGGGTCAACATAAACAATGTGATATTTCTCTTTAGGCGGATCACTGAGAAAGCGTTGCGCTGACATTGGATAAAGTTGAAACTTTCCAGCGGGCTTATTTTTATTCACAAGTTCTAAGTTATTTTCAATCGTCTTCTGGGCTTCCGGATCTTTTTCGACGACATGTACAAGTGAAGCGCCACGCGAAAACGCTTCTAACGCTATTGCCCCTGAGCCTCCAAAGAGATCTAGAACATGTAGACCCAGAAAATCACCGAACTCAGAAAGCAGCGATGAAAATAAACCCTCGCGAGCTCGATCAGATGTAGGTCTGGTTGCACCAGCAACGGTTCCTAGAGTTCGACCTTTTGCAACGCCAGCAATAATTCTCAATGCATCAACCCTTATCTAAATAGTCAACGGCCATATCGCGTGCCATGGCATTTAATTCATTCTTAAGCGCAGGATAACTCGTTAAATCAGGGGATGCACTAATTATCTCCTGGGCATCGCGCCGAGCAGCTTCGATCAAATCTTCATCACGTAGAACTCGTAGTAACCTCAAATGAGATTGTGTTCCAGACTGCCTTGCACCCAGCACATCACCTTCACGGCGTTGTTCTAAATCGATACGCGAAAGTTCAAAGCCATCCAGGGTTGCAGCTACCGCATCTAGGCGCGCTCGTGCAGGAGTTTCTGCCATAGCGTTGGTAACAAGTAAGCAAAGCCCTGGAGAAGTTCCACGGCCAACTCGACCACGCAACTGATGAAGTTGTGAAACACCGAAGCGATCGGCATCCATAATCACCATGACTGTTGCATTTGCAACATCCACTCCTACTTCAATGACGGTCGTTGAAACAAGTACATCTATTTCTCCTGCCGCAAAAGCCGTCATTGTGCGCTCTTTTTCTTCAGTGCTCAAACGTCCATGCAACATTGCTAGCTTTAAACCAGACAGTGCATCGCCATGCAAGCGGGGCGCTAACTCTTCAACCGATGCAATATCATTAGATTCAGTGCCAAAAAGAAAGTCAATATCGGCATTTTCATCGCTACCCGCTTGGATTCGTGGCGCCACGATGTAAGCCTGGTGACCTTGCGCAACTTCTTCGCGAATACGTTCCCATGCGCGCTCTAAGTAACCCGGCTTCTCCATTACTGGAATTACGTGCGTTGTAATTGGTTGTCGCCCCAGTGGAAGTTCGCGCAAAGTTGAAACATCTAAATCACCAAAGACTGTCATCGCAACCGTTCGTGGAATTGGCGTCGCAGTCATAACGAGTAAGTGCGGTGGTTTCTGCGCTTTTTCTTTTAGCGCATCGCGCTGTTCAACTCCGAATCGATGCTGTTCATCCACCACAATCAAACCAAGATCTTTGAATTCCACTTTCTCTCCGAGTAATGCATGTGTTCCAATAACTATGCCGGCATCCCCCGAAGCGGCAAGAGCTAATGCCGCTTTTCGCGTCGGTACATTTTGTGAACCAGTAATTAAAGTTACTTGCGTTGCTTTATCTTGCGAACCTAACTTTCCACCTTGAGCTAAATCTCCAAGAAGCTTTTCAATTGTTCGAAGGTGCTGTGCCGCCAAAACTTCAGTAGGCGCTAATAAAGCTGCTTGTCCCCCACTATCAACTACGGCCAACATGGCGCGCAAAGCCACAATTGTTTTACCCGAACCAACTTCACCTTGAAGTAAGCGATGCATCGGGTGATCCTGGGCTAAGTCGCGCTCAATCTCTGCGCACACAGTTTTCTGTCCTCCAGTTAATTCAAAAGGCAGCGACTTATCAAAAGCCTCCAAGATTCCGCCTGTAATAGTTTTTCGAGATGCCGTATTGAGTTTCTTTAATTCATTACGCCGCATTACCAATAAAGATTGCAAAAGAAATGCTTCATCAAAAGTTAAACGTTCGCGGGCTTTTTCCGCTGAATCCAAATCAGCTGGGCGATGCAACTGCACTAGCGCTTGGTGAAGAGTTGGATAATCATGTGCTTGCCTAATATTTTCGGGAAGGTAGTCTTCAATCTCATCTAGAGAATCGATAGCCATCTCGACACATTTAGAAATCTTCCATGAAGGCATCTTCGAGGTAGCCGGATACACTGGAAGAAATTTCCCAGCAAATGAGCTGGCAGCGGCATCAACATCATTGCCATCGGGAATCATTTCGTAATCTGGGTGTGCCAGTTGCTTCTTGCTATTAAATACGCCGACTTTGCCGGCAAATAAACCTTGTCGTCCTACTTTGAGCTCTTTTTCACGCCAGGCTTGATTGAAGAAAGTAAGCGAGAGTTTGTCGGTCCCATCGGTCACAACAACTTCAAAAATACTTCCCTTTCGCCCACGTAAAGGCCTATTTGTGGAAGAAAAAACTTCGGCCAAAATCGTGACTTCATCACCTTCAGTTAATGCAGAAATATCTGAAAGCTCTCCGCGCACCATGTACCGGCGGGGATAGTGGCGCATCAAATCGCCCACACTCTTAATTTCAAGACCATCACTTAGAACTTTGGCAGTGCGATCCCCAACTACTGAGGAGAGTTTGCTATCAAGATCTGCCATGCGGGCATTCTCCCGTAAAAGCTGCTGACGCAACGTTCATTACGTGATTTTTACGCTCAATTTGCGTTGAGCCTAACGGGGCTTTGAGTGGATTGGCGTATGCCCATTACCTCGCGATACCCTAGCGCCTTGTCCGTTAAGGACTACTTACGTTCACAAATAAAAGGAGTACCGCTGTGGCATCAACATGCGATATCTGTGGCAAAGGGCCCAGCTTCGGCAATAACGTTTCTCACTCACAGGTAAAGACACGTCGCCGTTGGAATCCAAATATTCAGCGCGTTCGTACACTTGTTAAGGGTGCGACTAAGCGTCAAAACGTATGTACTTCATGCCTAAAGGCTGGAAAAGTTACACGCTAATTTTTTCTCATTAATTGAAATGGCGCCAGGTATCTGGCGCTTTTTTCATTTCCAGACCAGTAACTCCAGTTCCAGCTTTTACTTCACCTACGCACAAACCAGGCAAATCTTTACCGGTTGCCAGAAAGACATGATCTTCTCCACCGGCAAAAATCCACTGCCAGACATCGACATCAGTACTCGAAGCTAACTCCTGTATCTGTACAAACTCTTCGCTATTTTCAAAAGCTGCAGCATCAAAGCACAACTGCACACCTGATGCTTGCGCCAGCTGGCCAGCTTGAATTACTAAAGCATCACTGACATCGCACATTGAATGTGCTCCTTTGTTTGCAAAGGCAACAGCCATCGAATAATCAAGTGTGGGAGCACAGAATTCATCAATTGCGTATTGCTCTAAATCGTTTGGTTCTGGCTTTTCTATACAAGCTAAACCTGCTGCAGACCAACCGGGCAATGACGATACATAAATTGCATCTCCGACTTTTGCTCCACTTCGAGAAATCGCATCAGCAACTTCACCAAGTGCGGTCATGGAAATTACCTTGAAAGCTCCACGAGTTAAATCTCCTCCAACCACCACCGCCCCACAACTGCTGGCTTCATGTTTGATTCCCTGAGCTAACTCACTTATCCATTCAATAGTTTCTTGTCCCGTTAAGGTAACGGCCACAACTAAATATGTTGGAGTTGCACCCATTGCATAAACGTCGGCCAAGTTTGCTGCGCATATTTTGCGACCAATTTCAAAGGCTCCAGACCACTGGGTATTAAAGTGCGTACCTTCAATGGCCATATCCGTTGTGATGACGGTGTTCGCACTTGTTGCAACAACGGCAGCATCATCACCGATTCCTACGATTACTCCGGGTCCAGTTCCAAAGATCTCGGCCAGCACACCGATTACCTGGCTTTCATCGAAGTTCATAGGAAAAGAGTAATCGACTAGCCAGTTGCCATATCTCTGAAGTAGCCTTGCCTAACCAACGAAAGGAAACTCTCATGTCAGTTCAGGCCTACATTTTGATTCAGACCGAGGTCGGCAAAGCGGGATCCGTAACTAAGGCAATCTCGGGGATCGCTGGTGTAACTCTGGCCGAAGGCGTGACTGGCCCTTATGACGTCATCATGCGCGCAGAAGCGCAAAGCATGGAAGATTTTGGTCGTTTAATTTTATCTAAAGTCCAAGCGGTCGCAGGAATTACTCGCACCTTAACCTGCCCAGTAACTCACCAGTAAAAATTAATTAACTGTGCGCACGCTCTATACAAACGCGCGCTTTTGGTCGGCAGACCAAGAAATTTTTCACGATTTACTCGTTGAAGATTCCATAATTATTGCAACTGGTGCCACAGCTAAAAATAGCGCTACCGACACAACTATTGATTTGAATAATTCTTTTGTCATTCCATCTTTTCTCGATGGCCATGCCCATCCAATTTTTGCCGGTCGCGAAGCTACTGGACCAAAAGTTAATGGTCTGACGTCCGTCCAAGAAATTGTTTCGGCCGTAAAAGATTTTGCCGACAAGAATCCAACTGCGCCATGGATTATCGGTGGGGCTTATGAAGCGGCAATTATTGAGAGCGGTGATTTTGAAGCTGCTTGGCTAGATGCAGTTGTCAGTGAGCGGCCAGTGGTGCTACATGCAGTTGATCACCATACGATTTGGGTCAATAGTATGGCCTTGCAATTGGCTGGAATTAACGCCGAGACCAAAGATCCCGATGGCGGCACAATTGCGCGAACCGCAGGTGGCGCACCTAAAGGCACGCTGCGCGAACCATCGGCCATTGCTTTAGTACTTAATCACGCCCCGGCAAACACCATTGAGAGTGATATTGCTGCAATCAAATTTGCTTGTATGGAATATAAGAAAGTAGGAGTGAGCGCGGCAATTGATTCATGGTGTGAAAAAGATATGGCCCGTGCCTATATTGCCGCTGCCAAGTCCGGTGATTTAACGATCCCGTTCAATCTTTCATTTTTAGCAACACCTACAACGTGGTTTGCCGATATCGATGATTTCAATGCCCTTCGCGAAGAATCACTACACCTGCCTAATCCATCTCTATTAAAAGCTAACTCCATTAAATTCTTGCTCGACGGGGCATTATCGGCAGGTACGGCTTATTTAACGCAACCTTACGAAGATGACCCAACAACTTTTGGTTTGAAAATTTGGGGCGATGCCGAACTACGCAATGCACTAGTGGCTTATGACGCCTTGGGTTATCAAGTGCATTTACACGCTATCGGTGATGCGGCAGTAAAGCAGGCATTGGATTCAATTGAGGCGATGCAGAGCATTAATCCGGCATGGGATCGCCGCCCCGTAATCGTTCACGCACAGTTAATCCGCGATGAAGATATCCCTCGATTTAATCAGCTAGGCGTCATCGCAAATATTCAACCTCTGTGGTGCTATCTAGATCCGATGAACAAAGAACTTATTGCGCCCCGAATTGGTCAAGCGCGCAATGATCGTCAATATCGCTTGCGAACTATGATCGATGCTGGTGCAACAGTTGCCTTTGGAAGTGATTGGCCCGTAACAAGCCATGTGCCGCTAGAAGCTCTCCATGTTCCAGTTACACGCACAAGTCCCGCTGCATCATTGACGCAAGCGTGGAATATTGTTGAAGCAATTACTGAAAATGAAGCTTTAACTTTTTACACTAAAAACGTTGCGTATCAAATGTTTAGAGAGGATGAGCGTGGAAGCTTAGAAGTTGGCAAGAGCGCTGATTTCTTAGTGCTCGATGCCACTTCTATTCTGGCAATTTGCAGCCACGGCGAGTTACTTCACCCAGGTGTTTAGCAACAACGTGGGGTTAGCCCTGTAATTTAAAAGCCACAACTGGATTTTATAAGAGTGGTAGCACTATGCATGTTGGTAATCTTTTGAGCGCGCAACCGATGTAACTCTCAGTTACATTGATACGTGAGCATTCGAATCGCACTCGTCGATGAAAATCAATTTGAAGCATTGCTGATTGCTGACGCGCTTATCAAAAAAGGTATTGAAGTAACTCATTTATGGCACTCTTATTCAAACCCCGTACCAGCTTTCGCTTCCGAGGTTCCCGATGTATTAATGATGTCAATAGGTGAAGAAGCAATACATGCGGTAACTATTGCTGAAACTAAGCGCCGTAAATTTCCGCATTTAGGTCTGGTATTAGTAACAGATACTCCGGACCTTCGACTATTAGGAATATCTGAAAATGAATTACCTAACGGTGTCCAAGTAATTCTGCGAAGTTCAGTTAGAGATCTGCACGTACTGAGCCGGGCAATACACGATTCGGTAGAGCTTTCAAAGATTCAACTCAACGTTACCTGGGTTACTGGAAAATCTTTCACTGATGATGAAGCTTTTATTTCCACTATTCAAGCTTTGACGTTGGTTCAAATTCAGACTTTGCGCTTAGTTGCCCAAGGACGTAGCAACGCCGAAATCGCTCGAATTAGATTCGTGACCGAAAAAGCGGTAGAACACACCATCACTCGAATTTTGCAAGCATTAAAAATTACTACTAACCCGCTCAATAACTCACGCGTTTTGCTTTCCCGTGAATATTACCGGTGGGTGGACGTGGCTAAGCACAGCCATTAAATCAATTACCTAAGACCCCGTTAGTGCGCTTGAGTGCAGTTTCAATTAATGCAGTAATCAATGATGTGTAATCAACTCCACTTGCTGCCCACAGTTTTGGATACATCGACGTACCAGTAAACCCAGGCATCGTGTTG
>Ga0136642_1000774_pt1 | contig 15350 bp, 14 predicted proteins | sample LowCatLa1302831Y_FD_115313 | JGI IMG/M metagenome (GOLD analysis project Ga0136642, IMG submission 115313) | Freshwater microbial communities from Lower Cathedral Lake, Yosemite National Park, California, USA - 13028-31Y | ecosystem: Environmental > Aquatic > Freshwater > Lake ... | reverse complement strand
TGCAAACGCTAAGGCCGCTGCAAACGCTAAGGCCGCTGCAAACGCTAAGGCCGCTGCAAACGCTAAGGCCGCTGCAAACGCTAAGGCCGCTGCAAACGCTAAGGCCGCTGCAAACGCTAAGGCTGCTGCAAACGCTAAGGTCGCCGCAAACGCTACCGCCAAGGCCGCTAGAAATGCCAAAGCCACTGCGAATGCCAAAGCTGCCGCGAATGCCACCGCCAAGGCCGCTAGAAATGCCAAAGCTGCCGCGAATGCCGCCGCCAAATTAACAGAAACCCAGAAATATCTGGCCAAGCCGCCTACCACGCTGCCCCAACCTCCTCCTCTCGCAACACCTACTACAGGCGCCGCGGCGAAAGCCTATGTCAATTCATCTCTCGAACAAAAAGTCGAAAACGTCAGCAAGAAGCTTGAACGCGCCAGTCAGCTCTTAAAAGGTATGAGCGCACCTAAAAGCGTTGGTGGGTCTACCCGCAGACGCCGCAATTAGGTCTTCGTATCACCCTCCTGAACCGGCCCCTCTGTAGCGGCGGCTGATCTAAGAGGTGGCGTCCCCCTAGAGAAATCAACATAGATGTTCTCGGGTTCAGCCTGAGATAGTAGTTGCGCGGTGCTCGGTCTTGAATTATCAAGCACTCTCCTCCGCTGGTCAAGAAGGGTGCGGTAATCAGCCTCCGACGCCTTAAATAAGCTTGAAGAATCGGGTTTCGTAAACTCAGGCTGGGCCGCTGCCAACTTCTCTTCCAGTTCCGCCTTCAGCCGCTCGCTCGTGGCCGCCACAGCACTCGCAATCATCTTATCCAAGTCGGGAACAATCTCATTCTTCAGCGCCTTCTTCTTCTGGAGAAGCATGAGCGCAGCATCTGACGTCATATTCTTGAGACGAGACTGCGTGCTGTCAAAAACACGAGTGCGGTCAAGGCCGTGGCAGATATCGGGGCGGCGCAGCTTCTTGTTATCTTCAAACTCCTTCTCGAAGGCTGCAATTACATTATCAGGAATTGCAGGACTCTGCTCAATGAGACGGTCAAGCTCGGCGCGGCAAATCTTAAGGAAGTCCAGACTGTCCATGCGCTCAACAGGATTCAGAGCGAGTTCAACCGCAATTGCGCGCTGAAGTTTACCCCACGATACACCTGCGACACGATTTGATTCGCTCAGCTGTGCAAATCGTAAAAAATTATTGAGCGTCGTAAGAATGGCGGCGACTAAACTGACACCACCAATACCGAAGTTGAGATATTTCTGTACCTCCTGGTTTCCATCAGCAATGCTGCTGATACCAACGCTGGCCGTTCCAGTCAGAGTGGAAAGGATAATGACTGGAATTGTCATGAACATGTTCTTTCGGGTATAAATCTTCTCGGCCTTGTCGTGCATCCAGCGGTAGCAGCCGGCAATATCTGACCAGTCAGCCATAAGCTGGTCCTGCTCTTTGCTCCAGCCATTCAAGAAACGCCTCGGTGTTCCTGGTGCGTCCCCCTTGGCACGATCCGCGGCGGGCGGTGGCGAAGGAGATCTGGACATTTCTCCTTACCGCTCAGATTTTTTTATTCCCCTGCAAAACCCCAGCCTTATACATGCGTGCAGCAGCCTCTTCTGTCAGGACTTTAGGGTCAAGACCCTGCGGAATAGAGACAAACTTCGGCTTCGTCTTTGACTTCGCCGCCTGCTTCATCATCATATAGACTCCATACGGTCCCTTGCGGAATTCATATGGACCGATCGTGTGGAGGAGGCTCTCGGACTTCGTCTTGAGTTTCGCAATCACCGCCTCAAGAGTCTCCCCCTCCACACAGGGAATTCTAGTGGTCCCCCATTGGAAATAGAATCCATATGGACCCTTCTTCTTTACAATGGGCGAGCCCTCGCACTCGCCAACTGTCTCCTCTGGATTCTTCTCATAAACGGGCTTCGGAGCCCTCGTTCCATTCTTTTTGAGGTCTTCCAGCTTGTCCTTGTAAGAGGCCCATGTATCGCGACAGACACCCTTCCACTGCTCGGTGCCAGTGGCAATCATGTCAAGACGGTCCTCCATCCTCTTCGTAAATCCATAGTCAAAGAGTTGAGGAAACTCGCGGATACAGAAGTCGTGCACGGAAGTTCCAAGAGGGGTTGGACTCAGCTTCTGCTTCTCGGCACCGACCTTCTTCTTCTCAGAACAGCGGAGCGGCGGCCACGAAGGCTTTTCTAGAATGTAGGACCTGAAGTCCACTTCAATAGCAGGCTTGTCCTCTTTCTTCGCATATTCCTTATCCAAGACGGTGCCGACAAGAGAGGCGAAAGTGCTCGGACGACCGATGCCGCGACGCTCCAGCTCTCTTACGAGTGTGGCCTCCGTATAACGGCCCGTCGGCTTCGTCACATGCGGATTGGCTGCGAGTGACTTCCAGTTGAGTGCATCGCCGGTCTTGAGTTTGGTGGCCGCGGCCCATGCTGCGTCTTTTGAATCTGCTGCCTCTTCATCCTCATTGTCAAGGTCCACAGCTGCGAGACCGACCTTCTTCCAGCCTGGGAAGATACTCCGCTTCCAGATGGCCTGCCAGACGAACTCGCCAGGGTCGGCAAGTGCCTTGAAGAGGACAGTGTGCTCTTCTGACTGAGAGGGCGCCATCACGCTCTGAATTGTGCGCTGCCAGATGAGCTTGTAGACGCGGATGTCGACAGGTGTCCATTCACCCATTGGAAGATCTGTGAGGTCCATGTGCGTAGGGCGGATGGCCTCGTGCGCATCTTGCGTCTTAACAGCAAGAGGTTGCGCCTTAACGGCAAGAAGTTGCGCCGTTGCCTTACTCTTCTTTACAGACGCTTGCGCTTTTCCCACATACTCCGCGCCAAACGTCGCCTTCACATACTCCTGTGCCTCTGCAGTCGCCTCCTCAGAGATATAGGTTGAGTCCGTCCTCATATACGTAATATGTCCCTGCTCATACAGCTTCTGCGCCGACTTCATTGTGGACTTCGGCTGATACGAGAAGAGGGCGCTGGCCTCTTGCTGAAGAGTGCTGGTGATCAGCGGCTTAGGAGGCGCGGCCGTCCTCGGCGCCGTCTTCGTAGACAGGACTTCTCCGCGCGTGTCTGCATGGATGTTCTCCAGGAAATTCAGGGCGGATTCCTCATCCTCTAGTTCATCGTAGAGGGAAGCTGGGAATGTAAGCCCTACGCTACTTGCGGTGTTACCACCGGCAGTAGCTATCCATACCCCCGAAATCCGCCAGCTCGTCTGCGCCGAGAACGTCGTAATCTCTCTCTCCCTGTCCACAAGAAGACGCAGCGCAGGGGTTTGACAGCGGCCAGCCGAGAGACCCGGTCCAACGCACTTCCAGAGAATCGGGCTAATCGTGAAGCCGACCATCATATCTAAGACGGCCCTCGCCTGCTGTGCCTCTACACGATTCATGTCTAGGCGGCGCGGATTTGCAACAGCCCTCGTCACAGCATCCTTCGTAATCTCGTGGAATACGGCCCGAGGCGTCTTTGCTGGGTCAAGACCTAGAAGGACAGCCACGCTATAAGCGATGGCCTCGCCCTCACGGTCATCATCCGCCGCCAAATAGACAGTGTGGGCCGATTTGGCAGCCTCCTTGATACCAGACATCGCCTTACCCTTCTCCTTGATAAACGTGTAGCGCGGCTGGAAATCCCTGTCAAGTCCCACTGCATCCACCGTCTCCTCCAGAGCACGGATATGCCCCATTGTAGCAATGACTTTCCATCCTGGGCCTAAGAAGCCCTGGATTTTGCCGCATTTTGCGGGAGATTCTACAATACAGAGGGAGTACATACCTACATATCGTGAAACATGTTTGTCAAATTTTTCTTACTCATCTTGCCGCTACGCTTCTTAGCGCGCGTCTTTCTGGTGCTGGGCCGGCGGCGGCGGCGCCCGCCACCACGCGCCGAAATCGCGTCAAGAAGGGGCTTGAAATCCGTCTGGTCCTGTGTAAAGGGTTCAAACCGAGGAAAAATGTGAATATAATGTGCAGGCGGTATTTCAGCGAGGATTTTGTGGTCAGGAATATCGTCAAAGAAGAAGACGCGATTTGCCAAGTTATACGTGGATAATCCTACTGCTTCCATCATATACTCAACATCTTTCAAGCGTTTCGGTGGATCATCTGAAGGAGTCCTCGATTCGTGTGTTCTGTCCATAATGTAATCAAAGACAACTGGCACATCTAATCTTGTTTTCAGTCTGTCATGAACATACTCAATGAACTGCTTGTCGGCGTTATTCGTCAGCATGAAAATTGCGTCAACGTTGCCTCGCATCTTTGCATTGACTGCCGTTTCTAAGACGGCTACTGCATTTCTATTCAGATACAGTATGTCCTTTTCGGACTTGTTTTCTACATCAAAATAATTCCCTACTAGGGTATTATCCATGTCCCAGACGAGCACAAGTCCGGACATTAGCTACTACCATATGTAACAAATTTGAATCTAAACATTCGTCAAATAGAACTATAAAATGAGTGGCTGCCGCATCCTCGATGATAAAGAGCTAGAAGAGCAGCCAATACCGCTGAATCGGGCTGATATGCGACTATGGCTCCCTGACACACTTGGTGAGACCCGAATATTTGATAGAGGTTTTATCAAGCCATTTCCGAAGGCGTTTCAGGCAAGGACCTATCAAGAGGAGTATCCATCTCTGCCTGTATCAACGATCCAGACTGCTAGGCCCGTCTATAAGAATACAATGAGCCTTCTTGAGAGGGTTCGTGGTATTCTATCAACTTCAACTGTAGCTATAGCAATAGATAAGGGCGAGAAGGCCGCCCCGCCTTATGAGCCTCGCACCCCGCCTTATGGGTAAACATTAGAACTTCGGAATAATATCAGGGTTACGCATAATAATAACTATAACAATCGCCATCATAGAAACATAGAGCAATAACTCTATGGCCTTTGATTTTTTAGCCACATACTCTATAAAAATATAGACTATACCCCAGACCGCAATCCACCAAAGCTCTAAGAATGTTAAGGAGAGAAAAAGCTGTAATTTGTCCTCCATACTACCATATGAGCGACTTAAAAAATTTGGCATGAAATCAAGAAATGATAACAGTCCATCTCCAAGGTGGTCTTGGCAATCAGATATTTCAATATGCTGCCGGTCTCGCTGTTCGGAAGGTCCGAGGGGGGATAATCTGGTTTACTCAAGGCGAGAATGCGCATAACACAATGAGACGCGATTATGTGACCGAGTTATTTGTAGAGGGAAACCGGCATAGCACGGTGCGGCCAGCCGCAATTGCTCGCTACACACAATATAGCGCATTTGAGCCGTGGATGCCCAACTGGTTTGGCTCAGCTGCGACAATCTATTTGGAAGGTTATTTCCAGTCGCTTCCTGAACTGGTGCCGATTCTGCCTGAATTGCGCGCGTCACTTCTTCCCGCTCTTCACCACTCTACAAGTATACAGCTCGATTCTACGATGAGTCGCACAGCCTTTGTTCATGTGCGGCGCGGGGACTATTTACTGAATCCAACCTATCACTGGATCCAACCCATATCTTACTACGAAAAAGGTATGTCACTTATACCGGCGGAGCGGTGGCTCATCTTCTCAGACGATATTGTCTGGTGCAGACAACAGTCGTGTTTTCAGAAAGAGAATGTTGTGCTTTGCGATGAGCCGAATGAGCTCATTGCGCTGCACGTGATGAGCAGCTGCGGGGCAGGTGCTGTCATTTCCAACAGCTCATTCAGCTGGTGGGCCGCCGTGTTGGGAGAGATAGTGCCAGTTGTATATCCGGACCTCTGGTCTGAACACCACAAGCCGAACTTGTTTCCTGAGACTTGGATAAGGCTATCATCGTCGCCATAGCCGCTTGCGGCAATGGTGGCGCTGCTGAGCGCTTGGTGACCGGCGGCCACCAAGCTGTCATCATCATGATCATGTCCACCACCACCTCCACCTGCACCACTGAATCCGGATCTGAGAGGGTCAGTGAGGTCGGGACAGCGCATCATGGTATGTTCAGCCTCTCCACACAACGAACAGCGAGTGTACATTTTGGTCTACCATGTATAGATATAAACGTAATCTCAAATTTAAAAATAAAATTGAACTCTCGTTCCTTTACAAGAAAATCCAACCATGAATCTCTTCATCCTCTCCGCAAACCCTGTGGAGGCCGCGCAAGCGCATGCCGACACACACGTTGTAAAGATGATTTTAGAGGCGTGCCAAATGCTTTATTCGGCGCACTGGACCACTGCACATCCTTCTCTTCTGGATAATAAGTCTGCCATTGGTGTGAGCAGGGCGCAGAAGGTGCTTAATGTGCCCAGCCACTTCGCCGATGCACCAATCCGTAAAAATACCAGTGAGAGGGGCTATAGACCGGTGCATCTTCACCATCCCTGCACTCGCTGGATCCGAGCCTCCGTTGAAAACTACCTCTTCGCCTGTAATCTAGCGCTTGCGATTGGAAATGAATATACATACCGATACGGAAAGGTCCATCTGTGTGCAGAACACGCGCGGTGGCTATTCGCCCATGTGCCCGAACTTCCCTCTATCGGTCTACAGCCATTCGCAATCGCTATGAACGACGAGTATAAGATTAGTGATGATGCCATAGAATGTTATCGTCACTATTATAGGACTTCAAAGGAGGAGAGGGGTCTCCTTCACTATACAAAAAGGGAGAAACCTAGTTTCCTTTGATAAAAGCGCACCAGCCATTCCTGTCATCGGGCCGATCCACGATAATCTTCCAATCAGCTGACGCGAGAAGCTCCTCTCTCACTTTTTTACACTTGTTCATATTCGTGTCATCACATATAATCATGCGCAAAGAATGGCATTTGGAAACAAGCTCATTATACTCAAAATAGGTCGTATATTCACCGCCATCCAAGAAGACGACGTCGAAGTCACGGTCCTCCAAGAAGGAGCATGTGGCCAGATTCTCCATATCTACAGTGTGCCAATTCTCAACGAGGCCTTCGAACATCATCTTGAGCTCGTCGGTGGATGGAATGGCGCTTGCTGGAACCACGGTGCTATTCAAAATCTGTATATAAGGATACTCTGTATAGTGCATAGCAGCCATCTCACACTTCTCCTTATTACACTCAAGGCTCTTGAAGACGAATGGACCAGCGCGTTCAAGAAATCCAAGATGGAAACAGCGTGTAGAGCCCATACCAGACCACGTGCCAATCTCTAGATACTTCGCATACTGCGTATCTTTTGCAACATTCATCAGAAAGTCACCGAGTGAGGTTCCTGGTGCGACCTGTCCCTCTCCATGCTTCCATGCATCCATAAATGGTGAGGCTTCTTGTGGGTCCCAGGCCATTGCTGCTTAGAATCGCTACTGCGTTTTATATGCCCTGTTAAATAGAATGGCAAAGGTGCTAGAGAAACATAAAAAATATAGGGATAAATACGGGTCAAATGAAATTTACTGGGGCCTCGGTATAGAAGAAGAGACTTATTTTCAGTTTACTAAAGCCATTCATGTTGCCACCCCTATTATTAGGTCGTGCCACAAAGCGGAGAGATATAGTGTTGATTATTACACGACGTATAAAGCTGGTCATATGAAAGCATTTGAATACCTCTTCCCAGATACGCACGGATGTGTTCCACTTCCATTTTTCGTGAATGCACACTGTTTTACGAAGATGGATATAAGCGGTAATCACATCACAACGTATGAAAAGGCTCCGCGACCGAATCCGAACTTTTATGGCAAAACATTCCTCGACGAACTCCAGGCCTTTTCTTCCATGTTCAAAGACGATTATGAAGTTCACTATACGTTTGATGGTGACTCTATTGAGTTTATGACACTTGGATTTTATAAAACAAAGGCTGCCGACGTTATAGAAGAGCTTGTAAACTACAAAAAGAAGTTTCTTGGAGAGATAAATCGCTTCTTGGGCGAGAAGAGACGGCACCGAGAGAAGGGTCTTCTAGAATATCCTCCACGAAATCCTGGATTAGCTGTATTTTATAGTAATCCAGCTAATGTAGTCATGTTTAATAATGGAACGTATCATATAAATCTAACTCTTCCTTCTATTCTTGGGGCGGCGTCGGCAGAGGGAGAACCGGCTCCACTGGCATTTCCAGACCTCTTCAAGATCCAGCATCGCCAGTGTATTCGGATGATTCAGTGGCTGGAACCCCTCTTGCTTGCAGTTTATGGAACTGCCGATCCACTGTCTGGATATTCGCGCCGATATACGAAGGCGTCGCAGCGATGCTGTGTGGCAAGATATATTGGCATTGGCACATATGATACGGAGACTATGGGAGAGGGTAAGCTATTAACACTTGATGTGAAGAAGGTGAAGGGAAGTAGCTTGCCGTATTGGTGGTATACCAAGTATCACAAGACAAGTGGATACAATCCTCTGGAACAAATCGGCATGGATATCAATTACAGGAAACACTATAATCATGGAATTGAGATGCGGTTTTTTGACTGGTTCGCGGAGGACCGTTTGGGAGATCTTCTATCCTTTCTTGTGCACGCATGCGAGGCCGCGCTTGAGAGGCCAGAGTCTGGCCAGGCTGTAATGTCGCAGACTTGGAATCAATTCGTCGTTGACATCTTGAAAGACGGGGCGGCAACCTTTATCACGATGGAGGTCGCGGGTATGTATGAGAAGCTTCTTGGTATTCAGCTAGTGGATAAAAAATTGACGGCAAACGATGCATTTGCCTATATATTTAAAGAACTCAAACGCATTTATAAAAAAGGTGAATGTGTGAAGAGAATGTTATAAGTTATATATGCCAACACTGCTCGGCAAACTTAGATGATGGCGACATATTTGAGCATTTTATGGTCAAATATAAAGATAAGATAAAGGCTCTGGATACTGCAAAGAGATATGGGTGGTCAGAGACGAATAAAATACATTTCAATCGGTCTGCGATTGTTCAGTCCGATAAACAACCACAATATGAGATATGTCCAGAGTGTAAGAGGATGTGGCCTTTCAAATTCTACCGGCGACGAGTGTGACGGGCCTTCTTGTGTTTGCGACGGCGGCCCCCGATTAGCGTATTCTTATTTTTATTCTTGTTCTTGTTGTTAGCATTGTTGAGGCTCCGGACATTGTTGAGGCTCGGCACATTAAGGCTCGCTACATTATTAGTAGCGTTGTTGAGAGTCGGCATGTTATTATTGGCATTTAGGTTCAGTGTGCTGGTATTTGTCTTCGCAGTAGCGAAGTTCTTCATGTTGTTGAGTGTCAGAATAGACTCATTCTCGTTAAGTGACATCGGTTTATCCTCATTCAGCGAGAGTGTATTCTCATTGAACGAGGGAGGGGTATTCATCTTGGGTTCAAATGAAGAGGGCATTGTCACATTGTTAGCGCCAGTATTCCACTTGTATGAAATATTACCCTCGCTCACATCATAGTCCTTCTTGAGGTGCTCCATCGTCCGCATTACAGAGCTCTTCATAATCTCCAGGTCACGTTTCTTGTGCTCGTAACCCGGGTCAACAACCTTCTCATCAATCGCCTTCGTCAGGTGATTCATTCCGTTGACAACTTTGCTGGCATACATGCGCCGTAAATACGCATCCTCCATGGATGCGAGGTGGCCGACAGCCTCCATCTCGTGCTCATACCAGTGCTTTACGCCGAACATAGGAATATTGTAACGACGCGTTCCTTTCATTCTACTTACAGGTGAGACTATAATTTAAGGAAGCTCAAAGAGCTCCCTTAAATTATAGTTCCATCACCAAATTAGTCGTAGGACATTAGAATTTAGGAAGCTTCCTAAATTCTAAGTCACGACGTTAGGCAAACTAAAATACTTGCGTCTAGACACCTTACGTGTCTTCCGTCCACCTTTCGCTCCGCGGCCGCACAACCAACCACTACATTTCTGCCACCTTGTTTTACTCGGTGGCAGAGGCTGCCGAGCTGCGGCATGTGCCGCCTCCATCTGCGCTCTAAATCCCTCAAGCGCCCTTTTTGCCGTGCCTTCTGTGAATGCGTTGCGTGCCTTTTTTATTTTGAGTCGTTGGGCGGGTGTATAGGCTCTGGATTTATTATTCATATAAAGATTTATACCCTTATTATCCTCTATAATACCGGCATTTACCCCACTTGGAGTAGCGGAAGATCCCATAACACCCTGCCGCCCACGTCGAACTTTTCCTACATTTGTGCTATCCGATACGTTTTCACTCAGTAAAAATAATTTCTGTTCATGCTGACGTTTTCCTATAATATCAATGATACGAATACAGTTAGGAGTCATTCCCTTAAAACATCCATGTCCGCCACATGAAGACATGAAGAAGATACCGCCAGGAAATGGCGCCGCGGTCTCTGCTATTACTGTATCAATCACCTCTTTGGTATTTGTATCGGTGTTTTCACCAGCGCCCTGAAGTCTATGCATTAAAGCAGGAAGTATCGCGCCTCTAGCACGTGCGACGTCAGGTTCCATTGCGGGATCATCTACATTAAATTTAAAGAAGCCGAAACTTTCAAATGCGGAGGTTTCTCGCATATTACGTATGTTTTCACCCATACTAATGTATCGCATGTAGATGGAATCACCTGGTTTATAAAAAGTCAAATTTCTAAAAATACTTTTCTTTATTTTACTGCGACCCTTCCCATATAAAAAAGAATCCTTAAACTCTTTGCGATTTACACCTTGTGTAAGATGTAATGTGGAATCGTCTGCGCGTGTCATACAATTCTCTCCAATCTCTGACATTTCAAAAATATAAACATTGGGCGGAACAACAAATTCACGTGGCTCGCCGCCCTCAGCTATCTCATCTATATCGTATCCTGCGTGAGAAGAAACGAGATAGATTGGATATGTATCTAGGAAACTCCAATCCATTCTATTTAGGGTAGGTAAATAATACCCTAAAGCCGATTATAACATAGTATCTTAGATGGAACGCGTTGGAGGTGATATTACAACACTGCTGGATCTCACTCCCAGAGACCGCCAAGATAACGACCTCTTTCCACTAAATACGGACCAGACGTGGTTTACGCGCGACCCTGGCCGCCGTATTATTCCGAGTGTCCCTCTCATCGCAGATTTCCCCTTCCGAGGCCCCGCCACATTCGGCCAGCGCTTCACATTTGACATTGGCTCCGTCCCATGTGGAGACTTACTACTCGGTTGCGCGGTGCAGATACGGTTGCCGCACTGGCTGGATGCGACTACTCAGCTGCACGTGAGCTCGGGTCAATATGTATATGCCGATCCTGCGACGGCATGGTTTTATGCAAACTCGCTCGGCTCATCTATTATTGAAAAGGCAGAACTGGAGATCGACGGAAAGACAATAGAAGAGATTGATGGAGATTTCATAAATGTATGCGCCTCTCTCTTCACCGATCTGAATGAACAGTTTGGAGTTGCGATTGACCATCTCGGCCGCTGCTCTATTCCGAAATTATTGGAGTGGAATCCGAATCGCATGTTCCCCACCGAAGATGGTGTGCTCCACTGCGTTCTTCCCTTCTTTTTCATGCGCACCAGACTCCGCGAGGCCCTTCCAATGATTGCTATAAAAGAGGGGTCCGCCAGAATCCATATAACGCTACGGCCATTTACACAATGTGTTCGTCAGAGGGGCGGCGCTCGCAGCGCATGTGACTCCGTGCCACTCGATACGGCGATTACATTCCGCGACACAACCTTTGCGTATGACCAGTTCTTCACGGTACAGACGGTGGCAACAATACCCGACCTTACGAGTGTGCGTCTTGTGACATTCGGCTCTATTCTAGACGGGAAGATGCGCGATGCGATGCTCCGCCAGTCATTTGAGATTATTCACAGGGAGGTCCAGACCTTCTATTTTGCCGAGCCGCTCAAATACACCGTGTCCAAGAACAGCGCTACAGATACGGTACGAATCGCGCTACCACTAGAGGCGAACCATCCTCTAGAGGAGATTCTGTGGTTCGTTCGCCGCAAGGATGTTGCGGGAAACAATGAGTGGACGAATTATGGGAATGTTCTGGAGAAGGATTATGATGCGGTTTACAATCGGCCTGAGCCGCTACTCGTGAATGCGGTTCTACAAGTGAATGGCGTGACGATATGCGATGCTGAAGAGGGATACTATCGCGAGTTGATCGCTCGTCACCATCGTGGAGGGATTGTCCCGTATGAGAAGTTTATCTATGGCTATTCGTTCGCCCGCCATCCTGGCGACCACCAGCCGAGTGGGACACTGAATGCGAGCCGCGTGCAGAGTCTGCGGCTTGTCTTGGAAGTGAAGGGAGGGCCAGAGTGGGAGGTGAAGGTCTTCTGTCTAGGGATTAACTGGCTGCGATTCCAGAATGGACTGGCGGGGTCTATTTTTGAGGACTAAACTCCATATCTCACTGACCGTTCCTCAATATCCGAATACGACTCCCGCTGAATTCCCATCTTCGGATTCACTACATACCACTTAGCCGTCGGTTGGAGACTCTTCCAGAAGATATCGAGGCAGAAACGTGGATCTTTTTTTCCGTCCGTCTCGAAGCCCTCCTTGAGCTTCGCGGCCCCTTCCTTGAAGTTGGCTAGAAGAGTTCGGGCATATGCTTTGCTCACGCAATACCCCGCCGTTGTTTGTGCGTCGCGGACTTTGCGTAAGAAGGCGTGCTCTGTTTCTTCGGAGCGGAGAACATTCGCCGCGAGCATACAGACGTCGTAGGGGACCGTCAGAAGAGTCTTGAAGAGAGAGGCAACTTGCCACTGTCCCAAGACGAATGTGAAATCATCCTCTAGAATACAGCATTCGCTGTGAGTGGATTCAAGAAATAGTTCGAGCGCCTTAATGTGGGAGAGGGAGCAGCCGAGGGCGCCACGTTTCGGCATGTGGGTGGCGGGGATCCGCGTGAAGTTCACAATATTCAGGCGAGCCATTTCGCCGAGGAATTCTTTGTTCCTGTCTTGGCGCTTGTCAAGATTGATGTAGTAGATGTGGGGTGGGAGCGGAACGGGTTGGAAATATAGATATAAGAAGAGTGTGATAACGAATGCTGTAACGAGTAAAACTCCATACCCCATCTACCTAGAAGGAACAATCCACTATCTCACGGTGGACACGCCGCGATAGTTACATATAAGGAATAATCCAGTTACCGTGTTTTTTCATCTTTAAAATTTTTGCATTGCCCACCATCCAATTGTAATGAAGAACAAGAAAGTTGGCCGGCTGTGCATCTACAAAAACACCATTCGGATACAGATCTCGAGGAAGAGTATTATAAGGAATAGATGTCGCTTGTAACTTAGTATTAACCCATCGTTGGTCCTCGGGGGCTGCGACCCAAACCGCTTTATCGGTTATATTGAATATCCCTCCATCATGACCCGACCTCCACGCAATGAACCCCGTGCAACAATTGCGGCAAGGTGCGCAACACGTTGTCTTCTGTTCATCGCATTGAAAGAGGAGCGGCGCCGTGTCCAACCGGGCTCTTATATCTGGAAGAAAATCGCCTTTTACGACAATATCACCATCTATATATACACACGTCTCAATGGTGTTCCGAGAGGCAAATGTATTCAAGATATCCAGCTTCACCAGATTTATCTCTTGAAACGGTTTTGAGCCGAACTGAAGAAGTTTACCAAGACTCTCGCGCTGAGCCTTTGAGTAGAGAATACATGGTATTCCTTCCATTTGAAAGAAACGATAGGAGGGGTGATCCGCGCAAACAATAGCCAATTTCCACGGGACTTTTGCGGCCTCTAGATGCTTATACAAATTCAATGTGAGAAACTTATAACCGGCTGTTGTTAATGTCCAGACAAGACATCCTTCATATAAGAATTTGCTCGTATCCATCTTTATTGAAACTGGTAGTAGGGTTTATATCGGTCTAAGTAAAAGACCGGCATCTACAGAAGATGGTGGCCGCCCTCCTACGAAACCTAAACAGTGGAGTCCAAGACAGTCGGCTCCTCCCCGTCAAAGGCCAGCCTCGCATACAAATGTTCACGAAGGCGTTTATCCGCGCGGGCCGCTTCACCACCCAGTTCACGCGCCTGGAGTTTGATACTCGGCCCGTGCTCGGCTCCTCAGCAACCATGACCCTTCCACGCAAGGGCCAGCTCATTTCCCGCTTATACTTGGTGACGACTCTCCCAAACATCTCGGCAGCCCAGCTGGCGGCCCGCAAGGCATGCGACGCCTCGGGCTTCCAGTTCCTCGGTCCCACATTCGGGTGGACGAACTCGGTCGGTCACGCGCTTCTTACGGAGGCCAGCATAGAGATTGGTGGAGCCCGCTGTGAACGTCTGGACGGCCGTCTTCTAGAGGTTCTTGACGAGTTCCACACACCGCTTGAAAAAACGACGCTCATGAACTCGCTGCTCCCTAGAAAGGATAATGGGTTCCGCGTGGGCGTCTTCGGCCTAGAGGATACACAGACTGTGGCGGTGACACCGCTTCCTTTCTGGTTCTCCAGTGGCGATAGCGGTGCGTTTCTACCGATTGACGCAATCCAGTCGGATGCTGTCACGTTGCGCGTGACCTTCTCAGCGCTAGGAAGTATGTTTGTGAGCTCGGCGCAGCAGTCGCCGCCGACACCGAATGTGAGTCTGGCTGGAGAGTCGTATTTTCCTATAGCGGGCAGCCCCTTCTATTACTTGAATCCGCAAGGGGCTCCCGTCACGGGTCTTACTGGACCTGGTGTCACCATGAAGGCCTCGCCCATCGGTGTGAAAATGCCAACTGTTCTACCGCTAGGAGACACGTATGTGATGGCCGAATACATCTATCTGGATCGGCCTGAGGCTAACCGCTTCCGCATCGCAGACATCCAGATTCCCGTCCCCCAACATTACCCGTTTGAGCCACTCGATACTCAGCGGTCGGCGAATATTCGTTTTCCACTGAAGGTTCCGAATCCCACGCGCACACTCTTCTTCTATCTCCAGCGGTGGGAGGCTGCCCGCTACAATGCGCCCTTCTTGGCTACCCGCGACCTCTCTGGCCAGGGTGTCAATGTGGCCCCCTGGTGGCCTGATGCGTCGGGCCTCAATGTCTATGCTCTCGGCGACCTCAGCCCTGGATTCAGTACAAGAGAATCAGAACCTCTGTCCTCTCTTGCACTCATCTATGAAGGTAAACTCACTCGCTACTGGACGGATTCGCCCTCCATGTTCCGCTCTCTGATTCCGTCGCTGGAAATGAGAAAGAGTCCATGGGTGAATCGGTATATGTATACGCTCCCCTTTGACCTCCAGCATGGACATATTGCGGCGTCTCTCGCAACAGGTGAGGCAAATTTGGATAAGATATTGAATATCGAGCTGGCACTAGAACTCCGTCGGATTCGCGGATCTGCGAATCCGAATGACGTGCCGCGTTATCA
>Ga0136642_1000773_pt1 | contig 15365 bp, 13 predicted proteins | sample LowCatLa1302831Y_FD_115313 | JGI IMG/M metagenome (GOLD analysis project Ga0136642, IMG submission 115313) | Freshwater microbial communities from Lower Cathedral Lake, Yosemite National Park, California, USA - 13028-31Y | ecosystem: Environmental > Aquatic > Freshwater > Lake ... | reverse complement strand
GTGATGGTGGACGCGCCTGCATCCAGCGCGCCGCGAAAAATGTACGGGAAACACAAGACGTTGTTGACTTGGTTCGGGTAATCGGTGCGGCCGGTGGCCATGATGGCGTCGTCTCGCACTTTCAATACTTCCTCGGGCAGGATTTCAGGCGTCGGGTTGGCCAGCGCCAGTATCAGCGGGCGCGCCGCCATGACTTTGACCATCTCTGGTTTGAGCACACCGCCGGCCGACAGTCCCAAAAACACATCGGCGTCAGCGATGACCTCGGCCAAGGTGCGCGCTGAGGTTTTTTGCACAAACTCGATTTTGTCTTCGTCCATCAATTCGGTACGGCCCTCAAACACCACACCGGCCAAATCGGTGACCCAAATATTGCAGCGCGGCATGCCGAGTTTCACCAGCATGCCCAGACAGGCCAGCGCGGCCGCACCGGCGCCCGAGGCCACCAGTTTGACTTTGGCAATGTCTTTGCCAACGACTTTCAAGCCGTTCAATATGGCCGCGCCGACCACAATGGCGGTGCCGTGTTGATCGTCATGGAACACCGGAATCTTCATGCGTTTGCGCAGCTGGCGCTCGACGTAAAAGCAATCAGGCGCTTTGATGTCTTCCAGGTTGATACCGCCGAAGGTCGGCTCTAAGGACGCAATGATGTCGACCAGTTTGTCCGGGTCCTTTTCGTTGATCTCGATATCAAACACATCGATACCGGCGAATTTTTTGAACAACACGGCTTTGCCTTCCATCACCGGTTTGGCGGCCAGCGGGCCTATGTCGCCCAGACCTAGCACCGCTGTGCCGTTGGTGATGACGGCTACCAGGTTGCCCCGGCTGGTGTATTTGTAAGCGTTATTCGGGTCTTTGACGATTTCTTCACAGGGCGCGGCCACGCCGGGCGAATACGCCAGCGATAAATCATGCTGGTTGACCAGTTGTTTGGTCGCTTGTATGGCGACTTTGCCCGGAGTCGGGAACTCGTGGTATTCAAGCGCGGCATTGCGCAATTGGGCCCGGGCTTGCGGACTGGTGTGGTCGGCAGCTGCCGGCTTGGGGTCACTCATGCGTATCTTTCGGTAGGAGGTGGGTCAAAACTTGAAGGTGTATTCCAGCAAGACAGAGTCGCTGTTCAAGGCGTGGCTTCAGCCTGCCAGGAACGCACCCAGTTAATTTCAATGCGGTGCTTGTCAGCAATATTAAAACCGGGACCCAGGCGCAGTTTGTTAAAGGCCTGGTCTGTGGTTTCATCGAGTGCGCGTTGAATGCGCACGCCCAACATAAAGTCGAAAAAACCGTATTCAACACTCAGCGCCGCATCTGAATACCCGTACCAGAACCTGCTGCTGTCGCTTTGGCTGAGCCCGAGCAGTCCGCGGAAATACAAGCCCAGATGGTCAGCCAGTGCTACGTCTTTGCGCGCCCGTATGGCCAGACCGTGCAGATTGCTGTAGGTGTCAGCGCCAGTGCTACTGGCTGTGTCGCGCTCGGTGTTTATCAGCAACTCGACCCGGTTGACCGCGCCGTTTTTGTAGCTCAGTGATGGCATCAGTGTGACGGAATTCGTCACCAGTGATTTGTCTGCCGAGGTTTCGCGCTCGAACCAAACGCTCAGCTCAGGCCGCCCGCCCCACAATTGCACCTGCGCTGTCGCTTCAGTGCTTGAAAGCGTGGTGCTCAGGCCGATCAGGCAGGCAACAAGCGCGTAATGACGGCGGGCCGAAGGAGATGTCTTCATGCCTTGATTTTGCCTCAGCTTGGTGTCAACCATTGCAGCGCTTTGCTGCGTTGCGCGGTTTGTTTGCCAGCCAGTACAAAACCCCGGCATTCACCCTTGGCTGCCATGAATTTCCATACATTTTCATCAGCGGCTTGCCATTCACCAGCGGTACCCGGCGCGGGCAAGGCAAGCAGCAAAGGCAAGTCTGGCGTTTTCACAGCAACCGGCATGACGGGAAACACCACGTCGGTTGGCGTGCCAGCCAGGGTTGCGCCCAATGCGCGAGCCGCTGTCATGATGGGCATGACATAAGGCAACAAGCGATTGTTGGCCGAGGCGTATTGCGCCACATCGCCTAGCGCATACACAAGCGGGTCGATGGTTTGCAGTGAGTTATTCACCAGAATGCCTTTGTCGCACGACAGACCGGCGTCTTTCAACCAAGCGGTTTGCGGGCGCAAACCGATGGCGCTGAGCACCACATCGCAGTCAACGGATTGGCCGGACGCCAGTGTGGCTTGCAAAGCACCGTCGTGGTGAATCAAACGCACCACGCTGTCAGCCAGATGCCAGACCACGCCCAGAGCAGATAGCGCGAGCTGTAATTGCAAACTGGCGGCTTCGGGTAACAAGGCCGACAAAGCACGCGAAGCCGGATCGGCCACTTGCACGTGAAAACCTGCGCGCCCCAAATCATTGGCGAACTCGCAACCGATCAAACCGGCGCCCATGATCAACACGCGCGCAGCAGGTTGCAGTTTGTCGCGCAGCAACTGGTAGTCGGGCAATTGGTTCACCGACATCACCGTGTCGGCGGCATCGCCTTGCAAGGGAATGCGAATCGGCTCGGCGCCATGCGCCAGCACCAAGCGGCTGTAGACGAAATCGCCTTGGTCGGTGTGCAGGGTTTGCTGTGCGAGGTTGAGCGACACAGCCCGCGTATGTGCTTTCAATTGCAGGTTAAGAGCAGCGGCTTGATCGCTGGCCACCGAATTGCGCAGCTGCGCGGGCAGTTTGTTTTGCGCAAACGCCGTGGACAAAGCCGGTTTGGGGTAAGCGTCACCGGTGTCCGCAGTGACAAGCATCAACGGCGTTTGCGTGTCGTGTTTTCGAAATTCTTTGATGACGGTCCAACCGGCTAAGCCACTGCCCAGCACCAACACAGGCGCGTTGCTCATGGTTCAGACCTCGACCATTTCGAAATCGGCTTGAGCCACGCCGCAATCCGGGCAGCTCCAGTCGGCGGGCACATCGGCCCAGCGGGTGCCGGCGGCAATATGGTCTTCGGGGCGGCCTGTGGCTTCGTCGTAAATGAAACCGCACACGATACAGACATAGGTGTTGAAAGTGTTGCTCATGAAAATCTCCAGCTAATGTGTTTGAAAGTTAAGGGTGAGTATCGCTAAAGCCGGCTTTAGTCTTGAATCTCAGCCAAACGGCTTTGGTAGTGCTTGGCGTGACGTTCTTCCACTTTGGTCAAAGCAGCAAAGCGTTTTTGGGCTTTCTCCAAAGTGGCTTTGAATTGCGCGGCGTGCACTTTGGATTCTTCGATTTGCTCGTTCATCTCGGCCACGGCGGCGGCATTGCCTTCGGCTTCAGCGGTGCGGCGGAACGTCGGGTACATCTCGGTGTACTCGTAGGTTTCGCCGTCAATGGCGATTTGCAAAGCTTTGGCCGGCGTCATCTCGGCCTTGGGGTAGAGCAAGTCCAAATGACCGAAGGCATGTTGCAACTCTTGATCGGCGGTTTCTTCGAAGGCGCGCGCCGTGTCCTCGTCGCCCATGGCGCGCGCGATGCGGGCGAAATAGCGGTACTTGGTGTGGGCCATGGACTCACCCGCAAAGGCGGCTTCAAGGTTGACCATGGTTTGGATGTCGGGGCGTTTGACCGTGCTCATGTGGAACTCCTGTAATTGATGAAATAAATCGGTACAGGAGGAATGATAGAGACAATCGATTAATTAAGCCAATTGATTCTTGCTAATTGATTAATTGAAACAATCAAGAAACGAATAAAAGCAAACTTTGACTGATTGATACACATCGGTTTCCTGGGCAAGGGTTTAGAAAACCGCGCTCAAGCCAAATCGGCCCAAGGTATGAGATCCACGCCTTCGCGGGTGTAGCGGGCGTCACCGCCATAAACCAAGCCCAGATGAATGGCAGAAAACTGGCCGCGTTCAGAGGCGTATTTGTGCCACTTCTTCAAATTGCCAAACGCATCCGAGGCAACAGTGGGACCGGACTTCATCTCTACGGCAGCTATTTCTGTGCCCCGTTCGAGCACCAAATCAACTTCGGTGCCAATGTTGTCGCGCCAGAAATACAGCGTTTCGCGCAGTCCTGCATTGGCCCGGCTCTTTAAAAACTCATTGACGACCATGGTTTCAAAAAAAGCGCCGCGCAAAGGATGCGCGGCCATTTGCTGCGCGGTCTGAATACCGAGCAAAGCTGCGGCCAAGCCTACATCGCTCATGTAGAGCTTAGGGGCTTTGATCAGGCGTTTGCCAAAGTTGGCAAAGTGCGGTCTCACAAAATGAACCAGGTAGCAGGTCTCTAGAATCGACAGCCAACTCTTGGCGGTTTTGTCGGAAATGCCTGCATCACTCGCTAGCGATTGGAGGTTGAGCAATTGCCCTGTGCGCGCTGCCGTGAGTTTGAGAAAACGCTGAAAGGCGCTCAAATCCTGCACAGATGCCAGCTGTCGCGCATCGCGTTCGGCATAGGTCACCAAATAAGCGTTGAGCCATTCGTAGGGAGCCAGATCGCGCACATAGAGCGCGGGGTAAAAACCGCGCACCAGGTAATCGTTGTAGTCGCTCAAGTGCAGCTGGGCATGGCGCAGTTCGGCAATCGACAAAGGCAGTAACTCCACCAGTCCGGTGCGTCCTGCCAGACTCTGAGACACGCCTGAGAGCAGCGACAAATTTTGAGAGCCTGTCAGGACAAAACGCCCCATTTGCTTTGACGCGTCCACCACGCCCTGAATTTCTGAAAAAAGCTCAGGCGCGTGTTGCGCTTCGTCCAGCACGGCACCTTCGGGGAAGCGACGCAAAAAGCCCGCAGGGTCTTTGCGGGCGAATTCGCGCTCGGCCGGAAATTCCAGGGACACATACGGCCTGTCGTTCAAAAGCTCGCGCACCAGTGTGGTCTTGCCGGACTGGCGAGGTCCTGTGACCGTGACCACAGGAAAGCCTTTGAGCAACTTCAGAATGCGGGGTGCAGCTTGGCGGACAATCATTTTTACAGTTTCGAGTTGGCATTCCGAAATTGTAAAACATGGCTGTCATTGGGTTGAAGCCATGGGTGCGATGGACCCTGAAAATCAGCCCCGCATCAAGGCTTCAATCTCATCCGCATCCACTGGCACGCCGCGGCTGATCAGCTCACAGCCTTTGTCGGTGACGATGGCATCGTCTTCAATGCGTATGCCTATGTACCAAAACTGCTCGGGCACGCCTTCTCCCGGGCGCACATACAAGCCTGGCTCCAAGGTCAGCACCATGCCCGGGTGCAGCACGCGGCTGGGGCGCGGTTGCACCCATACGCAGGTGATCGGGTCAGCCTTGGGAGGCTCGGTGTTGGCTTCGCCGGGCTCGACATAGCTGCCGCAATCGTGCACATCCATGCCCAGCCAGTGGCTGGTGCGGTGCATATAAAAAGGGAAATAGGCTTTCTGCTCGATCACATCTTGCAAAGAGCCGTGTTTGTCGTGTGACAACAGTCCGACATCAAGCAGTCCTTGAGACAACACTTTCAGCGCCGCTTCGTGTGGGTTGTTGAATCGCGCGCCTGCGCGCGTGGCGTTTGCCGCCGCATATTGAGCCGCCAAAACGATGTCGTAGAGCGCGCGCTGCGGGCCGGTGAACTTGCCGTTGGCCGGAAATGTGCGGGTGATGTCAGACGCATAACCGTCAAGCTCGCACCCCGCGTCGATCAACACCAGGTCGCCGTTTTGCACACGCGCGGTATCGGCGCGGTAATGCAAGACGCAGGCGTTCGCACCGGCGGCGACGATGGAGGTGTAGGCTGGAAACTGCGAACCGTGGCGACGAAACTCATGCAGCAACTCAGCTTCTAAATGGTATTCGCGCACATCTTGGTCGCCGCGCAACATGCGTGCGCTCAATTGCATGGCGCGCACATGGGCGCCTGCGCTGATTTGCGCGGCGCGGCGCATGGTGTCTTGTTCGTGCGCGTCTTTGACCAGACGCATTTCATCCAGCAACACGCACAGATCTTGCTGCACCGACGGACAAGACACGCCCATGCGCACACGAGCACGCAGTTTGTTCAACCAGCCATCGATTTGCGAGGACAAAGTTTCGTGCGTGGCAAATGGGTACCAGACGCTGATTTGGTTTTCCAATAACTTGGGGATTTGCGCATCTAGCTCAGCCACTGAAAACGCTTGGTTCACACCTAAGGCGGCAGGTGCGGCCAGCGGGCCTAAACGTATGCCGTCCCAAATTTCACGCTCCAAATCTTTGGGCTGGCAAAACACAGTGCTGCGGCCACTGGCTTCGATGATCAGCCAAGCGTTGGGTTCGGTAAAACCGGTCAGGTAGTAAAAATAGCTGTCGTGGCGGTAAGGAAAATCTGCGTCGCGGTTACGCACACGCTCAGGAGCGGTGGGGATGAAGGCCACTCCTCCATTGCCAAGTTGGGCGGCTAAAGCGGCGCGGCGTGAAGCGTAAATAGTGTTCATCAGGCAATTGTAGAAGCGGTGTAACCATCAGATGCGACACAAGTCATATGTCCTTTGGCCACACTGAGAGTTGATTGCCGTCAAACAGCGTTGAGTTGCGCCAAACGCTCTGGCGTTCCCACATCCACCCACAAGCCTTGGTACAGCGAAGCGGTCACCAATCTCTCGTCCATGGCGCGACGCAACAAGGGGGCGAGCGGCGCTTTGACGGACAGCGGGTTGCCAGCGGAAATGTCGCATCGGGCTTCGCTGAAAAATGTTTTTTTGTAAAGCGCTATGGTGCTGAAGGTGTAACGCGGCGTTTCGTTAGCAGCAGAGGATGCGCCAGTACCAGTGAATAAACACGTGTTTGAATCCGCACTGTGATGGATCATCGTTTTGGGACGCAGTAGATTCAGCGCGAAACCCTCAACAGACAAACCAAAGTCACCTTGAGGGTTGTGCTCGGGGTTGGGCACCAACCAAATATGGGCCAGTGCATGACCAGCTACAAACCGTTCAAAGCTGTCAGGCGAAAAATCAAACTTGGGTGCGAACACATCGCCTGCCGCCACCCAAAACACATCGTCAAGCAAAGGCAAAGCGCGAATTATGCCGCCTGCGGTTTCCAAAGCTTCACCCGCGCCCCGTCCTTCATGCGAATAAAGCAATTGCATGAGGCTTGTGTCGCCGCCCTTGTCTTGATTCATGAAGTGAGTGCCGAACGCCGGTTCAATCTGATCGCCGAGCCAGCCGGTATTGATGACCACCGCCGAAACACCGGCGCGCGCCAAGGCTTGCAAAGGATAGTCAAGCAAAGACTGCCCGAGTACCCGCAGCAGCGGTTTAGGGCATGTGTCTGTCAACGGGCGCATGCGCTCGCCCCGTCCGGCAGCGAGAAGCATGGCCCCCGCCTTGGGGGAATTTGAAAGAATAAGTGCGGGCTTGGTCACAGTTGCAGAGTTTAGCCATAGCGTGTGAGCGCAGGGCTTATTCATAAATGCTTGGCCGGTTAAGTTTGAATGCTTTACCCCGTCATGTCGCGGGCGCGGAAAAAAAACAAATCTGTTTGGTTAAAATATCAGGTTACCCTTTTCACACCCTCTTTTACGGAGCCTCCCATGGCCAACCACCAACAAATGGCCAGTGCGATTCGCGCGCTGGCAATGGATGCGGTTCAACTTGCTAACTCGGGTCACCCGGGCGCACCCATGGGCATGGCGGATATCGCTGTCGCCTTATGGGGCGGGCATTTGAAACACAACCCGACCCACCCGCACTGGGCCGACCGTGACCGCTTCGTGCTGTCCAACGGACACGGCTCTATGCTCATTTATGCCTTGCTGCACCTCACCGGTTACGACTTGCCGATGAGCGAATTGAAAAACTTCCGCCAACTGCACAGCAAAACCGCTGGTCACCCCGAGGTCGGCATCACCCCGGGCGTGGAAACCACCACCGGCCCGTTGGGCCAGGGCATCACAAACGCAGTCGGCATGGCGCTGGCTGAGAAGTTGTTGGCCTCTGAATTCAACCGCCCCGGCCACGACATCGTCGACCACCACACCTATGTGTTCATGGGCGACGGTTGCATGATGGAGGGCATCAGTCACGAAGCCTGCGCTTTGGCCGGTGCATGGAAGCTGAATAAATTGATCGCTTTGTACGACGACAACGGCATCTCGATTGATGGCAAGGTCACACCTTGGTTCATCGATGACACCCCGGCGCGGTTCAAGGCCTATGGCTGGAACGTCATCACTGTCGATGGCCATGACGTGAATGCAGTCTCACAAGCCATTGCGACTGCCAAACACAGCGCCGACAAACCCACGCTCATCGCTTGCAAAACCTATATCGGCCAAGGCAGCCCGAACCGCGTGGACACCGCCAAAGCCCACGGCGAACCATTAGGTGCGGAAGAAATCGCGCTCACACGCGCCGCCATACAGTGGCCGCACGAGCCTTTCCATGTGCCTGCTGATGTGTATGCTGATTGGGACGCCAAGGCCAAAGGCGCGCAGCAAGAGCAACAGTGGAACCAGTTGTTCCAAGCATATGCATCTGCACACCCCGAACTGGCTGCTGAATACAAGCGCCGCATGGCCGGTGAATTGCCTTCCAACTTCCACCAAACCGTGGTCGATGCCGTGGTCGTTGCCAACACCAAAGCCGAAACCGTCGCCAGCCGCAAAGCCAGCCAGTTGGCGCTCGAAGCCTTCACTGCCGCCATCCCTGAATTGCTCGGCGGCAGCGCCGACCTGACCGGCTCCAACCTGACCAACACCAAGTCCACACCGAATATGCGTATCGATCTGGCCGGGCGCGTCATCAAGGACGAGCATGGCCAGGGCGGGCGTCACATCAACTATGGCGTGCGCGAATTCGGCATGGCCGCCATCATGAACGGCATCACTTTGCACGGCGGCTTCATTCCTTACGGCGGCACCTTCCTCACGTTCTCCGACTATTCACGCAACGCCATCCGCATGGCCGCGTTGATGAAGCAGCGCGTGGTGCATGTATTCACCCACGACTCCATCGGTCTGGGCGAAGACGGCCCCACCCACCAGTCCATCGAGCACGCGGCTTCATTGCGCCTCATCCCTGGTTTGGATGTGTGGCGTCCCGCCGATACCGCAGAGACAACCGTCGCTTGGGCGGTGGCATTGCAAAACGCACACCGCCCCACCGCTTTGCTTTTGAGCCGTCAAAACCTGCCGTATTTGCCAAAAGGCGACAGCAAGGCCAAAGACGCCAGCGGTCTGGACGCGATCAACAAAGGCGCTTATGTGCTGGCCGAACCGTCCGAAGTCGGCATGAACAAAAAAGCGCAAGCCGTCATCATCGCCACTGGCTCGGAAGTGCAGCTCGCGCTCAAGGCACAGGCCTTGCTGGCAGAACACAAAATCGCCGTGCGCGTGGTCTCCATGCCCAGCACCACGACTTTTGACCGCCAAAGCCAATCCTACAAATCGGCTGTGTTGCCCGCAGGTGTGCCGCGTATCGCGGTCGAGATGGGCAGCACTGACGGTTGGTGGAAATACGGCGTCTCCGCCGTGGTCGGCATAGACACCTATGGCGAAAGCGCACCGGCACCTGTGTTGTTCAAACACTTTGGTTTCACCCCTGAAAATGTCGCAGACACCGTGCGAAAGGTATTGCAAAACGCCTGAAGATATAAACTAGATGAACTGCAGACTGCCTTTATTTCAACCCAGCGCAGAAGCCTTGATGGCTAATGCTGAACATCCGTATCCCATAATTTCACTTTTTTCAGGTGCTATGGGACTCGATTTGGGTTTAAATCAAGCGGGGTTGAGAGTTGCTGTTTCTCAAGACATTGATCCTTGGTGCATTGAAACCATCAGAAGAAATCAGCATATTGCGGTTGAGGGCGATATAGAGGAACTAGTCACAGAAGATCCTAGGTGTGAGTTTTTATTGGCTGCTAGTGGTGTCAAACGTAAATCGGTATTTGCTGTCGTCGGCGGGCCGCCGTGCCAGTCTTTTTCAACTGCGGGCAAAAGATTGGGTGTATCTGATGAAAGGGGTCAGCTTTATCAACAATTTATAAAAGTTGTTAAAGCTATAAAGCCACGATTTTTTGTGATGGAAAATGTGAAGGGATTGGCGTCAATGCCGTCGATACCTGGAGATAAAAACTCTCCACCACTTTTAGATAACATATTAAGCCGTTTTCATAAAATCGGATATAAAACTACGCACGGTGTCTTAGATGCTGTTCATTATGGAACCCCTCAATTCCGTGAACGTTTGGTAATTATTGGTAGTCGAGATGGTGAAAATATCTTTCTTCCGATTCCTTCGCATTTTCCTAAACATCAAAACCCAAATATGCGTTGGAAAACGCTTGGAGATGCAATAGCTAATTTAGATGTGGGCGGGGATTGCGCAAAATTTTCTCCAAATATCATGAGATTTTTGGCTCTATTGCCTGAAGGCGGTAATTGGAAAAACCTACTCAAAGACCTGATTGAAGAAGCTATGGGTGGGGCCTTTCATTCTGGCGGGGGAAAAGTAGGTTTTTATAGACGCTTAAATAGCCATGAGCCATCGCCTACATTAGTCACGAGTCCAATTCAAAAGGCGACAATGCTTTGTCATCCTACAGAATTGCGCCCACTCTCTGTCCGCGAACATGCTCGAATTCAACAGTTTCCAGATGATTGGAAAATTGAAGGAAAAACGACAGACTGCTATCGTCAAATTGGTAATGCTGTGCCTATCCCCCTTGGGCGTGCCATCGGAGAAATGTTGAAGGCTGTTGCGCTTGGTAATGCGCAGGTTCATGCCAAAAGAATGCGCGGAACATCGGTTCATAATCAATTTGCCATCGAATTGGAAGCGTTAGAAAATGATCTCTGATTCAAGATTAAATACAGAAGTAGGTCGTTTATTAGAGACTCTGTATGCAAAAAGATTTGGGGCCTTGGAAAGGCTAACTTTAGGGAAATTGTTAAACAAAAACCCCTATCTTTATTGTGCATTAGGTTTTACTGATTCCTCTGAATTTATATGTCAATTATTGATTGCGTATGTCTCGAGTTCAGATGAAACAATATTTGGGAATGATTTCATAGAGCCTTTAGCCGTATTTTCTGCTCAAAATAGAAAGGTTTCTTTAGGCGAACAATGGCAAGTATCTGTCGGCGCAAGCGCCGGTCAAGATATTGCTATAGAAACTGCATCTGCGTACTTAGCAATTTCAGTTAAATCTAGTAAAAATATTTTAAATTCGCAAATTGCAAAAGGACAGTCTGGTGAGTTTCAAGCGCTTCAAGCAAGACTTAAAAAAATCAATAAATTATTTCGTCCGATTATTGGATTTGGCTATGGACGGAAAACAAGTAAAAAAGACACAGTGATCGAAAAATTAGCCGGACAAGCTTTTTGGGAAACATTAACTGGTGAGTCAAATTTTTACTTGCGCATATCTAAAGCCATGGAAAGTTTTGCGAATACACATGGATCACTTTACAAAGATGCCTTTGAAAATAAGCATCAGCAATTGCTTAGAGAATTTATGATCGACTATGTTTCACCCAAAGGAATAATTCTTTGGGAAAAGGTGGTTATTTTTAATATTGCCACTGATAAGCCGAAAGAAAACCTCTAAGCAAAATAAACCCAGTTCATCAACTTAACTCACAAATAGGAGATCTTATGGCTATCAAAGTAGGTATCAACGGATTCGGTCGCATCGGTCGTATGGTGTTTCGTGCCGCCATTCAAAACTTCAACGACATAGAAATCGTTGCCATCAACGACTTGCTCGAGCCCGATTACCTGGCTTACATGTTGAAGTACGACAGCGTGCACGGCCGCTTCAAAGGCGAGGTGTCGGTGGACAACGGCGTGTTGGTGGTGAACGGTCAAAAAATCCGTTTGACCCAAGAGCGCGATCCTGCTGCTTTGAAGTGGAACGAGGTCGGCGCAGACATCGTCATCGAAGCCACCGGTTTGTTTTTGGACAAACCCACCGCAGAAAAGCATTTGGCCGCTGGTGCCAAAAAAGTGCTGCTCTCCGCACCTTCCAAAGACGACACACCGATGTTTGTTTACGGCGTGAACCACAGCACTTACGCCGGTCAAACCATTGTGTCTAACGCTTCTTGCACCACCAACTGCTTGGCTCCTGTGGCCATGGTGCTGAACAACAAATGGGGCATCAAGCGCGGCCTGATGACCACGGTGCACGCAGCCACTGCCACACAAAAAACCGTGGACGGACCATCCAACAAAGACTGGCGCGGCGGTCGCGGTATTTTGGAAAACATCATCCCTAGCAGCACCGGTGCCGCCAAGGCGGTTGGCGTGGTGATTCCCGCTTTGAACAAAAAACTCACCGGCATGTCCTTCCGCGTACCAACCTCTGACGTGTCGGTGGTTGACCTGACTGTCGAGATGGAAAACCCCGCCAGCTACGCCGAGATTTGCGCCGAAATGAAAGCGCAAAGCCAGGGCGCGTTGAAAGGCGTGCTCGGCTACACCGAAGACAAAGTGGTGGCCTCTGATTTCCGTGGCGAACCTTGCACCAGTGTGTTTGACGCTGACGCAGGCATTGCGCTGGACAGCACCTTCGTCAAAGTGGTCAGCTGGTATGACAACGAATGGGGTTACTCCAACAAATGTTTGGAGATGGTGCGTGTGATCGCCAAGTAATTCGCTATTCATACAAATCTGAAGCGCCCTGCGGGGCGCTTTTTATTGCGCCAAAGCGCTGCACACCCCAAAATACATTCAACCGCTAACATCAACGCATGGATTCAGTGATTTCAATATTCAAAGAGCGCATCAAACAGGCCATCGCAAATGGTCAAACCTTGCGCATACAAGGCGGCAACACCAAACACTTTTATGGCGAGCACAACACTTCACATACGGTGCTCGACACGCGCGAATGTGCGGACGTGGTGAGTTACGAGCCCAGCGAACTGGTGGTGACGGTGCGTTGCGGCACCTCGCTGGCCGAACTCGAACAATTGTTGTCAGCCCAAGGCCAATGCTTGGCCTATGAGCCACCGCATTTCGGTGCCTCAGCCACTGTGGGCGGCATGGTTGCTGCCAGCTTGGCAGGCCCGGCGCGCGCCAATGTCGGCGGTGTGCGTGACCATGTGCTGGGCGCTAAGATGATCAACGGATTGGGCGAAGAACTCACCTTCGGCGGCCAGGTGATGAAAAACGTCGCCGGTTACGACGTCTCGCGTGTGCTGGCCGGCAGCATGGGGACGCTTGGCATCATCACCGAGGTGTCGCTCAAAGTGTTACCTGTTGCTCCTGCTCAAGCCACTTTGGTGTGCAAGCTGTCACAACATGACGCGCTCGAACTTTTGCACCGCTGGGGCGCCCAGGCCTTGCCCTTGAACGCCAGCGTTTGGTTGTCGGATAGCAGCAGCGGCGCTACGAGTGAGGTGTTGTTTCTGCGTTTACGGGGCGCAGTCGCCGCGGTCGAATCCGCCTGTCCGCGCATGATGGCCGATGTGCAGGCCTTAGGCGGCACTGCCGCTCGCATGGATGCGCCGCAGGCCGAGCAACACTGGCGCGCGACCAGGGAACAATCACTGCCGTTTTTCCAAGCACCTTCGCCCGAGCTGTGTTTGTGGCGATTGAGCCTGCCGCAAACCGCACCGTTGCTGGACCTGCCTTACCCCGTCTGTGTCGAATGGCACGGCGGCATGCGTTGGTTGTGGGCACCGGCCTCGGCAGCCACGCAGTTGCGCCATGCCGCACAGCAGGCAGGCGGTCACGCCACGGTGTTTCGCCGCGCGCAAGCGGGCGTGATCAACACGCCGGTATTTTCAGAGTTGCCCGTGGTGCAGCAGCGCATTCAACGAGAATTGCAAAAACAATTTGACCCGAATGGTGTGTTCAACACCGGACGCTTAGGTATTTAAATCACATGCAAACCAATCTCTCACCTGAATACCGGGACACGGCCGACGGACAGGAAGCCGAAGCCATTTTGCGCAAATGCGTGCATTGCGGTTTTTGTACCGCCACCTGTCCGACCTACCAATTGTTGGGGGACGAACTCGACGGGCCGCGCGGGCGCATTTACCTGATCAAACAAGTACTGGAAGGCGTCACGCCGACGCGCGACACACAGTTGCATCTCGACCGTTGCCTGACCTGCCGCAACTGCGAAACCACCTGTCCCAGTGGCGTGCAATACGGCCATTTGGTCGACATAGGCCGCAAACTGGTGGACGAAAAAGTGCCGCGCCCGGCCAGCGAAAAAGCGGTACGCTGGGCTTTGAAAGAAGGCTTGAATTCACCAATGTTTGCACCCGCCATGAAGCTGGGTCAAGCCGTGCGCGGTCTCTTACCCGGCGGCATCAAGGCCAAGGTGCCCGAAGCGCGCAGCAGCGGGAATTTGCCGACACAAACACATGAGCGCAAAGTGCTGTTGCTGGCAGGTTGCGTGCAACCGGCCATGAGCCCCAACATCAACAGCGCTACCGCCCGCGTGCTCGACGTCTGCGGCATACAAACCGTGGTCGAGCCGCTGGCCGGTTGTTGCGGCGGCGTCAAGTTCCATTTGAACGACCAGGACGCAGCCATTGTTCAAATGAAAAACAACATCGACGCCTGGTGGCCGCATGTGGCCCAAGGTGCGGAGGCGATTGTGATGAACGCATCAGGCTGCGGCGTCACCGTCAAAGACTACGGGCATATTTTGCGCAATGACGCCGCGTATGCAGACAAAGCCCGCCGCATCAGCAAGCTGACCAGAGACTTGAGCGAGTTGTTGCCTGATTTGCTGCCCGCCTTGCGCCAACGTATACAGCCGCAGACCGCGCAAGCGCAAGGACTGATGGCGTTTCACCCGCCTTGCACCTTGCAACACGGGCAACAATTAAAAGGCGGTATAGAAACCCATTTGAACCAACTGGGCTTCACTTTGAAAGTGGCAAACACCGAAGCGCATTTGTGTTGCGGCTCGGCCGGCACTTACAGCGTGTTGCAGCCGGTTATCGCCACGCAATTGCGGGATCGCAAGCTTGGAAATTTGAACGAGATGCAGCCCCGTGCCATATTGAGCGCCAACATAGGTTGCATCACGCATTTGCAAAGCGGCACGCAAGTGCCGGTGCGGCATTGGGTGGAAATGCTGGACGCGGCGCTGGTTTAAAGCGGTTGACTACGTCGCTGCTTAACGCAAGCTTGTATTCAGGCGTTTTAAAAAGGCCGGTGAGAGTAGCAAATGCTCCTCAATCAGCACGCATAACTGCTGCCGGTCAAAAGGTTTGAGCACCAGGGCATTGGCACCGACTTCGACGCAGCGCTGGTGGTCTTCGCTGCTGACATTGGCGGTCAGCACCAGCACCGGCAATTCTTTTTGCGGTGACGGCCATTCAGTGCGCAAGCGGCGGGTGGCTTCTATGCCGTCCATCACCGGCATCAGCATGTCCATGAGCACCATGTCAAAGCTGTCTTTTTC
>Ga0136642_1000772_pt1 | contig 15378 bp, 13 predicted proteins | sample LowCatLa1302831Y_FD_115313 | JGI IMG/M metagenome (GOLD analysis project Ga0136642, IMG submission 115313) | Freshwater microbial communities from Lower Cathedral Lake, Yosemite National Park, California, USA - 13028-31Y | ecosystem: Environmental > Aquatic > Freshwater > Lake ... | reverse complement strand
GCTCCTTCATACCCTCGAACTTCCTGATTTTGAGGTTGCCAGGGTTATTGAGGTTCAAAAAGCCTGATTAAATAGCCCTATGGGCGAAAATGAGGTTTCACGTGAAACACCTCAATTATCTAGCTCAAACAGTAGCCCAGCTGCAAAAGTTGTAGGTATTCGCCGCCTTAAAGAGCCGATGCCCAACCCCATCAAAACTCGTATTTTTACCGTTGCCAACCAAAAAGGCGGCGTAGGTAAAACCACCACCGCAGTCAATGTTGCAGCCGCACTAGCAATGGGTGGCCTCAAGGTGTTAGTTATCGATTTAGATCCCCAAGGAAATGCTTGTACTGCCCTAGGCGTGGACCGCAACGAGGGACCTGGAATGTTTGAAGTCCTGATTGATGAAGTCCCATTGAAAGATGTTGTAAAAAAAGTAGCCGGATTCCCGCACCTTGAATGTGCACCTGCCAATCAAGAACTAGCTGGAGCAGAAATAGCGATGGTTAATTTTGTAGCTCGCGAGCAAATTTTAAAACTGGCACTCAATGATTTCATTCTGGATCGTGAATCAACTGGCAATAGATTTGATTACATAATTATTGATTGCCCACCATCATTAGGTTTATTAACTGTAAACGCACTCACTGCAGCTGAAGAAGTACTTGTACCAATTCAATGCGAGTACTACAGCCTTGAAGGTATTTCTTTGTTGATGGAAACTTTGCAAAAAATTAAACGCGCACTCAACCCACAAGTGCATGTGAGCACAATTGTTTTAACGATGTTTGATTCACGAACACGATTGGCAAATGATGTTGCAAATGATGTGCGCGCACACTTTCCTAAAGAACTTATTGATATTCCAATTCCTCGCGCTGTTCGCGTTTCAGAAGCGCCATCATTTCGGCAAACAGTTATGACATATGACGCAGCATCCCCAGGGGCTATTGCATACATGCAAGTTGCGCGGGAGATTGCAACAAGAGGAACGAATGGGACAGGAAACGTAGCATGAGCGCACAGCAAGCAAAACGTAAAGGTGGCCTAGGTCGCGGCTTAGATGCACTCATTCCATCAACACCTATTCAATCCAATGAAGGCGTTGTCATCGCGCAACAAGGTGAAGTTGATATCAATTCTATTTCCCCTAATCCAAAACAACCACGAGAAGTTTTCGATCAAGATTTACTCAACGAACTTGCTGCTTCAATCAAGGAAGTAGGAGTACTACAACCTCCTGTTGTCCGCGACATTGGCAACGGTAAATACGAATTGATTATGGGTGAGCGCCGACTTCGTGCATCAAAAATTGCAGGGTTAGAAACAATTCCAGTAATTGTTCGCGCAACAAAAGATAACGAACTACTTCGTGAAGCACTTCTTGAAAATATTCATAGAAGCCAACTTAATCCACTTGAAGAAGGCGCGGCCTACCAAAATTTACTGAACGATTTTGGTTACACACACGATGAACTTGCATCAAAAGTAGGCAAGTCTCGTCCTGCAATTTCAAACGCCCTTCGCCTTTTAAATTTACCTACATCTGTACAACGCAGGCTTGCCGCAGGGGTTTTATCTGCGGGGCACGCAAGAGCCCTTCTTTCACTTTCTGACGGCGCTCAAATAGAACGACTTGCCCAACGGATAGTTTCTGAAGGTCTATCAGTTCGCGATGTAGAAGAAATCGTTGCCTCAGGTGGCGCAAATACAAAAGAGGGCAAGACGCGGGTAAAAAGCATTCCAGCCCCTCGATTGAAAGAAATTAGCGAAGGCCTTTCAGATAAATTTGATACACGCGTGAGTGTTGAGCTCGGGAAAACAAAAGGCAAGATCGTGATTGAATTTGCAGACAAAGAAGATTTAGAGCGAATTAATAAACTACTTAGTTAATTGAACGCCGTTCCATTTCTTTCTTAATTACCTCACCAAGAGATTTAATTCCATCAGTAATACGCTCGGGTGTTGGGTAGCAATAAGATAAACGCATAGACCACGAACCAAAGCCGTCAGCGTAAAAAGCTGTGCCTGGGACATAGGCAACTTTTGCCACAATCGCTTTTGGCATTAACGCCTTTGTATCAATTTCAGCCGGCAGCGTTGCCCACACATAAAATCCGCCACCAGGTTTTGTCCACGTGGCCTCTTTTGGAAAGTACTTATCCATAGCGGTCAACATCGCATCACGACGTACTTTGTAGATTTTACAAAAAGAAGAAATCTGATCGCGCCAAGGTTGATCTGCTAGATAACTAGAGATGGCGAGTTGGGCAAAGTTAGAAGGACACAATTGAGAAGACTCTGAAGCGATAACCAGCTTCTCTTTGAGAGATTGTGGAACCAAAGCCCAACCGACTCGAAATCCAGGACAAATTGTCTTTGAAAAAGAGCCCAAATAAATAACATTCTCTGAATCTTCAGCTCGCATCGCATTTGGTGAAGGCTTATCAAAACCAAGAAGCCCATATGGATTATCTTCAACCACGAAAATTTGTTCTTCACGGCAGATATCCAAAATCTCCGTGCGTCGCTCCGCGGAGAGTAGAACTCCAGATGGATTTTGGTAATTCGGAATTAAATACAAAAACTTAATCTTGCGACCCGATAGCCGAGTTTTCGCAATTGCCTCACGAAGGCGATCAGGAATCATCCCGTTATCATCGAGTTCAACATGAACAATTGAAGCCTCGTATTGGTGGAATGTTCCAAGTGCGCCAACATAAGAGGGAGCCTCTACAAGCACAACATCGCCTGGATCAATAAAAATACGTGAAATTAAATCAAGTGCTTGTTGAGAGCCAGTAGTAACAATGACGTCTTCTGGGTGGGCCTTAATTCCTTCAAGTTCCATTACGTCACAAATTTGTTCACGAAGTTTTGGGTGGCCCTGTCCGCTTCCATATTGCAAGGCCTCTGCGCCATTTGTTTTAATTAATTGCCCAACAACGTTTTCCATCATGTCCATCGGCAACGCGGTGAGGTTTGGCATGCCGCCGGCTAATGAAACAATTTCTGGACGGGAGGCAACGGCGAAAAGTGCGCGAATTTCAGAAGGCTGCATAAATTGGGCGCGGTGAGCAAACCGATCATGAAGGTTTGCAGGAGCACCGGTATGGATGCGGGTGATATCTGAACTCATCGCGTTAGTTTGCCATATGAGGTGCGATGCCCGTGAATATTTACTTGCCCGTTACTTCCTTAACCCAACCCGCCGAAGATCACTGATTTTCAAAGTTCCAGTCTTAGCATCATCTTCGGAGGCTAAATAAAGACGTTGGATTGCAACCATGATGGATTCCACAAGAGTTTCCCGAAAATCCTTCTCGGCCAACCGAAGAGAATCCCCGGGATTGGATATGTAGCCCAAGTCAATGCGGACAGTCGGGGCTTTTGTGAGCCGGAGTAAATCCCATGATTTTGCGTGCGTTCGGCAATTCAAAAAATCTGTACGAGCACAAATTTCACGTTGGACAAGGGTCGCAAATCTTTCTCCAACAACCGAATGGACGCCATGGGCGTCACTGCCGTAATAACATGTTGAAACGCCATGAGCGTTTTCATTTTTGTAATTATCAATATTGAAAGACAAAACCAAGTCAGCGCCAACGCTATTGGCAGTAATGATTCTTTGCGCCTCAGAAGCTTTAGATGTAGCACTTCGTGTGAGGAATACTGAAACACCTAGAGCGATGAGACGACCTTCTAGCCGTTGGGCAATATCGAAAGCTATTTTGTTAGCAGCCTCAGTTGAATCGCTGGTGGGGTCGAGAACAATTATTTTGTTGGCGAGGGAAGGGCCTTTATTGGCTCGAGTTACCTCTTCGCGCAATTGCTGCGGGGTTCCCCCTGAAACTATCTTCATTAAACGAACCATTGCCATTACTGTCGAGGGGCCGCACTGGCCGTCAATTTTTGCACCAACAGATTTTTGGAATTCTTTGACAGCAATTTCTAATTGTGGCCCAAAAATTCCATCTACCCGCCCTGGGTTAAACCCCATCTCAACTAATCGAGTTTGCAATTGAGCAACGTCATCCCCACGCATGTGTGACAAAGGATCCAGTTTGAGTGTCCGGTCACCCAGCTTCCACTTGGCCTCATCAAGGCTTTGCGCGGTCGTGGAATCAACTATCCCGGTAACACTTAAACCGCGCTCCTGTTGAAATGCTTTAACAGCTGCTTCGACAGTTTCATCAAATACTGAAACACCAGATTTGAGAAATCCCAAGCGATTGAGGGTTGTGGAAAGTTGTAAAACAATGTCGCCAGAAGCACCAATGCGCAATTCTGTAGGCATGTTTATTTTCCTAAGAGCCTTAAAAAATTAGGAAATAAATTCTGAAAGCTCTTTGAGAAGTGCTGGCTTTGGCTTTGCACCGATGATGCTTTTTACAACCTCACCATTGACATAAACATTAAGAGTTGGGATAGAAGTAATTCCATACTTCATAGCAATGGAAGCCTCATCGTCAGTGTTGAGTTTTACGATCTTTATTTTGCCACCATGCTCTGCTGCAATTTCTTCCAAAATTGGAGCAACAGCGCGGCAAGGGCCACACCATTCAGCCCAGAAATCTACGAGTACTGGCGTTGAAGACTTAAGAACCTCGGCATCGAAGTTAGCTGCTGTTACTGGTTGTGTTACGCCCATTTCATTTCTCTTTTCTTATGATTCTTGTGATTAATGGTTAATTCTATTTTGTAAAACGATTAATGCCCTGCAAGAAAACGCTCAGCATCAAGAGCTGCTTCACAGCCCGTTCCGGCGGCGGTAATTGCTTGGCGGTATGTGTGGTCAACAAGATCGCCGCAGGCAAAAACACCCTTGAGGTTAGTTCGTGTTGAACGCCCGTCAACTTTTACATATCCCTCACCATCAAGCTCAACCTGCCCTACGATCAATTCGCTGCGCGGTACATGCCCGATAGCCACAAAGAGTCCGTCGAATGCTTTTTCTGATTCGACGCCAGTAACGATATTTTTAAGTTTGAGCGCAGACATTGATTGCTCACCTAGTACGTCAATTACTTCGGTGTTCCAAAGAAATTCGATTTTTGGATTGCTTTGCGCGCGGTCAACCATAATCTTGGAAGCACGAAGTGAATCTCGACGGTGAATAACAACAACCTTGTCAGCAAAGCGAGTTAAGAAAGTAGCTTCTTCCATCGCGCTGTCTCCGCCACCAACGACGGCTACGGTTTTTTGACGGTAGAAGAATCCATCGCACGTTGCACACCATGAAACTCCGCGACCAGACAAGCGTTTTTCATTTTCTAATCCAATTTCCTTGTAAGTAGAACCCGTTGCAAGAATGACAGATTTAGCCTTGAGGGTATTTCCAGAACCGTCTTTCAAAACCTTAACTTCTCCAGCAAGATCCATTTCCACAATATCATCTGTGATTATCTTTGTTCCAAATTTCTCTGCTTGCGCACGCATTGAATCCATGAGTTCGGGTCCCATAATTCCAGCCGGGAATCCAGGAAAATTCTCTACTTCAGTTGTGTTCATAAGCGCCCCACCGGCAGTGACTGAGCCCTCATAAAGAACTGGCGATAACTGCGCACGGGCTGCATAAACAGCAGCGGTATAACCGGCAGGGCCAGAACCTACGATGACAACTTGGTGAATCTCACTCATTGAAAAACCAATCTAGTAACGGCGGAGTAATAACTTAAAAGCACTACCTACTTCTTCAATCTTAAAGACCTTAGCGGCCCCAATATATCCAAGGCCTGCGATAGCAAGAACCACGAATAGATGAACAGTATTCCCCCCGGGGATAAATCTGAGTGCTACACGCAATGGAAGAGCAATAACGAGGAATATGCCGCCCAAACGAAGGTATAGCCCAGATATCTCACCTAAATGAATTTTTATCTCGTATCGGCGCAGTAAGCGAATCGTGGTCCAGGCGCCTATGAAATAACTCAACGAAAGGGATCCAGCTAGACCAACTGTTACCCATTTCGGATTCAAAGTGAGCGCCAACACAATCGCAAGAACGCTTCCTAAAGCGTTCATAATGAAATTGCTCAACACTTGTAATTTTACGTTCTCAAAAGCATTGAGCCCACGAAGTGCAATTAAATTCACGCTCATTGGCACAAGGCCAAGGGCAAAAGCGGCCAACACAAATCCAATGTATTGGGCATCCGCGTTAGAAATTCCAAAAAATAGTGTTCTTGTAATTAGCGTTCCAAATAAAACTAAAGCACAAGCACTCGGTACTGTAAATATTCCAACTAAGCGAATAGCCCGAACTAGTTGGTCGTGTACTTGAGAGATTTTCTTGTCGATAGCTAAATCCGACAAGTGAGGGAGCAGCGCAGTGACTAAAGAAATAGTTATAACCGAATGTGGCAACAACATAATAAAATACGCGTTGCTGTAGGGAGTAAAACCAACGCCGGTCGTTATACCAAGTTTCTCTGCATGAACAGCGGCTGAACTCGAAAGATTCACCGTGATCAGATACCCGAGTTGTGAAACCGCAGCAAACAAAATTGTCCACGAAGCAAGGTGCCAAGACTTGCGAAGTTCAGGATCTCGCCAATCAAAGCGAGCCTTAATCTTGATACGTGTTTTTATTACAACAGGAATTAAAACTGCAAATTGAATGACATATCCCAGCGTTGTCCCAATGCCCAACCACGTTGCCTCACTATGTGAAATCGTGGCGACGTTCCAATGTGGGGCACGTGCTAAGAAATAACCAACAACAGCAATTCCTACAATGTTATTTGCAGCTGGCGCCCACATCATGGGGCCAAACTTGCCTTTAGCATTCGTGATTTGGCTCAACAGTGCATATAAACCAATGAAGAAAACTTGAGGCAAGCAGTAGCGCATAATCAAGGTTGTTAATTGGAATTCAGGTCGACCTATGTAGCTACTAGCAAATATTCTTACAAATAAAGGTGCGGCAAAAACCGAAACAATAGTGAGCAACCCAAGTATCACAGTTGTTGCTGTAACGAGGCGTGAGACGAAAGCAGATCCACCATCACTATCACGCATAGCTCGGACTAGTTGGGGGACAAATACCGCAGTAAGTGCTCCGCCAACAATTAAGTTATAGAGAATATTTGGCATGGTGTTGGCAACGTTAAATACATCGCCAAGCAGAGCAGTGCCCAGGAGAGCGACAGTTAAAAGACCTCGGATTAAACCTGTGACACGAGAGACGACCGTACCGATTGCCATGGCGGTGGAAGAACGCAATAAAGATTCGTCAGTGCTCAGCGGAATCTCCCTTCACATTCTTGGTTCGCCGTATCCTGCGTAATGATTTATATATCGCAGCCCCAAAAAGAACGAGCGCGGCGGCGCCAGTAATCCAGGTAGCGATGGGACTTATGACTGCGATCTTAAGAGGGTAAGTAACGCTCTGACCATAAACGCTATCTACATGACCCTTCACTGTAACGATAAATCCCGAATCACCAGATGCGTAGACCTTTAACGGAACCATCACTTGAATTTTTGATTTTCCAGGAATTAAAACATTAGGAATATCGTCAACATAGACCTTTTCATTTGCAGAATGAATTAATAAATCCACTGCAATAGGCTGAGGAAAATCATTTATAACTGTGATGGGGACTTTTTGATTTGCTGAAGTAATTGTAAATTTACCGCCCGAAACACGAACAGAATTGCGAAGTGTGTTCACATTTGCAGCTAAGTCATAGGCAAGTGTTTGGCGCCATGAAGCGCTGATGGTGGGGTTTAATATTTTTGCTTCAGCTAACTTGTAGTTCTCTAATGAATCTGAATCTAGATATGCCGACGAAGAATCCATACGCGCTGCAGAGATCCGAAGAAGTCGAACCTGCGCACTTGTGAGGGAGAAATAATCCGTTGAATCATAATTTTTCGGCACCGACACTGTCGTTTGAAGAAGTGAGGACAATCGCCTTGCAGAGGAGGAGAGGTAAAAATCACGGTCATGCGGGAAGAATTTTCTTACCCAGTATTCACTTGGATTTGCGTATGCAATGGCTTCAACCCGTGAGCCAACGAGTGTACTTTTTAATTTCTTTAACCAAGCAATTGCGACATCTTTGCCAGCGCCATCTTGACCATTACTGAGTTTATAACCGGCACTCATCGAAATAGCATCTTCGATGAACGCTGGATCAATGCGCCACATTCTTATATAAGGGGATGATTGGTAAACCAATACTCCAAATTTTCCAGACGGAGAAAGCTCTGTTGCTAATTGATCATCCACAAATCTTCCATCTAGATGACGGTGAGAATGTGCACTAATTGTGGCAGTGCCACCAGCGTTAGCAGTCGAAGATGCCAATGGCAAAGATATAAAAAGGAGAACGAAAACTATCAAAACTCTCTTCATGTGCTTAATTCACCCGATTTAGAAATCAACTTCTTTTCATCTGGGTAAGCCAACAATCCAATTACATCTTCTAAAGGAAACCATCCCACGTCATCAACTTCACTGACTTGAGGCGCTAAAACCCCACCCACTTCTTTAAAAAGATAATGGTGAACAGTCTTATGAACCCGTTTGCCGCCAGCCATAAACCAAAAATCTATAACGCCAAGAGATTTAGAAATTTCACTTTCAATGCCGGTTTCTTCGTGAACTTCACGTATCGCAGCTTGTTCTGGGGTTTCACCTTCTTCAATATGACCTTTCGGAAGTGACCAAAGAAGTCGTTGCCCACTTTGGTCTTTTAAATCTTTGCGCCCAATAAGTAAACCTTTGGTTCCAGATCGATCGATAACAAGGCCACCGGCGCTCACTTCATCAACGCGCTTGGCATACGGCTGCTTCTTTTTAGGCGGAGCTTTTTTCTGGGTCGCAGCAGTAGCCGAGGAATCAGAATTACTTTGATGGGGTGTTAGTGGGTTAGCCGGATTGCGTCTGCTTTTCTTAGCGTGACGATTTTTCCGCTTCGCTTCGCCACCCGCACCAGGTGCCGGGGTCATAGATGAAGGGTACTGCTCTAACCTTGGGTCTTGTGAGTACCCCGCGTGAAATTGCAAGCCAACTTGCGACAACAACCCTCCTCGAGAAGGCCCCTGTCGCCAGTTCACTTGCTGCTGCATTTTCAGAGGCGGGCTTTACCTTGGCTTTAGTTGGCGGTCCAGTTCGTGATGCAATTCTTGGTCGACTCGGAAATGATTTAGATTTCACAACAAATGCTCGCCCCGATCAAACAAAGAAAATTTTAAAAGTTTGGGCTGACGCTATTTGGGATACCGGAGCAGCTTTTGGAACTATCGCCGGCAAGAAAGGTGATGTCACTGTTGAGGTAACAACATACCGAAGTGAAAATTATGATCCCCAATCTCGTAAGCCAGAAGTTAATTTTGGTGATTCAATTGAAGGAGATCTCTCGCGACGCGATTTCACAATAAATTGCCTTGCGCTAGAACTGACGACCCCAACTCCTAAATTTATTGATTTATTTGAAGGAGTTGAAGATTTAGCAAAAAAAGTACTTCGCGCCCCAGGTGATCCCGATGTTTTATTTGGTGATGACCCTTTGCGAATGATGCGAGCTGCAAGATTTGTCGCGCAACTTGGGTTTACAGTTGATGAATCAATTGTTGAATCGATGAAACGTATGGCCGAGAGAATCACAATTGTTTCAGCTGAACGCGTGCACGATGAACTTGTTAAATTAATAATGTCACCTAACCCACGGTTGGGTTTATCACTGATGGTTGATACTGGTCTTGCTCAATTTGTTCTTCCAGAAATTCCTAAACTGAAATTGGAAGTTGATGAACATCATCATCATAAAGATGTGTATGAACACACTTTGACTGTTCTTGAACAAGCAATGGTGCTTGAAGATCGCCTAGGTGGCCCAAACCTAGTGATTCGTTTAGCAGCTCTTCTTCACGATATTGGTAAACCAAAAACCCGTGAACTAATTCCAGGTGGTGGAGTTTCTTTTCATCACCATGAAGTAGTGGGCTCACGCATGAGTAAAGAACGATTACGAGCGCTGCGCTTTGATAATCAAACCATTACCGATGTTTCCACACTCGTTTTTCTTCACTTACGGTTTCATGGCTACGCCGGCGGCGAATGGACCGATTCAGCAGTGCGGCGTTATGTACGAGATGCCGATCACTTGGTTGAACATCTTCATGTTTTAACTCGCGCTGATTGCACCACACGAAACCAGCGCAAGGCAGCAGCTTTGGCTGCGACATATGATTCTTTAGAAGCTCGAATTAAACGCCTTGGCGAGGAAGAAGAACTCAACTCCATCCGCCCTGATCTTGACGGAAATTCAATCATGGAGATTCTTGGAATTCCTGCCTCCCCGCTTGTGGGCAAGGCATATAACCATCTACTTGAATTACGCCTAGAACATGGACCGTTGGGGCTTGAGAGAGCTAAAAGTGAATTGATTAAATGGTGGGAAGTGAACGGTTCACAAAAGTAGTTTTACGAAGTAGCACAAATGAAGTCATGGCGTACGAAACAAAAATAATGAGCGGAAGCAACCTTGAATTACCGCTTGTAGGTAATACAACAGCGCCCATAAAAGCCCCTATAACAATTGCAGAATTAACTGCCATGTCGTAGAACGCAAAAACTCGGCCTCGGTACTCATCGCGAATTTTTGCTTGAACAAGTGCGTCATTACTTACCTTTACCGCCTGCCCTGCGGCAGCTAAAGAAAATGCTGTGATTGCGATTGTGTAAACGCTAGGGATAAGTATGTAAAGAAGGAGTGAAGGTGTGCCAATTACCATCGCGATTCGGATCCACTTGTGCCTACCGAACTTTCCAACAAGAATTGGACTTACAAAGGCTCCGAGTGCGATGCCAAAACCTGCGACGGTTAACATCGCGGCGAAACCAGATAAACCCGCATCTGGGTTATTCGGATTGTGATAGGTATTTCGCTCAAGCAATAACACCATCATTGTGAGTGAAGTTAAACCACCTCTTTGTATCGCTGTTGCAATAATCCCACGAAGTGAATCCCCATGTGATCGAAGAATATGGAATCCCTCGATCATTTCTTTCCAACCAGCATCTTGTTGTGTGGACTCAAGTTCTTTGGGACCAATTTCAAATCTACGTAATCGCCTTACGAGAATGCCGCTTGTTAAGTAACATAAGCAAGCAAAAAGAATAATGAAACCATCAGAAGTGTCACTAGACAGATGGGTATCAAATAATTTTTTAGCCCCAATCCCGATGCCACCACCTAACACCACCCCGATAGTTCCACCGGTGACAGCAAGAGCATTCGCCGTAACGAGTTTTTCTTTTAGAACTACAAGAGGCAACCCTGCAGACAACCCTGCAAGAATTAGTCGGTTGATACCAAAAGCCACCAGGACAAACAATGTAAGTAAAAGTCCAGTACTACCTTGTTTAATTAAAAAAGCAATAATTATAAGATTTGCAGCACGAGTATAATTCGCAAATTCAATAATTCGCTGGCGAGAAAAGCGATCTAAAAGTGTTCCAACATAAGGGCCCACTATCGAATATGGCAGAAGCACTACCGAGAATGCGACGGCAGCGGCAACCGGATTTGCTTGGCGCTCAGGTGAAAAAAGAACGAACGACGCCAGGGCAGATTGGAAAATTCCATCTGAAATTTGGCCAAGCCATCGAACGGTGAGGACCTTGGATAGCCCGCTCTTAGCAACCTTCATGGCGCAAGCCTAGTAAGTGAAAAAGGTTTATTCTTTAACCTATGTCGCCTCAATCTATGCGCTCAGAATCTATGTGGTCGCGCCGGGATTCAATCGATTACGTGCTCAAACGTAGAGCAACACTGATCGGCTATTTCAAAGGTCTCACACCTGGAACAGATATTTGCGATGCTGACCCCTATTTGCGCTTAGCTGCGAAATATCACGGGGAGAAAATCGAACGACCTTGCCCCGTTTGTCGTGAAGTGAAAATGGTTCTTCTTTATTACGTGTTTGGGGACCAACTTGGTCAATACTCAGGCCGCATTAAGTCAACGAATGAGCTCAATGAAATGCAGAGTGAATTTGGGGAGTTTCGCGTCTATGTTGTCGAAGTTTGTATGGGCTGCCATTGGCACCACCTCATTCAGAGCTTCAAATTAGGGGATGGGCGCATGCGTAAACCTCCTCGCCGCGTACGCACACTCGAGGATGAGGATTTCATTGCGCGTTAACAGGTAACCTTTCACTGTGGCAACCGGAGCGATTGAAAATATAAAAAGTGCGGTGCTTGGATTTTTAAAGCACCACCGCGACAACATCATTAAATACGGTCTGCGCGGCTCTATATTTTTTCTCGGTTCAATCTTTGTTGTGTCAGCTTTTATCTTCACTTACGCATATTTCACTGTGGGAATTCCTGATCCAAAAGCATTTGTTAATTCACAATCAACAATTATTCAATTCGCTGATGGCACAGAATTAGGTCGCCTTGGTTCTGAAAATCGTACGATTGTCCCCCTAGCTAAAATTCCGCTCAACTTAAGACATGCTGTCCTTGCTGCAGAAGATCGAAATTTTTATTCTGAGCATGCTTTTAGCCCACAAGGATTAGCGCGAGCAGTCTTTGACAATATTAAAAGCCTTGGAAACGGCGGCGGTGGATCAACAATCACCCAGCAATATGCAAAGACGGCATTCTTAACACCAGCTCGTAGTATTCAGAGAAAAATCAAAGAAATTGTTATTGCTATCAAATTAGAAGAGAAGCAATCTAAAGATCAAATTTTAGAGAACTACCTCAACACTATTTGGTTTGGCCGTGGTTCATATGGCGTACAAACCGCAGCTCAAACTTATTTCAGCCGCAACGTAAATCAATTAACAATTCCGCAGGAAGCAGTGCTTGCTGCGATTCTGCGTTCACCAAACTATTACGGACCTTCATATACAGATGGTCTCAATCGCCTCAAGGCGCGTTGGCAATATGTCATCGACGGAATGGTAAAAACTGGATGGCTTGATACTGCAAAAGCAAAAACTTTTAAATTCCCAACGATTAATCCAAAAATTACATCTGGAGCCCTTGCTGGGCCTAAGGGTTATTTAATGTCTTATGTAACCGCCGAATTACAAAAACTCGGATTTACGGATACACAATTACAAGTGGGTGGGTTAGTTGTTAAAACGACGCTTGAATCTCAAGCGCAGACAGCGGCGCAAGATGCAGTAACCCAGAGAATTCCAGCAAAAGCCCCGGATAACTTGCGTGTAGCACTGGTTTCTATTCGTCCCGGTACCGGCGAAATTGTTGCGATGTATGGAGGCCGTGATTATTTGCAATCACAGCTCAATAACGCGACTCAATCCACCACACAAGCGGGTTCTACATTTAAGCCATTCGCACTTGTGGCAGCACTGGAAAGTGGCATTTCTTTGCAATCCACATGGCTTGGTAAATCTCCTGCGGTTTACGATGATCCCAACGCAAACACAATATATTCTGTTTACAATTACAGCAACGAACAATTTGGCAAAATTAATCTCCTTGATGCGACGGCGCACTCAGTCAATACAGTTTTCGTTCCGCTGGGCATGAAAGCCGGCCCACAAAATGTTATTGATGTAGCGCGACGAGCTGGGATTCCAGATTCAGTACAAATGTGGGCGACTCCATCAGTTTCACTTGGCGTTGCAAGCCCACACGTGATTGATGTAGCAGGTGCCTACGCAACATTTGCTGCACAAGGTGTTTATGCAAAACCATTTATGGTGAAAGAAGTTCTTGGCGCTAACCAAGGTGTTTTATACGAGTCACGCATCCAAGCCCAACAAGTATTTTCTGCCAATGTAATGGCTGACCTAACCTACGCACTGCAAGGTGTTGTGAAATACGGAACTGGTGGCGCTGCGGGTGCTGGACTTGGACGGCCGGCTGCTGGCAAGACTGGCACTACAACAGATAACGCTTCTGCATGGTTTAACGGATACACCCCTCAACTTGCCACATCAGTTGCTCTTTTTAGAAATGATGGAACAGAATCATTGAATGGGATTGGTGGATTAGGCGCCGTAACAGGTGGAACTTATCCAGCAATGATTTGGAATTCATATACAAAAGCGGCAATGAAGGGAATGCCTGTTGTCTCCTTCCCTACCCCTGCAAATATTGGCGGGACTGAACCAACAGACTTCACAACAGCCGTTCCAACTTTGGATCCGTCGTTGGCTGTGAAACCAACTCCTGCGACAAAAAAGCCAACACCTTTTTCAACGCCAACACCTAAAAAGACAAAGTAAATGCGCTTGAAATTCGCGACAAAATCAATCATTTTGTTGGCGGTTCTTGCATCACTACTTTCGTTTGCAAAATTCGATCATTGCTTCAAAACAAACTGGGCGACTCCCGATGTCTATGTTCATGCTTGTTATTCAGATTTACCCGCTCTTTTTGGCGCACGAGATCTCATTCATCACACATGGCCATACTCATCTGCACTCAACGCTGTTGAATACCCGCCCCTCACAGGTGTAATCATGTGGGCAACATCGCTGGTAACGCCTAGCGGTAATAATTCTTACCGGTATTACTTCCTTATTAATGCTCTTCTCATTGCATTTCTTTTTGCAGGTAGCGCAGTATTGCTTTCGCGAATGAAACCTGACTTTTGGTATCTACTCCCGTTGGCGCCAGCTGTGGTCCTTTCTTTATATATAAATTGGGATTTGTGGGCGGTTATTACAGCAGTTGCCTCAATTTATTGGTTCGAAAAGAAAAGCTACAACAAAAGTGTAATCGCGCTAGGTATTAGCATCGCAACTAAGTTTTTTCCAATTGTTTTACTAGCACCGATTACTCTTATTTTATTTCGGCGCAATCAAGTGTCGCGGGCATTTAAATATGTTGGTCTCACCTTGGGATTGTGGCTCGCAATTAATCTTCCATTTATGGTTTTAAACACAACTGGTTGGTGGAGATTTTTCAAGCTTAACGGTGAGCGCGGGGCAGATTTCGGATCACTGTGGTATTCGCTACAACTGCTTGGCTTAAATATTAAAAACCTAAACATTATTTCAATTGTTACTTTCTTAATTGGGATTGCCGCATTTGCGGTTTATTTCTTTGGGTTAGAGCGAACCCCTACTCTTGCGGCTACATCTTTTACGGTTGTTGCAATTTTCACTATTGCAAGCAAGGTGTACTCGCCACAATATGTTTTGTGGTTAACACCGCTTGCCATCCTTGCGATGCGAGATTTAAAAGACCGAAAAACATTTTGGATTTGGCAAGGTACAGAAGTTTTGTATCACTTTGCTTGTTGGGAGTATTTGGCAAAGTTTTCTGGCACGCACTTTGGCTTAGGACCAAAGGCCTACGCCCTTGCGAGCCTGATACGAATAGCAGCCACGATTTACTTCGTTATTGCGGTTTCCACACGCTCAAAAGCTCCACAGATGAGCGAATTTCTCTCT